>Ga0123352_10006162_pt1 | contig 18302 bp, 11 predicted proteins | sample TergutLab28metaG_FD_89700 | JGI IMG/M metagenome (GOLD analysis project Ga0123352, IMG submission 89700) | Labiotermes labralis P1 segment gut microbial communities from Petit-Saut dam, French Guiana - Lab288 P1 | ecosystem: Host-associated > Arthropoda: Insects > Digestive system > Gut ... | reverse complement strand
CTTGAATGAAGTGCCTTGTCTTATATAGGATTTTAATAGTTCCTTGGTCTCATGAAATGAATTCCATGTGACACAATTTTAATTCAGTTAAGGTTCCAGTCCCATCAAATATGCACAAGCTAGTTTTTCTTTGTCATAATACTTGTTCCAAATGGCACTATTCTGGAGTCAAAGTTCAAATTACATTCAAATCTAACAGAAAGCCTGTAAAAGAAACTCTTCCCAAGTCCCCCCCCCCCAGGTGCGGACAGATAGCATTCCTTGTGTTTTCTGTTCATCCAGTCTGTGATGGTCCACTTAATGACTCCCTCTGAGATACTGCAGGCTGAGTCAGGTCTTGTAATCAGCAATTCCAATAATTTCAACTTCTGTATGTAGTGGTACCCATATTAGCTGTACCATGTTATGTTCAGCAGTTATATTAGTGACTGAAGGAAGTCCAAAGAATACTGACAAACATTTCAAATATTCTTCAGTCCAGTCTCACAGGTATAATTATCATGACATGACCACCCACTGACACATTCGTGAAAGCCAATCATCTTCCAACCAAAACTTATCTGCCCCTCTCTATCCCCTTTTTGCCTAATCTCCTTCCCTCACTAGGTCTCTTTGCCTAGTTCCTGGTGTCCATAATGGCTGTTTATCTAATACCTTCATTTTTCAAACTGCCAAAGGACCAACAAAATTTTGTATCTCTCTCAAATTACAGAATATCATCAGCATGGCCTAATGAGGAAAACTACTGCATAAAGCAACAGTCCTGCAGAATATGTATTTCCACCAGTGCTCCTCAAAAAACATTAAAACTCATGTTAATATGAGGTACATTCAAAAAGTTTCCAGGATGACCACACAATGATGCTACTGAAGTTAGAACAGAACTCAACTGCTAGGCAGAGGTACAGCAGAACCTGTGGAACCATATGTCGTTGACTTGAAAATTATAACATGCATCATTGTGACGTATCAACTAGTGACGTGTGACATTTCATTGACTTTCAAAGTTCAAAATTGGGGTAACTTCCTTCCAAGGATGCTGAACATTTGGGATATCTGCCTACCAGCAAAACAAACAGAAATTTGGCATGAAGTATAGAAACTGTCCATGAAAAAGACACATCAGTATCCACAAGTTGACTAATCAGGTGGGAATCTCCCTTGTAACATGCACAGCAAATGTGATGCAAGATCTGAACATGTAACAGACTGTCACAAAACTCATGTCTGCCAAGTGATAAGCAGAAGCAGCACAGTGTCAGTGTGAGCCAAACCTTAAGAAGAATTTGAAACAGACCCACAATTCCTTTCAAGGTCAACAGTGTATGAAAACATGAGCTTACAGGCACTGAAAAAGAGACCATCTCCAAACCAAAAGTAGGCCAGACAAGGTATCCATTCACCTGGTATATAACAACACATCACTAGGTAATAAGTTTGCCAACATACTGAGATAATGTAATGGTCTTATCTGCAAAGGTCAAAATAAACAAGAAGAATGTTACTTCTTGGACATTTCAGCCCTTGAAGATGAGCTCACTACGTTGCCTCAAAACATCAGGAACCAATTACCAACTGATGTAGTGTCACATCCCAGTGGAACAGATATGTGAGAAGTGGCACACTGGAGACTGGTGTCTCTGCCATGACAACACCCTCACACACTGGGCTTTGTCTGTACAGGAATCTCAGGCCTACAAGTCATGACTGTTGTCCGACACCCAGGTCTAGAACCCTGTGACATTTTTGTTCCTAAAAAACTCAAGCTGCTGTTAATAAAATTCAGATGTGAGAATCAAATACTGAATTTGTGAGTGAACAGATGCACCTACAGTGATGGATACTCATTCAAAAGCCAACACAGCCCTGATGCAATGAGAAGTACAGTTTACAATAACAGATTTCAGAAAGCTCCAAAATTACCCTACTACACACAACAACCACTGAGCATTAACATGTAAACACATGTAGTATGACCATACATAAAAGAGCAGTGTCAGAACTTACAAACGTCAATATAAAATGCAAGTACATCAAAGACAAACAAACTTTTCCAAATTTTATGAAAAAAACCATCTCAAAATTTAATCCTTAATGCCTTCATTTTTAAATCTTTAATCATTACAGGCTCATTACACAATTGATATTCTGAGGGTAACCCCACCCATAAGCAAGCACTACCAAAGAAATGAAGCACAAATTTAGAGAGATATTTTAACCTATGAAATATATAAGAAATGTTTCAAAAGCCACAAAAATTGAAAACAAGATCATAAAATTTGCAAGATCACAAATTAATAATAGGCATGCGTCGCTTAACGATGGGGATACGTTCTGCAAAATGCTTTGTTAGGCGATGTCATTGTTGTGCGAATGTCATAGAGTGTATTTACACAAACCTAGATAGTACAGCCTACTACACACCTAGGCTATATGGTATAGCCTACTACTCCTAGGCTAAGAACATATATAGCATGTTACTGTACTGAATACTGTAGGCAATTTAACACAATGGTATTATAATATTATTGGACCAAAGTCGTATATGTGGTCCATCGGTGACCGAAACATCATTATGCGGCACATGACTGTATTCAACTGGCATATATACTTGTGTTGTACATACGTACTTATATACCTGACGATGGTCTGTAAGAAGGGCAAGAATATGTGGCATTACTGATTTTAGCAATAGAGACTGTTATGTTAGACCGCAACAAATTTAGTAATTATGAAGTGTATAAATCCACTCTGCTTCTACAGAATGTCACGAAGGCAGTCTTGTTTCAATGTAGAATTTCAATTCTCAAAGTGATGAAAATATTTGAATATATATATGAGAAATGTTCTGTACCTATGACAGAATGCGAGTCACACACACACACACATATATATATATATATATATATATATATATATATATCTGGAAGGGTTTTTCTTTTCAAAACAGACATCTAGAGGATGTCTATACAGACCGGCTTAATAAAATCATGTTTAAGAACTCTAATCTTAAACTCACATTGTAATTATAGCACATGCTTGATACATACATAAGATGGTGACAATACACACACACATATATATATAGGCAGGTCTTGTTTTACACAATTTCCTTTTGTGCAATTTTGCTTTAATGAAACTTGAAATTTATACCACTTTTTGCCATAACTTTCAGTTTAACACAATCTGGCATCGATACATGATTTATTTATATGATTTATTTATTTATTTACATCCAAATCAATCCAAAAAGGTTGGAAAACGTACCAGATACAGAACGTATCTGAGTTAAATGCACACACAAAACAATTATAAAGAAGGATTTCAATGAATACATTATAACAAATTTGTATGAAAGAAAGCTAAAACTTTGAATGCATGACAAGATATATAAAAGTATGAAAACATAAAAGGAAAACACATAAAATTACTGATTAATTAAAACAATGAGGTAGTCCAATACAGACTTATCATATATACGATGGTTAGCTATCTATAATTTTTATTTTAATAACATTAAAGTATACATTTAATGAATAAAAGGAATATCATATATACGATGGTTAGCTATCTACAATTTTTGTTTTAATAACATTAAAGTATACATTTAATGAATAAAAGGAATTTGTACAGAAATTTTTTAATGCTCTTCTAAATTATTTTGGGTTATGACATAAATTTTTAATGTTGGAGGGATGACTACTGAAGACCTTAATGCCAATGCAGTAATTTTCAGTTTAATGTCATTTGGCAGAGATGATCCCTGGAGGCTCTTTTCATGTGTTGGAGGCTGGCATAAAGTGATGTCACTGTCGTGCCAACAGTCATGTGTGTGGACTAATTACATTGGTGGTATCATCATGTGGCTGATGTACTTCCCTCCCAACAAAATTGGATTTTGTTACCAAAATGAGTGAGAAACATAAATCTACATCACCTAGTGCAATCCAAGTGAAAAACTGGCAAAAGACAATCAGTAGTGAAGAGAAATTAGAAGTAACACACTGACTTGAAAAAGGTGAACGAATTGTTGACATATGCCATAATGTCAGACTCACTCATAGTAGTGTACATACTATTTGTGATAATGCTGACAGAATTACAGAAAGTGCTAAGTCAGGAACTAAAGTGAATGTGTAGCAAGACTACCACAGTCCTATCAAAATGAACTATACCAAAAACTATGGATGTGAATCCCTTACATTTTTATTTCATTAGGAATAAATAAATAATTTGTATAGAAATGTACAGACACCGTATATACAGTAGATACATACTCCACAGGTCCGAATATCCACTAATGGTACAGTTATACACTATATAGGATGAGGCTGTCAACCCTCTAACCCTCTGGAAATACACTGTTTTAAATGGGAATTTTGTGTTCGATTTATGTGACGTTTATCAGGAACACAACCCTGATGCAAAACAACACCTGCCTGTACTTGTAAAAATGCTTGAATTTAGACCTCCAAAATCACTGGACATATGTAAGTAAATTCGAAACATGCAGGACCCTTTAAAGTTCAGGTAAGTTGAGCTACAAAATAATATAACAGAGTGTGGTGCATATGTAGACCTAATGCCATTTGTAACCTCAGTATAACAAAACGATAATGGTATGCCCATGTGAATTTCAAATTCATATCTAGAAAGAGTTACACTGAGAAAAAGTAGTGCTATTTAAAGACTTATCATACCATCCAATGTCATACCAATTATATGTTCAGTCCCACAACCAATAAATATGTAAGGATGACGTGTATAAAACAACAAGCAACAATACAGATTTAACACTTACATTACTTCCTTTATGATAAATAACATAATTCTTTCAATTATTCCAAGTAACACTCATAGGCCATACAGCCAATCACTGAAACCAAGAAGCCTCTTGTACAGCATTATTTCTTCATTCATCACCTTAAAAATCACTCCCATTAATTATAATCTTCTAGTTAAAGGTAAGGTACATTTAGTGCTCCTGACCAGAATTAGCTTCTCACATTCCATGTTCCAGTATTCATGTTCCTTTTCCACATTCACGTTTCATAATCATTTATCTCCTTTTGAGGCTCCTTTGAGAAATTCATAACAATGGATTCACCACATAGATTTACAAGAAAGAACAAAAAATGCTAACAAAACATACTCCATGCTACAAAAAATTTTTTGAAATAAAGATATATATATAAAAAACTAAAATTAAGACTAAAGAACACAATAATAGACAAAAATTTAACATATGCATCAGAAACCTGGATACTAACAAAGAGAGATAGAAAGCAAATAAACATTTTTGAAAGGAAAGTGTATAGAAGAATTTTAGGCCCAGTATATGACAATGAAAAAGAAAATTGGAGAATTTTAACCAATAAAGAAATGTATGCAATGATTAAAAAACCCATTATAACAGAGACAAAAAGGTTTGAGAGATTACATTGCTTTAGGCATGAAGAGAATGGAAGAAAACAGAATTCCCAAAAAAAAGTATATTTGAATTTGGAAGCAACAAGGCCGAGAGGCAGACCAAGAAACAGATGGCAAGATGAAGTGAGGGAGGATGGAAAACTAGTTGGTGGAAAAGGGTGGAAGGAAAGGGTATATAACAGAGAGGAATGGAAGACGCTCCTGAGAACAGCAAGGAATCATCGCATTCTGCACATGCCAGTGGAATGAATGAATGAATAGGTAGTGGTAAAGCTGTCTCCATGCATGCCATGAAGGCATATGGAGAAATGGGAGTACAATTCATGCATTAACACTGGAATTACACTGAGGTGTGAGGTCAGCTTCATGTCCCAGAGAAAAAGTCCCCACTACTCACTAAGCATGGGGCTGTGTAGGCCCCAGAGCCAGATGGACATTTTGGGGACAAGAATCCCTTGACTTTGCTTAAAATCAAAGCACAAATCCTCAGCCATCCAGCCCAGAGCATTGTCACTATACACACTGCACAATCCATGATTCCATGATTTCCTTGTAACATTTATAAATACTAGTAACTTTAATTCTCCTCTGCAATTAGTATGTATGTCATTTACATGTTTCTCCATACACATGTACTACAAGCTTACGGGTCTCAGGGTCTCCAGACTGATGATGCTGTGGAACCAAATACTGTCAGAAATTGTGTGAAGCAGTCTTATTTACTTATAATGTATTGTAGAATACAGTTAAGTTCTCTGTAAAGATCTGCTGCATTAAATATTACTATTGTAAGGTTTGAGTTTCTCACCAGGGTGATGATGTAAATCTTCTGGGATAATATGTTGTATAGCATTGTATACAGCTAAGACGTTGCAGAGAAACCTATTGCCTCTATCATCATGGCTCAGTAAGTCCAAAGACACTCTCCCTGCATTACTTTGACAATAAAGCTGGAGGCAGCAAGCTCCTTCGCAATCTTGATAACTATACACAAATCACCCAACACTTGTCATATCCCAAATGTCTTCAGTTTTCAATAGTGCAGTTCCCAGCACCACTTACTTGTTGCAACACAAACTGTTCATCAGCATAGGCACAACTAACTACATAGCAGAGTCCTTCTTGAGAAGCTGAGTTCCTCAACTAGTCAGAAATTCTCCATATGGCACTGAACCCAAAGTTATACAACTGTGTTCACAACAGCCTAACACTTGCCCCTATCCCCACCCAGAGGAATCCAGTCTAAACCTTCCATGCACCTAAGATCCACTTTAACATCACACTTCCATCTATGCCTAGGTCTTCGAACTGGTCTTTTTTCAAAGGGTTCCCCACCAAATGCTTGCATACATTTCTCCTCTCAACCATATGTGTCATATGTCACTGCAGGCAGTAAATACAGTAATTCCTACATTCATTACAAGCTAATCTAGCTGTTAAAAAAATACAGGTTAGGTCCATATATTTTTCAAATGCTGATAGGCCAAACACTGAACACAACCTCCTTCAATCCGTGCAAAGACAACTTTATAGAATAACAAATGCTACCATCTGATCTGGAAGCAAATTCTTTCCTGAAATATACAACACTATAATGCCAACTGGAGCATGCATCTGACTGCCATTTACTGCTGCCACCATAGGCAAATCACACTACCATGTTGTCTCTTTGGAGATGGCAGTAATCCTGAGAAACAATACAAATACAGGCACAGTAATATATGCCTATTAGTTATGACTTCAAACTCCTCTGTGAAATGTCTTACTTCTTTACAGTCTAGAGAATATATACTTAACCTGTAAAGCCAGTAATTTTTATTGATTGTTCCTTACCCTGTGGCAGAAATTAAACAGTGCACAATGTCAGAATTGTGCATGTGCTCATAAAAACTGACAATATCTGTACTTGAATGCTTACTGCAAATTTTGAGTTAATGTACTAAATGGCACTAATAATGAGGTAATGAATTCATAGTAACTATTTCCATCATTAATAATATACTAACTATGTTTGGTTCAACTCAACTCCTTAAAATTTGTGTTTGGTATGGGATATTGTAAAGCATGAATCAACCCACCACCGTGCTACTTGACAATCTGAACACTAATAAACTAACTCTCCTAACACAGATTTTATACAAACATACTGTATCTTCTTTGAAGCCACATCATCATATCAGTAGGATGGGGGTCTTCCAGGGAAATATCTTTTGAAGAACCAGTTAAGTTTTGTCAAATTATGGAAATTATGGTACTTATCATATGAAAGTGGTGTTCATGGTGTTTACCAGATTTAGTCTGAAAAGTACTAGACAGTGAACTCTGCTACAGATGATTCATGGATTATGGACCACCACATTTAGTATTCTCCAACATATCTGAGATACCACTTCATTGATCATTTTCCTTCCTACAAGCAGAGCTGCAGATTTTGGTCATTCAAGTTGATTCCACCCTTGCTACATTACAGTCACATAACATACACTTTATAATATCCCCCCCCCCCCCCTAACTACTTTCAAACAAGTTCATTGTCATGGGACCTGGATATAACTGACACTGTCCTCTTTCTCCCCCCCAGCTGAACCCCATTGTACCTTCACAGTGTACTGCAACACACTCACCTATTTCAGTATTGCTGGTTTGACTTGAGAGTGGTATATTTTTCCTGCCAGGTCTGAGTGTTCTTCCAATATATGCCAATGTTTTTCAAAGTGTTGCCTAATACAGACCATTACAAAAACTGTACAAAGTGTACCTCTCACTTAACAAAGGCTCTGTATGATTCTAAACAGTTTTCCAGTTTTTTTAGTTTGTCATCATCAGTCTGTTCTGACATCAACTACCACATCCTATACGTATGCAAGATTTCAGGCTTTGGCAGCAGTGCAGTTGTGGTCTTTGTTCTTCAGGGATATGGCACTGCATCGACGGGTGATTGCTGCTCATGTTTTTAAACCACACAGCTGTCTCAAAATGTCACACACCCTCAGCCAGTGACATAATGCCGCACCCCGAGAAGAAACAAGACCTCCAAGACAGACAACAAAATTCCAGACAACAAAATTCCACAGGAAAGATGTTCTAGACACACGTAACTAATAACCCATTGTAACAAAATTACATGACTTTCAGGGAGATATACAGCTTAAAAATGACTCTGCCTTTCTATAAAGTGACAGGTTCATGAACATTATGCTATTTTCAAGCAGGTGGCAGTTCTGCAGCTCCTTAACAGTGTCAATGATTTCTGAATTTCAGCAATCTCAGATCTTTTGAATTGGACATGAAGTATGTAAATTTTTAACAAGTACAAACTTATCTTGGTACACAGTTTCAAAGAAAACAAATGTATTTATTAAAAAGTTCCTAGTAGAATAAGCTCTTATTGTGGGTTTCTGAGCTATTTCCACCAACATTATCAGTTCTAGAAATAAATATATTTTCTCTCATGTCACGTATTTCATTCTTGACCCACACTTTATTGCTGTGCAGTTCATAACACAAGTTTCAGTGTATCTATTGGCCTCTATTGCAATAAGATCCATCAGATCAGAATATAAAATTACCTACATCTATCTAATACACTATTAATGCAAGCAGACTCACAGACACCAGTGAAAGGAAATTTTGTGGGTGAATAGTTTGAGTCAACTGCCTTCCACAAACATGTGGGCTAGATACACATGACTTAAAATATCACTCTCATCACTATCACTATTAAATCAGAAATATGTTCAATTCGTGCATAATCCTTATAATGAATACTATCCTCATTACCAGATTAATATCATCACTACTTTCACAAAAGACATGAGAAACTACTCAACACAAATCCTAATGAACAAGCCTCGCTGGGAACATGAAAGGTTACCACATTTTTTGAAGAAATTACTAGAATAGTTCATAAATTTTCCGACATAATCAACCATCAACAGCAGGGGGACTACCCTCTCAGCAGTATTAAAATAGGGGCATGAAACTCAAAACCATGAAATAATGAACAACACTGAAACAGCCCAAACTGGGTATGTATATATATATAATCATGCTGAGCTGGCACTAGGATAGGAAAGAAATTTTGCTCTGGCTTAAGGGTTTCAGGAAGTTTTAACCTGCCTGTCAAGTGTGTTCAGAATTCTGCATTCCTCATATGGTTGACAGCAAGACTTCTTTCACATAAAATTTCTTTATTAATGCAGAGTATACAATTACACTGTGTGCACACACTCTCTTAATTAGTGACATCACACTCACAGGTTATCCTCAAGTAACAATATATGATAACATGTTAAATAAGCACAGGTTACACTTCTACTTATTATGGTAGTAGAAAAGTTGTCACTGTGCATGCGATGAAGGCATAGGGGGAGTGGAGGTATACCTTCACTCATTCTTTACCTCAGCACTAGAAGGAGATCAGTGGACATCTTCAGACCCCTGCAGCTTTAACCCTGGGGGGAGAAACCCCCCTGTACCCACTGAAGAGGAGGTTGGGTGGGCTACAGATTTGGTCTGGTTGTTTTGGGCAAGAAAAATACCTTTTGCCCCCGGTGGGAACTGAAACCCATATCATCCAGCCAACAGTCTAGTCACTATCAACTACATTACTCCAGCTCTTCAAAGACCATCAACTACATAATGTTGTAACCAGTGCATCAAGGCTGTCAAGAACTTCCATGATATGCCTACTTCGTTAGCTCTTGTGCACAAGATTGTTTCATAAATGTAATGTGCAGAAACAATATGACACACTTACTCTGTAGACATTTCCTTAACTGCTGAAACAGTCACAGCAGTATTGCCTAAATGGGCCTATGCATGGTTTTTATCACCCTTGATTATAACAAACCCCTGCACTGTACTTTTCATTCAAATGCTTTCACTCTGGCCTGAATTCATATTGTCAGAATAAGGAATTACCTTCTCTGGAATTCTGTATAACTAACATGATTCTCATGCCCATATTTTCAATTGGCTTTTGATTACAATCAGTCATTTTTATCCAATAATACAGCAGAATTCACTTAATCTGGCAGATGATACTCCACAAATCCTGATAGTTTGGTAGTTAAGGAAAACAGTCCCAAGTCCAGAAGTTTTGGCATTGATAACATTCAGCATGAGCAAAGATTTCATGATTTTACCTTATGTTATCTGGATTCTTTGAGTCAATGAACTACTACAAAGGCTTCAAAAAAACCCAAGATGAATAAACCAGGTGCTGCTGACAAGAGGAAGCATGTAGTATAATTGATTCCTCAGAAACTTGAAAATGGAGGCCTGAAAGTGGCAAAAACTGCAGTGTGTCTGTAACAGCACACAATATTGGATAATCCACTGTCTATGATGTAAAGAAACTGAAGGACCAATTACAATCCTTAACAGCATTAAGCACAAGTGTGAAAGGTTGTCTGCAGTGACAGACAGTGAAACAGCCCAAATTAGTGCAACTGGACAAGGTGCTACTTAAATGATTTACAGCGACACATTCTGAAGGAAAATCCATGGCTGGGACTATAATAATCAGAAAAAGCTAAAGCTTTTTATGATAACGGTGGGTCAGGTAGCTCAGTCGGTATAGCAACTGACTATGGGCTGGATGGTCTGGGATCAAATCCTGGTGCAGAGGAGATTTTCTGCCCATCCAGATTGACCCTGGGGCTCACCCAGCCACCTGTAAAGTGGGTACCGGATCTTTCCTGGGGGTAAAGTGTGGTCGGGGCATGCTGCTGACCCTTCTAGTGTCGCAGTCATGGAAGAGTAGAGCTATACCTCTACCCACCCTCTGGGCCACACCGGGCCTGTAACGGGAAAAACTTTACTTTTTTGTGATAAAATGAAAATAACTGACAAGCACAAATTCCTTGATGGGTGGCTGCATAATTTTGAAGATGGTATGGCATCAGAAAGCTGGATATTAGTGGGTAAGTGTCTGCTGACATTGAAGCTGTAGAATGGCTTAGTGAATTATTCCACAATTGTGTGCAACAGTATAAATTTATACCACACCAGATTTACAATTATGATAATCTTGGACACTTTTGGAAGTGTCTGCCCAACAGCACTTTAGCTGGTGCAAGTGAAAAACATGCTAAAAGCTTCAAATCAAATAAAATAAAGACAGAATAACAGTTCTTGTGTGTGTTAATGTGATGGAAGCCATAAGATGAAACTTTCTGTGGCTGCTAATGTATCTTAGGTATACTACGTATATTCCTGTTATGAACAACAGTCAAGAGAAAGTATGGATGACTGCAGAACTTTTCAAGGACAGACTCTTTAACCACTTTGTGCCCGCAATCATGGAAAAGCTCAGAAAGCAAGGACTGCCTCAATACAGCAAGGCTATATGCTTGATGGATAATTGCAGTGCACATACACCAGCTTCAGAACTTGTTTGTGACAATATCTTTGCACTATACCTGCCTGCAAATCTAACATCTTTCATTCACACTATAGATCAAGGTGCCATTTAGAGTTTCAGTAAATTTATAGGGGAACTTTCATTCAAAAGCTGGTGAATTCTGACTACAGCGGTCATTTTTTCCAGGCTTATTTCAATATGAAGGACATTATTTATGTTGCTGCTTTGGCATGGAAGGCTATAAGGCTTGTACCCTAAGGAAAGCCTGAAGAAAACTCTGGCCTCCTTCCACATTTCTGAATGACACTTGAGATGAAGCATACGAAGGTTTGATGTTGCCTGTGTGCTCGAGTGGTGAGTATTCACCACCCCAGCATACAGGCAACATCAACAAAGGAATATCCACATGTATATACAGCCACATAAACATACGACTGATACAAATTATATTGCAAAATCATAAAGACCACATTTTATCAAAAACAACCACATAAATATTTTAATTTAATAATTTTTAATTAAATTTTAATAATATAGAAACTATGTAACTTTAGTGATGTACAACTTTGAAACTCCCTGAGGATGATACAAATGTATCAAAACATGTAGGAGTGATTATAATATAAACACTGTTAAAATAAAAAATATATACTGTGCATTGTTAGTTGAAATAAAACCTATATACAAGATGCACGGTACATACACAAAAACTGCACTAACGTCTTCAAAAGACATTCTGGCTATTCACTAAGATGCTTCAGAGGCAAACCCCACAATCAAGCTGACTGAAGGCGATGCTTAGAATTGGACTGATGCTGATAATGATGCACCTGTTGTGGAAGAGCTCAGTGATGGGTAACCAGACCACTGTAAACCCAAAAATGCTGCACACAGTAGCAGGGGATGAGAAAGAGAAAAGCCTATAAAACTACATACGGAAGCAAACGTCTAAGTTTATTTAAAAAAAAAAAAAAAAACTGAAGCCAATACACTGCAGAAGAAGGAATGAATCTGCGCATACCCATCAATACTTCTTACCAGCAAACCATTTTATCACTGATACAGGCAGATCTCAGCGATATGTTCAAAACCGACTCCAAGAGTGCCTCTACAATGACCACTGTGGTATCTCCTGACTCCTACTAAATCAACTTCTTCAGCTACAATTATGTCTGATCCACAGACTCCTGGCCCTACACAACACTGGTAAAAACTAAAGAGACTCCAGAAAACACAAAAGGGGAGCCTGATGCCCCTGTACCAGCAGCTGAATGAGATATCCAAATGGTATATTCCTCTAATTAGTTGTGCAGCACAAATATATAAGCCATAAAAAAAACCACCTGTAAGAACTCAAGTCATTATAGGTACTCTTTGATAATCCAGAATATTTGACTATCAAGCACCTGTCCAGTTCAGTCCCACATATACCGGATTAGAGGAAATTCTACCGTAATAAAATAGCATGGCATTTAACTAAAGATGTGTGATTTGACTGCAGGCCATTACTTGTGAGTTACAGGGTACTAAATTACACTTTCTGAGACAGTCAATAAATATCAATTGCCCTTAGAATATACTGTAATCTGGCACTAGTTCACTAGTTTGTTAGCATAGTACCTGTTGTGGGCTTTGGATGACAATACCATTGATTTAGTCACAAAGGGACCTTTCATTAACAGTACAAAGGCTTGACATACTGTTGCTGTCATACAAGGCTCAGTCAAACAGTAAGTATATAATTCATATGTAGTTTAGGTTCTTTATTTTCACCTCGAAAGAACAACATTTCGGCTGTAAATACATTACTATCCAACTATTTTTCCACACATTCCTTGCCAAGAATGAGGCATTTATCATATTGTGGAACAATCTCTTCTATGCCCTGTTAATAAAAGTCCATGCCCTATGTTATCAGCCACCACATCACAACTGCTTCAACCCCTTGATCATGATGATATTTGTTGTAACCAAGATTCTGCTTCAGGATTGGAACCAGATGATATTCACTCAGAGATGAATTCCCCAGATATAATAACCGCACGCATATATTTTTTAGTTACAAAGTTACATATCATGTAAATGAACTCAATTTCCATGTCACATTTGGCATCATTCCAAGAAACCACATTTTTTTTACATTTACTTTTGCTAAAAATTTTGCTCGCTCAGTCAAGGCATTTTCTTAGTACACAAATTTGGGAAAATCTTCCATATACAAAACATTAAAGTTTTTGCTCATATTCCTATACATATGATATTTCATATTTTCTTACCTGAAAATCTGATGTATCAGTGACAGTTTCATTACTTGTTTTCTTTGTGGTTGTACTGAGAAGTCCTGACAAATCAGCTATGAAGGCCTCATCATATATTCCCCGTTCATCCCAAATTTTGAATATGCGAAGTATTCTTTGTTTTACTTTCTCTTCCCTGAAAATAAGCAAAAACAATTAGTCATAATTTGTGTAAATGAAAATAAAATTCCAAATGACCAGAAAAAGGTCATGCTTTATCACACTTTATTAAATGTGCTTCACAATATGCCCTTAAGGAAGGCCCAAGTATCCCAGGAGGGACTGAAATTGAATGGGAACCATCAGATTTTGGTCTACAGTGATGATGTTAAATGTCGGGGAAATATGGATACTAAAACTCCCAGTATGGCACAGCTGGCATTCAATTTTCAATCAGGGGTAACAGTTTACCGCCTTGGAAGAGGGAACTCTAAATCTTGCAGTACTATGAAGCTCGTTGCCATATTTTAAGCCACAATAAAATCAGTACTGAAAAATAAAGTATAGGATAAAGTGGTTTTAAAAAAATTCACTGCTTGGCCAACAAGATCATGTGCAGGCACCACTGCCATAATGCAAGGCACAGCCAGCAAATGTTACTTGCTCATACAGCTCTACCTGAGAGAAACCATTCACATTCACTGCAAGTTGTCCCTGTACACAACATGAGGGCATATGAGGCAGTCAACACAGAGATCTACTCATTCTTAATCTTGGTATTAGATGCTGGTGAGCTGTAGGCTTCACACTCTGGTCACTGTACCCTTGAAGCAAGATTCCCCAGTCTCCACTGAATACGAGGCTAGGTGGCTCCAGAGCCAGTACAGACACTTTGGAAAAGAGAAAAATCTAGTGATTGGTGGGAATTGAACCACAATTCCTCAGACATCCAGCCAACGGCCTAGTCACTAGACCAATTAGCTATCCCAGTTCCTCATTGTAACATATTTTCACATTTAATTTCTGGACTAACAAATTATGGTAGCAAGTGCTGACAAGCACACAACTGCTCACTGATTAACTACAAGAGTTCCTAGAGGGCTGGAGGTAATGTAGTTATCCCTGTAATTTATTAAGAACTATACCATGTAGGTAGATAGTAACAGGTGGTATAGCTCCCTGCATTCTTAAGTTTAACACACCTGATGGAGGTTGGTGGTCAGCATCACACTCATCTGCTTTATCCCTTGGGAATGAGCACCTGGTACTCACAGAATAGGAGGCTGGGGCAGGCCCAGAGCCAGTCTGCGATTTTGGAGGTAAACATAAAAATCTCTTGCCCCTTCAAGGAAAGGAACAATTCCTGTCTTGTAGCTCACAACTTAATCACTACACTATCCTGGCTACTGCTAATTGGCAAGCAAATATAAAATGCGGAAAGGTAGCATATTAGTCAGATTTTTAATAGATGACTAACTTTGTTGTATTACTGACAGCAATTGTTTGTTTTCCTCTTTTCAAAGAAAGAAAGCAGACTTATGAGAACATTATACTATGTATTTCCATTGAAATACTTGCACAGTTTGACAGATTTTCAAAGAATTTGGTTATGTATATTATGCTATTAGATTCAATTTCCTACACCCACTAATAACATGGCACAAAACTTGTGCCACTTAATTTGGGAACCCAAAATGATGCAATGCAACAGCTCTTCTAAAAATCAGCACCTTCCCCCCCCCAGAATGTAAAATAACAATATGGTAGCCATGCAAAATTTACTTCAGCTATTGGGATGACAGAATATGGTTCACTTCTCAACAGGAGCACATTTGTCCCTTCTCCAGAGTCAAATTGACTCTTGTACTCTAACAGCCTTCCATTTGATGGATACTGGGGTCTCTTTCCTTGGGGACAAATGACATTCACTATACCACCATTATGGCAATAAATGATGAACTGATTGAGCTAGGCATGTGAAATTTGTTCAGGAGATAGATCACACAATATAAAAACAATGTTTGGAAGTCAGCAGTTACAAATACAGCAATGGCATAAAACTAAGAGGTTATACAGAGAATGTGCACTTAAGTAAAAACCTCATCACAAAAAAAAAAAAAAAAAAAAAAAAAAAAAAAACAAAAACAAAAAAAAAAAAAAAAAAAAAACTAAACAGCAGCAGAAGTACCACCAAGAAAGAAAGAAGCAGCAAACAAATGAATAGATTTGTAGGACTAGAAAACGGTGTAATAGAAAGTAGGCTTCTCCTTTCTTAGAAAGAGGAAGTAATTGTAACAATTCTGTAAACTTATCCAGACTTAAAATGAAGTACATTATAGCTGACGTACCGAACCATAGTTGTTGCTCTTTGAAGAGCAGTACCCCAACTCTCAACAAATTCATAATTCTTCCGCTTGCTGTACTGGATTACATCATTTGCCAAATAAAACAGGGTCAAACGATGTTCAATCCTGACTGCAATAAAAAGAAATAACATGATAATTGGTGAAATGTTGAAAACTGAACATTATTACCCAATATGTCAACTGTACAGTTGTTCACTCAACATACAATGACAGATTTTTTTCACATAGAAATTGCCATACCCTCTTATCAGCAGGTTCTGCCTGAAACAACTCCTCCCCATGACCAAGGGGTCTATGTGGTTTACCATGAACATCTACTTTAGTTTTCAAAGCTTAATATGAACATGAAAAATGTTAATAAGAGCTTCAATCAAAAAATATGCTATGCTTTCAGTGAATCTTGTTGAAGAAAAATACCAGACATGTAATTAGTGTGTTACAATTCAACTTTGTATACACCATGCATTACATTTAATTGGGGAATGGGTTACTGGATACCCACTCAAATCCCATAAATAGGTAATGTGTTCTGCAACACAGCAGCCAAGCATATTCTACTGGTCATTTGGGGCGAAAAGGTCTAATAAACTATGGTTCATTTCAGTACCATTATTGATTTATATGCTATCAAAGTCAGCTGGCACTACTGTAATGTGACTGGATTCTTGCTTGTATGCTGTCCTGGCTAATGTCTGTGGCAGAGATGCATTATAGTACAATGGGATGGAGTGGTCAAAATGCCTAACATAGTGACAAAGTGTATGTTGACATGTATTTTGTATATGCTTCCTGTAATGGAAATGGTAGGGCTGCTGTGGCTGAATGCAGATAACTATATCCACTGAGGAGAATTCCAGGTCACAAAATATTTAAGATCATGTACAGAACTCTGACAGCGACTAGCTCCTTCCCAAGAGCTAATGAAGAACATGAATGACAATGGCATGGAGAAGTTTATGTTCTGACAGCACTGTAGCAAAGCCTGAGTGCAATTATGCATAGATTTTAAAGATAACTGGTGTAGCATACACACAAGTACAGAGAATTTTGAACCAAGATGGCTTCTGTCAGCGTCAACTTAAATTGGGTACAAAACCTCTTACTTGGAGATCATGCAAACCAACTATGGTCCTGTGAATGCCTGCAATAATGGCTAAAAATGCTGCCTAACATTCTTTTCATGGATGAAGCTGAATTTACCTCAAATCATACTACCTACCTATGTAAGAAGTACATACTCTTAGGCACAAGCAAATTCACACTAGGTACGACAAAGTCATTTCCAATAATAATTTTTAAATGAAGTATGGTGTGGAGTACTAGGCAACAACCTGCTTGGTCAACGTGCTATCAAGGGATATTTAACAGCTCTGTATGACAAAAATTTTCTGGAAGATGATTTACTGCTGCAGTTGCAGTATGTCCTCTTGCCAACATGTGGATAAATGTGGCTACTTCATGACAGAGTACTGCCACATTTCAACAGAGTGGAACCAGAACTTTTGAACAAAAGGCATGAAGGAAGCTAAAAATGAGGAAGTTAACAAGTGGCTTGGCATGCTCAGTCACCTGATATAAAAACACTCAATTTCTTTCTGTGGGGTTGCATGAGGTTGAGGGTGAATAATGGAGGTAAACCAAAAAGGCATCACTTACTGGAGGCCACAAATGAAACCATTGTTGGTATCAGAAAAACTGGGATGCTTGCAGTGGCAACATTCATTGGCATGACTGGCAGTATGCAAGCTGTCTAAGGGCTGGCATTTTGCATATACTAAGGTCAGAAAAGAAGTAATGCCTCCTATTTTTTTTTTTTTTTTTTTTTTTAATTTAGAATTGGGAATTTTTTTTTTCCTTACCCCTTGGAGGGCGCCACTTTCCACCCCCACAAAGATTCTGTTT
>Ga0123352_10006161_pt1 | contig 18303 bp, 12 predicted proteins | sample TergutLab28metaG_FD_89700 | JGI IMG/M metagenome (GOLD analysis project Ga0123352, IMG submission 89700) | Labiotermes labralis P1 segment gut microbial communities from Petit-Saut dam, French Guiana - Lab288 P1 | ecosystem: Host-associated > Arthropoda: Insects > Digestive system > Gut ... | reverse complement strand
CAACAGTAGCTTCATGCTTTCATAACTTTCCTTCATGTTGGCTGCATGAGCCAAAGGAACGGAGGGGAATCTATTTCCGTTGTGGAGTATAACCACCTTCAAGCTCACTTTTGACGAATCAATGAACAAGCGCCACTGATCTGGGTTACATTCATGGCCAAGCACTTCCATAACGGAACAAACATCACAACAAAACACGACACCATCTTCCTGGGAGAAGAAATCCTTGAATTCTTCATGGCTCCCACGGTAAAAAGGCACCTTAGTGTCCTGGAGCAGAAGATTCCAGCCCTTTAACCTGGAGCGAAAGGTGTGGGTGATAGAGAAATTGTGGAAACATATTTGAATTCAGTGTCCAAAATACATCAGAAATAGACATTTTCCCTCATAGGCCAAAATCTTTGTTGACCAGTGTAATCAATGTGCGTGCCATTAGGAAAATAAAATAAACATAAAGACAAGGTATAAGTCAAGTGTAAATCTATCGGACCGTTAGTTATTTGTCAACTGAGGAAGTCTGTGTATCTAAGTTATTCCCATTTCATCAGCATTTCCCCTCTCCGTTTAATGTTCTTAGCACTGTTAGGACTTTTAATTCTTTTGAGACGGAGCGGTACAATAAATACTGTCACGGTAGTTCACAGATAGCAGCACTGCATGGTGTGCCGTCGTGCTGTGTGTGACCTTACAGAGCAACGCTGGATTCTTAGGCTCCTTGTGTAGGTAGTATTTTGGTTTTCACCATGTATGATTCTTGTCTGTGTATCTTTTGTTTAAACGGTATGCATGCTGGGATAAACTCACAAAACATACCCCGTAAGAATTCGCATATAATTAATGGTAACTTTTCCGCACTGATCTTAAGAATTTTCTCTTTTTTTGCAGGTAAGTGAAAGCGGTTTTCAGCTCTCCACATCACAGTAAGTGTCTGGAGTAATTCGCGTGACGTAACAGGTTCACAGTACGTACCTTAACTTTAACGACAGGAAGAGGAATGAATGCTTATGTTTCTTGTGTTTACTGGACCGTGCATCATCTTGGTAGCTGAATAAAGAGAGACTAACTTGATGTCACTTGCTTTATTATTTCATTATATGATGCTCAACATGTTTCGGATGTTAATACATCAATCCTCAGGAGCTTGCGACTTATTTGTTGAGTTATTTCATGGGTTGTATTGCTGTGTAAGGATAGAGGTTTTTGCATTAGCGAACTTATTTAGCGGTGAGTGTTTAGTCGTACCGTGTGTGGTTGTATTAGAAAGTGTGTTTCTGCAAATATTGGCTGCTGCGGTGTCTTATGATTATTGAGTTTTCTTTGTGTGCAGTATGTTTTTTGATGATGTTTCCTGAACATATCCTGATGTCGTGTATATGAGCTTACACATACCTAGTTCGATGTGTGTTGGTGTTACGTTGTGGTTCGGCTGGGGTGGTGTGGTATCCGTATACAGGCTGAAGCAGTGCTAGTCTTACGTTGTTTCCGTCAGCGAATTGATGGATGCTGTGATGAAAAATGAGCAGTGTGGGATCTGAATAAGAAAAATTAAGTTTGGTTTATTTTAATGGAAGTTAAAAGTTTATCATTATAAAAGAGAGTTCGTACTTCATTTGTTACAAAGATATTTCGAAACCATATTTCATTGCATGTTCTGTTTGTAGTGCCATGTGCATAGTGACAGTACGTAGTTTTAAAGTTGTACTTTCTTCCGTCACAATTTCCTTAGTTTGCTTTTACGACTGTTGGTAATTTTTGTTGAAGTAAATATATTTGGAGTCATGACTTTTCACTGCGGTGAAAGCTAAGAATCTCTTATTTCTTCAAGTAGCCAGGATACGTTTTGAGCGGTCCGACGTTGCTTTGAGGCAAGGGGAAGGATTTTTTTTTCAAAACATCCATACAGACTTTGGAGACGGCCTATCTTCCTGTTCAATGGGTACGGGGGTACTTTCTCAGGGATAAAGCTGTCAGAGTGTGGAGTTGATTTACCTGCATCTAGTGACGAGTTTGCGAATAATAAGAGCCATACTTTTATTTCCCTATATGCTATCATGACGTGGGCAGAAATAACTTGGTTTTTGCTTTATCGGTACTTCTTTCGTTTTTGACCTACTCATGACTTCTCTTGTCATATAGGCTACACATAGAGTGAATGATCCCTAGGCGAGGAATATTGGAAGACCAGAGCCACATCTTATTTGATTCCGTAAATTTTAATTGTAAAAATATTTATTACTCACGTGCGTATTATGCTAGACACAACATATTATCTTTGAGATAATTTATATACACGATGTTTCGGTAATTTGTTATACTCCCATAACTGGTAGGTATTGCACTCTTGTATTTGTTATTTATTGCTTATGGAACACAAGCGGTAATACATGTTACTTGTAGAGGTTATGATTGTGTTCTTTGTCAGTATTACGGTATATATTCATTGACATTTCAGTAAAGAATGACACTCAAATTCGGAAATTAAGAGTTGTAATTAAAAAGAAAGGAACGAAGTTATGAATCGCTAACATAATACCTTGTGCACTACTGGCACATCCTTATCTACCGTGCATAGTGTCACTAATAGCGGTAAATGACATATTGTGTTTGTGTGCCTGCTGTAATATAAAGGAAACGAACAGAAAATATTTGTATCGGAGTTAGGGCAAAGACTGGGATCGAACCCAAATCTTTCGAAACTAAATGGTACGCTAGAAGCAGTCTGTAAAGTTCCAGACAAGGAATAGCGTACAGGAGCATTGTTGTATTGTTATCGATGTAGAGAACACTTGGATGTGATGCTGTGTAACAGGCAACTCATTCTGAATCTACCTTAAGACGCTTGAACAGCGATATTAGAGATTTCTTGCAAACTTTTATTTCGAAGGAGAAGGTAAAAAGAAACCTCTCTGACTCCATGGAACAGACTCATTCTGGAGAAACCAGTAGTTCTTCAGCTGGTCAAGAAATATCCAGCATTTTATGGAACCAGGCGGTTCATCACCGCCTGCGGAAGGGCTTTCCACCTGTTGCTATCCTGAAACAGATCTGTCCAGTCCAAGCCCCTAATCCTCTAAGAAACGTTCTATTGTTATACTCCAATTTACTCCTAGGTCTTCCACGTTGCCACCTTCCCTTATGATTTACCATCAAAACCGTGTGGACATTTATCTTCGCCACCATACGTGCCACATGTCCTGCCCAACTCATTATTTTTTATTTAACCCCAAATAATGGTTGGTGAGGAATATCAATCATGAACTGCTCCTTATGCAATCTCCTCCAATCTCTTGAAAGATTTTATCTAAGTCTGCTCTTGTATAACACTTCCTACGTATGAAAAATAACATTTGAATAGTTGCCTGTTTCCCCTCTACTACTAATGACGTAACCAAAATCGTCTAAGGTGCTATAAACGTGAACGATACTGCCTGCTGTCAGCGATGTGTAGGTATTACGACAGAGTTGCTGATGGATGAGTGTCTGCTCCTCAGTTCCAGCTGCTCTCAGTCTTCGTTTATTCTTTCTATGCTGAGTTTACACTTTGTCTAGAATGTAACTAGCCCATGTGATATTAACAGGGAAAGGAGCCGTACCCGGAGAAAAAAGAATGCCTGGGTTTCTGCTTTATAAATGAAGTCAGCTGAAGTCTTCTTCTGTCCTGAATATTACGACGGATTAGCCGAAAAACTGGCAGAAGTGTTTTGTCAAAAGCATCACCGAGCCACACTGAATATACCAAGTAGGACGTCGTTTAGTGTGACATCTACTTGGAATTTTCGTTCCAATATTTCCGACGTAACTATTTTGTGAATATTTATGGAATAATACCAGTTATGGGGACCGCGGTGGCACAGTAGTTAAGGTGGTGTGCTACAAATCGGAAGGTCGCTAGTTCGATCCCAGCTAGTGTCAGTGGATTTTTCATTGACATAAAAATCCTTCCGATCGCACTGTGGCCCTGGGGTCGACCCAGCCTCTAACAGAAATGAGTACCAGGAGTACTTCCTAGGGGTAAAGTCGGCCGGTGCGTAAAGCTGACAATTTACGACCATCTGTGCCGTTGTCACAAAATCTGGGAAACTTAACTTCCTGGAACCTTCTGGGCCACTGCGGGCCTGTAACGGGACTGATTTACCTTTTTTACCTTTCAATACCAATTATAAATTGTGGGCCCAGTAGCTCGGTCGGTATAACGACTGAGCTACGGGCTGGACGGTCCGGTATCGAATCCCGGTGGGGACGAGATTTTCCGCCCGTCCAGACCGGCCCTGGGGCCCACACAGCCTCCTGTAAAATGGGTACCGGGTCTTTCCCGGGGGTAAAGTGCGGCCGGGACGTGCTGCTGACCACTCACCCCCTTCTAGTTCTGCAGTCATGGAAGAGTAGAGCTATACCTCTACCCACCCTCTGGGCCACACCGGGCCTGTAACGGGATCACTTTACCTTTTAGTTACCAGTAAAAAATTGTTTTCTTAAAGTGAAGTACTTCTAGAAATATGACGGTTACTGTGTTTGTGCATGTTACACCATGCAGTTCTGTAGATTCTTACCAACATATCAGAGGAACCTGCTGTCGATTTCTTGATTCCGATCACTGCGAGATTCTCCAGTCTGGACGCTGATACTAGAAATGATATTGGATGTTTCTAACGCTGTACAGAGTTGACTCTGTTCCTTATTTAAATACCGCTGGTGTTTCAACACGGTTGTGTCTCGTACAGACTTTACCCGTGAACGAACACGGAAACTAGTGTTTACTTCTGGGGTCAGAGTTCAGCTCCAAATAATATCATTTTATCATTTTTCAATTCTTGCGAAACCAATCCAGGAGAATCGGTTTTACAAGTTCGCATCATTACACAGTTGCAAGGAAGTAAATCATAGTTGGGAGTTTCAGGGTGATGGATCGGATGTCGACAGCTTAGTACCGAGAAGTGAACAAATATTGTGGTACGCTAGTTCCAAGCATTTCATCTTAGAAATTTTTAAAAATGTATAGGAAAAATTTTACAGCATGCATTTTCCGTTATTTACAATCTTGCCTTTAGAATCTAACCGGCAGTGTGTTTCAGGTCTGAAGGAGTTTTTCGATAAAACCGAACTCACTAAATGGCTTCAAGTGACTTATTTTAAATTTTTACGTTTTAGAAAGATTTGGGGAAGAAATTAACAAGTCCAAAGATCCCTGGAAATACCAATAGGTGTGTTGACTGTGTTACAGGTTGGAAGACCTGAAACACCCAAACATATGCCTTCACCAAAACAAACATTCTGTAGCTGGAACCAACCCAGAAACTTACCCATTATGTACCAGAATTTTTATCCTGGGAAAAGAGCGAGCGGAGAGCGAATATGACCAGTAAGATTTTTATCTAGTGCCCAGCGTAAGATTGTGCGGATGTGAAACACCGTTACCGCATGCTTGGTATAGATTGATGCTTCAGTAAGCAGTGGCAAGTGCTAAATATCTGTTTTCCAGTGGTCCACTTCTTACTGGTTTTCAGTGGCTATAATTGCCGGTTTTCTGCGTCGTAGATGTTCAGTTCCTCTGCCTCATAAACCTCTCTACCTTTTTTCCCCACTACTTCGGGTTGTCCTCGTCGTCGTCTTCCTCCCGATCACCACGTCATTATTCCCTTAGGCTATCTGCTGTCCATGCATACTACGTGTCCATACCATTTCAGCATGTTGTTTACCATTCTTTCCAGAATTGTTTGTATTAACCCATTTTCTCTCTGATTACTTCATTTCTTAGTCTGAAGGTCCTTGCAGCATCCACAATTCCGTCTCTGTACTTAACAGTTTTTTAAACCTGTGCGTGTGTGTGTAAGTGTGAACGCGTATATATATATATATATATATAAGGTAAATGGTAAAGTGATCCCGTTACAGGTCCGGCGTGGCCCAGAGGGTGGGTAGAGTTATAGCTCTACTCTTCCATGACCGCGGCACTAGAAGGGGGTGAGTGGTCAGCAGCACGCCCCGGCCGTACTTTACCCCCGGGAAAGACCCGGTACCCATTTTACACGAGGCTGGGTGGGCCCCAGGGCCGGTCTGGACGGGCGGAAAATCTCGTCCGCACCGGGATTCAATCCCGCTCCGTCCAGCCCGTAGTCAGTCGCTATACCGACTGAGCTACCCGGCCCACACACAAACACACACACACACCACGCACATACACACACACACACTCACAAACACACACACACATATATATATATATCACCTGAAGAACGTAAGAAACTCATTAATCTACTTAGGTCGTGAGCTAATTTCTACCTAAGTATTTTGACGTCGCTTTTCCTGGTAAGTATCACAGACTCTGGAAAGAAGTCACAAAATTATACATCCGCACAGAATTACAGGCAGTAAGGCTCGTGAACTCATGTTCTTTCCTTTTAACTTTATGGATGGAAAATTCGGAATCGAGAGTAGAAAGCATTCCGTGACGTGACGTCACACTTCCTCATAACTTTTTGACGAATGTCACTTCAATCTCTTAGAGGGTAGACGTACAATTTAAAATAATTTACGACCCGCTATTATAATATTCCTTTGTCCTATATCCTGATGTCAGAATGTCAGATTCCAAGACCTTAAAAGCCGTGATATCAACATGGAATATTCTCCTAACAAATAATAAATTGCTCAGAAAATTCACCCCATTTTAAAAACAAAATTTTTATTGCACTGAAGATTTTTCCTTGGTCTGTTACGTTATAGAAACCGTGCGTTTGTTACAGTCATTCTATTAACCAACAAAATGTACTAAGTAAAATGAAAGAGAACACAATCATGAACCATATATTTTATTAAGTGCCAACTCCTACATGTTTCGACACCACAGTTCCATCATCAGATAGTTTAATAACCACGAAAGTTCAAAAGTCCAACACATACTATAGGTTTTAGTCTCCCCCACTTTGATAATTAAAACTAAACATTAAAAAACTAGATTACGCGCTTTAACAAGAGTAAGTCCATATTGCTTTGACAACACTACCACTCTTCTGGTACAAGTTCGTAGCTATTTATATTAGCTGGCTTGTGTGTACAAACATCTGCTCTGCCGCAATTTATGATCCAAAGGGATCTCGTCCGGTTGAAGCTTGCGACGTGTCTCGTGTCAAATTATGAAGTGTGTATTTTGTTGGTTAATATATTGAATCTTCTGGGGTCGTTCGCCATATCGATCCTTCGAATCGTCGGTAGCTAGTCACCAGCTTACAAGGCGAAACTTCTCAGAAGACTTGAGTCTTCAAAACACGGCTGTCAGAACCTCATACTTCGCGTTGACAACAGTCCGTCATTCACCCTTACTCTAATCAGTTCTCAAATTCTCAACTCTTCTGTCTCTCTTATATGAGACTCATTTCAACAGACAGTAAGAGGAAAGTCCCTCTGCACGTGTCTTAAGTAGGGTAGAAGTTAGAGCGGAAGTCACAGTAAATGAATGTGTACCAGGGGCTTTTGTTCTGGAGGTACAACAAAGTTTGAGCTGGCAGATCCAACAGTAACAAATGGCGTAATACTTGGACGTACTTGGTTTGTAGCACTTCTAGCACAGAGCAGAATCCTTCCAGCGTAATTACGCAGTAACTTCTCGCCCATTGTGTTACCGTCAACTACACTCACGATTTTCTAATTGTCTCTTTTCTGAACACGTTGTAAACTACGCGTATCCAAATAAGCTGCACTTAATGGATCGAATGATTTGTCGTGCTGTTGTGTGAGATAGTTTAGTGCATTCAGTGAAGTAACCGAATACGGCTGGACTTCATTTCCCGGTAGCATCTTTGATTTCTTTGCCATCGTGCTCGGAGTAAGTGTCCCAACCAAATTCTTAGCTATCGGGTGTTGGCCACCGGGCACAATCTGCTGACCACCAGGCACAATCTGCTGGCCACCGGACACAATCTGCTGACCACCGGGCACAATCTGCTGGCCACCGGACACAATCTGCTGACTACTGGGCACAATCTGCTGACTACCGGACAAAATCTGCTGATCACCAGGCACAATCTGCTGACCACCAGGCACAATCTGCTGGCCACCAGGCACAATCTGCTGACCACCAGGCACAATCTGCTGACCACCAGGCACAATCTGCTGACCACCAGGCAAAATCTGTTTTCGAATTTACGAGTGAATGGAGCCTTAACACTGTTCTTGGTAAATGTGTGCATTCTAGGATCACCAGCTTACTTTCATCCGTAATTTATTGTTAGAGAACAATTACCACACTTCAGACATACAGACTAATAATTATGTCTCTCTTAAATCCTTCGGCGGTATATCTGAGGTTCTGGTATAGAAATATGGGTTATTTTAGTTTCATTTTATTTGCTGTACATGGAAATCAGTGTGAAAAAATAAACGTAATCTGCCGCCTTTTTCCAGCTCCTTGTGCTTCTGAAATAGCATTTGAAATAGCATTTGTAGGCTCGTGAGAAGAAGCTGCAGTTGCGCCAAAAATAATTAAAAACAGTTAGCAGTTTATCATTTAGCGATAGCCCCTGAGAGGTGTCACAGCGGATATGGAAAGTAACGCCAAAAAGACATTAGCTGTAACATAAGAAATTTCAAACTAATTCATCAATAAATTTTGGATACAGTAGGACACATTTTTGTTTATCTCGAAAGTTACGCTAAAAGTGCGATCTATTGCTAAATGTAGGCACTTAAAATGTAGTACATCTTCTTCCATGACGCAGTAGAGTAGGTAAATGTGCTATGGATCCTGGTTTTCTCTGATATATGACGCCGTGTAATTTGGTGGGTGGGTACTCACTACTTATACCAAGCTAATCGGCCCCTTTCCAGGAGAAAGCAGTGGGAATGTCAGACGGAAATGTTGGATAGCATGCTTGAGAGACATGAAAGTTGTATACAAAATTCAGTTGGAAACTATGAGGGGCTGTTGCTAACGTAGTAACAAATTTTGTAAATTTCATAAATGAAATGTATTTTCTTCAGTATGTGAGTTACTGTCACACTGACTACAAGTATTATGTTGCGTGGAGTTAGTTACTTGGTTATTTTTGTAGTGTTCTTTGGTATTTTAGTAATGTTGGTAATATTGACTGTATATTTTGAAGCTCTTAACTCGATATTATTTAAGAGTATTTCCCCATTTTTTGGAGCACTTCAGAACAAGTGAATATTAACTGTCCACAAAGGATCTTCCTCAGCCAGATCTGGCATATGTTTAGTCAGCCCATGCTGCATACCACTATCAGTAAATTCGTGCAGTTTTATTGGTACTCAACTGTGTTACTCTTTGGCAAGAATGGAACATTATATTTATTGCGCATCTCCTTGTTATTTTTCCGCAATTTCTGCTGGGACTTTAGTGATGTCACACATATAAGAGAAGTCTTCTCTTTTTGTGCCTGTATGAAGATAATGTTTTCAGTACCCCTGAGTAAAAACACGAAGAAGAAAATGCGTTCTTTTGCCTTTCATGTTGACTTCAACAAGTGCCGTTCATTATCTTTGTCCGTCCGTCCTCTGATTCGGCTAGTTGCAGCTCAAATGTTTTAATTTATAGTGTGTTTGTCTGTGTGAGATTATTAGATTTCCACAGTGGTGGGTGTCGGTATTAGTATCTTCTGGGACCTTATGCCGTGTAATTTTTGTGACATCTTGTCTTCTGCGGCTAGACTTCGCAGAATGGCTGTGCTCTTCAGATGCAACCGATGTTTCTTCCATTATTCTTAACTTACCCTTACGTAACGCATGGCTCGCCCATCTCATCCTCAGTAAAAGCAGAAGGTCGCAGAATCGTGTGAACAGCAAAGGTGCTGAAGCTCCCCAGCAAGTAATACTCTCCATCTTCATGTGAATCTGTTGTTTATTGGACCGTGCATCATTGTGATAACTGAAGAATAAAAAACCAACTAGATGTCACTTATTATTTTATTTACTTCTTATAGGCTCAACATGTTTCGAGCATTACTATGCCCATCATCAGGAACTCGCAACTATGATGTTGACTACCATACTGGTCGTTTCGTTCTTGGTTTGCTGTATGTTGCAGGTTAAGTGCGGTTAGGCTGAAGTAGTGTCCGGGCTGCAGGCTAAAGCACAACAAGAGTTGATAACTGACATTACTATTACAGTATCTAATTAACTGACATTACTATTAGAGTAACTAATTAAACCCTCAATTTGCATGAAGGAGGGTAATTTGTTAGTATATGAGCGATTGCCTACTACTTGGATTGAATCATGTTCATCATCATAATCATCGCCAGAACGCCGTCGCCAGACTCGAATCATTACCTTTTAAAGCATGAAGTTTATATAAATTACAGTTTGAAACGTATTTTCCTCCTTACAGAAAAGTGCAGCTTAATTACAATTATCAATATTTCAGGGCTGTTGAAATAAATATTAGCTGTTTACTCTGAGACACAACTAATGGCATACACACTATATGGGCAAAGTGCAGAATATTTTAATTTTTATGTCAGTAAAATAAAACAATCCCTGGACAGGCCCTGAGGATTCCAGGAATATGAGGCTCCCAGATTGCAAGACAGTCGGCACATGAAGGTGGAAAAGTCAGCCCTAGGCACCGGCCGCCTTTACCCATCAGGAAATATTCCTGGTACTCATTTCTGTTAGAGGTTGAGTAGATTCAAGGACCAAAGTGCGGCCGGAAGATTATGCCAACGAAAAATTTAATTGATACCATCGGGAATCGAAACCGCGACCTTCCGTTTTGTAGCGCAGTGGCTCAACCAATTGCGCCCCCCACGTGCCTGTTTAGGTATGTGGGGCACATTATTACCGTTGTACTTTAAAGTCGCGTAGTTATTTCAATTGTACATGCATTCATGCGAACGCCCTTTGTTGTTGACGATACAAGATACAGTCCTGTACGCCACTTAGTTTAATTTACTTGAGATCTTTCGTTTGCAGGTCAAATGTTCCGTTAGTTAATATATTTGTTTTTTTCTGTTTGTCAGAAGAATTATTTTCTGTGACTTTCAAAAGTTCATTTCCGCGGCCCGCCGCCTAGTTTTCCTTCCCTCAGTCTGTATTTTCCGACCACGTAAAGGCAATAGGAAGGTGGGGGGGGGGTCACATTTCTTGTAACTTTTCCTCAAACTTGTCTAGCTAAATTCAATTTCAGGTTATTAATTTAATCCCAAGTTTGAATAAATAAGTACAGTTCTGGAACGCAAATGCGAACTACACTAAGAGGTTTCATAATTTACCTCTGCGTGGTCTAGTATGAGTAAATGTAAGTTCACAAAACAATTGATTCCGCATTTCCTGCCTCACATGGTGCAAGTTTTCCCCTGAACTGTCCCCCAAATCACGCTGTGTCTCAACTCCGGACGGTGCTACAGAGGAAGTGTAATCCACAAACGCATCTTGTTAGTTACTGGGTGCGCCTGATCACGTGTAACGTCTTATGAATGGAGGAAATACGATAGGCGTCTTATACGTGACTGGTGGTTTGAATACTTGTAGGGGACGTAGTAATAAAGAGAATACGTGTTTTATCTTAACCCAAAGTTCTGTGAAGTTCTTATTGTGGTATCTCGTGTCATAATGTCATGTGGTCTGGTAGGTCATTACACAAACCTTTTCGAAAGAACAGACTATATTCATATTCTACCCTGAAAATGGGGTTAATATTTATCCCGTAAGGTTTGTAATATCTTACCAGCCCAAACGCGGTATAAAGGGCGAAACACCAAAACATAGTCTGTATATTCTACCTGAAAATGGAGTCAATATTTAACCAATAAGTTTGGTAATAACCTACCAGCCCAAACGCAATTTAAAGGAAAAAATACCAAAAGATGAATTTTTTCATCGTATTGAGAAATTCATTTCTTTTGTGTGGCTTATTGGAGTGCATTTTCATCTACAAGTTTAGGACTAATATTTAGGTAAAGGTAAAGGTAAAGCAGTCCCGTTACAGGCCTGGAGTGGTCCAGAGGGTTCCAGGAAGTTAAGGTTCCCAGATTTCATGACAACCGCACAGGATGGTGGTAAGGTTGTCAGCCTTACGCACCGGCCGTCTTTACCTCCAGGAAATGCTCCTTGTACTCATTTCTGTTAGAAGCTAAGTCGACCCCAGGGCCATAGTGCGATCGGAAGGACTACGTCAATGAAAAATTCCAATGACATTATTTGGAATCGAACCAGCGACCTTCCGATTTGTAGCACAGCACCTTAACCACTGTGCTACCGCGGTCCCCTAGGACTAATATTTGATGATGTGAAATTATAGTTCTGAGTGGTTTAATGATGAGGCATACAGCAGTAGGAGGGCATATTTTGTAACGACGTGATTCCGTAAAAGTTTGAAATGTAAATTGATGGTGTTATGGAAAATATCTTGCTTCTGAAGTTTTTAAGTGCGGTTCTGGAAAATCTCCGTGTTATGTATACATATCTCGCACCGAAAGTGAACATATGCAGACGGAGTTCTGAACGATCGCCAATAGTTCCACCGTGTTTACGTTTTTGGCTGGTTTCAAAGCGGGTTACTGTTCATCTAGTGCTGACTTGAGCTTGCTGTTTTTATATTATTCATCTTATCAATTGTCCCTTTCAGGCATTATACATCGACTTTTGGGCAGATAAGTTAATAGTCTATTTAGCTGCAGGAAAATGTAACTGAGGCGGTTGGTTGAAATTCCTACACTTATTGACGTATTGCACTCGGAATTCTGGTTATGACATCACAACACCAAAGCATGGTGATTTGATTCGCAAAAAAACATATTCAGTGTTCTAATCCAGTAACATCTGCATAAGAATGATACGTTTCGTTACTACCGTCACTGTTGCTCTATCGACGATTCCACAGGAACTGTGATTTATGCCTTTGACTTTTCGACGTATGTAGATGATTAATGAGACGTGGTTTTTAGGAACTCTCGTAAGGAATATTAAGGATACCGGCTGTAAATCAGGCGATGAGTCAAACTGACGACCCAACTCTGATTGTTACTAAGTTCAGAATGCATGGAGCTGTACCTCCACTCCTCATATAATTTTATGACATGTGCAGAGACAGCGTTACCATGTACTAGGATTCCAGCGATCTCCTGTAGTTTATTAACTGGAATGTTTCATACAGTACGGTAGAACTCCACTTAACCGGATTAATTGGGACGGAGAGCCGTCCGGATATGCAGAAAATTCGGATAATTGATTCTTTTTTTTGTGAAAATAGGCTACATGTGTGGTTTGAAGTTCGATGTTACTCTTGACACTATAGACCTGCGTCTAAACGTTTTGACCACGTTTGATTTGACGTTCTAGGAGCCACAACACTGTACTGTACTTGACCCGACAACCTATAATTTAAAGACAAATTAGTTTAATAGGATTTTCTACAAATTTGCCCGAACGGCCAAGCCCTTCCGGATAATTGACCATCCGAAAAACCAGCGTCCGGATATGTTGAGTTCTACTGTACTATGAATATGCTACTTCTGATGTTCCGACAGTTGTGTAATAGAGAATTCCTATCTCCTGGAATGTGACGCAGTTTCACTGCGTAAGAGGGGCGTTCAAGTCAAACAGGGACTTTTAATTTTGCAGGTATAAAAAGGGATGCTAGCGTGGCGGTACTACACGCAGTGGCAAGTGTGTCCTATTACTGATAGGCGGCGCACATGTTGCGGGCCAGTCCAGAGACTGCAATCAAGATGGCAGACAACAGTGTTAGTGCGTGCATGGAACTGCGTGTGGTGATGAAGTTTCTTGTGAACGAAGGCGTAAAACCCGCGGATATCTACAGAAGACTTCAAGCACAGTACGGTGATGAGACGCTCAGCCGAGGGAAGACATTTGTATGGCGTAAACTTTTCAAAGATGGCCGTACTTCCATCAGTGACGATCCCGGCCGTGATGGTTCCCAGCCCACAGCAGTCATTCCCGTGGACATTCAGCGCGTGGAACGCCTGATCGTGGGTAATCGACGCATAACCTGTCGTGAAATTGTACAAGAGACGAATCTTTCTGTGGGAATGGTGAACACAATTATTCATGAATATTTGCATTTTTCGACAAGTTAGCGCATGCTGGATACCAAGACAGCTTTCCGCTTTTGACTGGCACAGAAGAGTTGAAGGCTGCATTGAGTTGAAGGAGCGTTTTGACAAGAAAGGCCAGGATTTTCTGGATCGCATCATTACATGTGACGAAACCTGGGTACATCATTTCACTCCGGAATCAAAACGAGCATCAAAGCAGTGGAAGCATGCGCATTCACCACTACCAAAAAAATGTCGAACAATTTCGTCTGCATGTAAAGGGATGGTAAGTGTTTTCTGGGACAAACGTGGCGTTATTCATGTGGATTTTCTACCCAGTGGTGCCACTATCAACAGTGAATATTACTGTCGTGTTCTGAATGATGTGAATGCGCGTCTGCAGAAAAGAAACGGCATGGTTTGATCACTCAGGGGGTCCTGTTTCTGCAGGACAACGCGCGAGCTCATACTGCTCACGGCACAGCGTGCACATTACAGCAACTCGGCTAGGAGGTATTGCCATATCCCCCTATAGCCCGCTCCGAGTTATTTGGACCCCTAAAGGAGTTCCTCGGAGGTCAGCATTTCATAACCGATAACGAAGTAAAGCAGGATGTCCTAGGATGGTTCAGCCGTACTGACGAATCTTTCTATGCCGAAGCTTTCCAGGCATTAGTTAAACGCTGGGATATGTGTATAAATGCAGCAGGAGAGTATGTAGAAAAATAAATGCAGTTTCCACTCCTTGAAATTTGTTCTTTTATTTTATAAACTCAAAAGTCCCGGTGGGTCTTGAACGACCCTCTTACAAGTACCCCAAATATTTCTTCATAAGCCTTTCACCCTTGAAGATGAAAGCGATACGTTTCTTTGAATTGTCAGGAAACACATAACTAGTGACTCGACGTCGTGTCTCGGTATTATGATAATCTCTTCGCGTGGAGATATCCTCCAGTGACGTATTACAGTGTCGTACTATACGCTACTAGACACCAGTATTCCGTATACAAACATTACAGTACAAACACGGAATGACCATCACCCTTAGCTATGCGTAATTCCGGCGAGTGTTAACAGGTTTATTTTGTAAGCACTGGGATGCATCGAATTGGTATGGGGGGCTTTTGTTGCGGCCTTCCTTTGCGAGTGATATAGTGCAAGGAAGTACAATAAGGGAAATAGTAAAAAACAGTATTTGTACGTGTGTGGGGGTGGGTTGATTGAGGGAGGGGGTGTTTGGTTATGTGAGTGTGTATGTAAGCAAGCCACTGTCATCTGCAGAATCACTTGATACAAGTCTCCGTTCTCCCGCCTCCAGGTTATAAAGTAACAAAAGCAAATAATTAACTGTCTGTCTAGGCTTCATCAACCGCACGGTACTCCGGGATTCTCCTTGTTACAAAGTGAAGTAACGCTTCGCGGTATTTTGATGTCAGTACCTCCACTTTCATGGAGATCAAAGACTGCGTGAATTATCTCCATAATCGATCCAATCGCACTGTAGCCGTGTGGCACATGGGAGGGTAGGATATCAACTAATTAGTTGATTGCCTTAAATCCGGTACTGGCCAATGCAGGTAAATGAACACATGCACTCCTAGTGAGACGTCTGGCACTATGTTCCTTCCTTATTACGATTCATTCTAACAAGATATCATGGTGACGTTTACAATTTTGAAGCATGAAGAAGAAGAAGAAGAAGAAGAAGAAGAAGAAGAAGAAGAAGAAGAAACAAGAACAAGAAACGGAGGTTGCAGTTAGAGGCATTACTTTTAATATTAATATTACAGGTGCTACAAAAAATTGTATTCCCTGAAGGTTTCCAGGCAGTGCCCGCTTATCATTTTCTAAAAGTGGGCTGGATACGGTTTAAAGCGTTGGAAAGCGAAGAAGGCAGCGCGTTGGCAGATGACTTTTAGTTTGGGAGTACTCAGCAAGGCAAACAAGTTGAGCATGTGGACTAATTTTGGCTTTTGGAGGACAGCATTATGATGAAATCTTGATCACGTTGGGAGGACCGCGGTAGCACAGGGGTTAAGGTGCTGTGCTACAAATCGGAAGGTCGCTGGTTCGATTCCAGATGGTGTCATTGGAATTTTTTATTGACATAATCCTTCCGATCGCACTATGGCCCTGGGGTCGACTCAGCCTCTAATAGAAATGAGTACCAGGAGAATTTCCTGGGGGTAAAGGCGGCCTGTTCGTAAGGCTGACAACCTACCACCATCCTGTGCCGTTGTCACGAAATCTGAGAACCTTAACTTCCTGAAATCCTCTGGGCCTCTCCGGGCCTGTAACGGGACTGCTTTACCTATCCTTACTGTGATTTGGTACTTTTCTACACGTACGGATTTCTTTGAGAAGACTGTTGGCCTTTAAAGGTACGATATTATTGTAAATATATGGAACGAAGGGCGTGGGAAGTTGAAGACACTAGGTATTTTTTGAGGATTGATGAGAAAGGGAGAAAAGAAGAGAGATGAGGGGGTCATATTTTTGTTGTTCTTTGTACAGCAGGGGATATTCTTAGTGCGATGCATTAGCAAAGCTATGAAACCTAATTATGAAAGTGATTGATGGCGTGTATTTAGATATTCAGTTGAGGCATCCCTGATTTGCTTTCTTTGTAATCCTAATTACGTCTTAAACGTCCTGTCTTTATGTCGCCTCTACTTGTCCTTCGTTACACGTGTCCGCCCCATCTGTGTACATGTCTTATCTTTTGCCTGGTAGGTAGACGTATACCACATAATTGTATTCAGAAGGTCCTGGATTCAGATTCCGGAGGGATTACCAATTATTCTTAATTACCTCTTTCGTTACTGTCTTTACTTTCTTCAGGTAAGCATAACTTGTCTTCATGGTTTGTTTTAAGTTTCGGAAGATTACTTAGCTACTTTGTACTTCTATGAATTCGTAATATTTTCCACGTACTGGATAATCTAATATGAACGTTCCACATACGGGAAGAAGGTATTTTGTATCTCATTGTTACTTAAAATATGTTCAGAAGGAGTCGTCTATGTATTGAGAGCAATGGTAGATAATTGCATGACATTTTGTGAATATTTATAACTGTTTTACTTTCAGCGATATGTGAACTTAGTGTAATTAAAGGCACTCTTAAATAGATCATTCAGTATATGTCTAAAACATGTCATTATAATTGGACACATCACTTGAAAACCATTTTTCACTCTTACTGTCACGTTGCGTAAACCGATCAATACGTTGTTATTTTTAACTTGAGAAAGACTTACAGATAAAGGTAGTGAAATTTTGTTTGAAATTTGAAAGGGAAGATTTTACAGTTCTTACTTCTGGCTGCGGTTTTCACAGATTACTATTACTATTCACAGATTACTATTACTATTCAAAGATTACTATTACTTTTCACAGATTACTATTACTATTACTATTCAAACATTACTATTACTATTCACAGATTACTATTACTATTCAAAGATTACTATTACTATTCACAGATTACTATTACTATTCACAGATTACTATTACCATTCACACATTATTATTACTATTCACACATTACTATTACTATTCACACATTACTTTTAGTATTCACAGATTACTATTACTATTCAAAGATTACTATTACTATTCACAGATTACTATTACTATTCACAGATTACAATTACTATTCACAGATTACTATTACTATTCAAAGATTACTATTATTATTCACAGATTACTATTACTATTCACAGATTACTATTACTATTCACACATTACTATTAGTATTCACACATTACTATTACTATTCACAGATTACTATTACTATTCACACATTACTATTACTATTCTCAGATTACTATTACTATTCACAGATTACTATTACTATTCACAGATTGCCATTACTATTCACAGATTACTATTACTATTCACAGATTACTATTACTATTCACAGATTACTATTACTATTGACATATTACTATTAGTATTCACAGATTACTATTAGTATTCACAGATTACTATTAGTATTCACAGATTACTATTACTATTCACAGATTACTATTATTATTCACACATTACTATTACTATTCACACATTACTATTTCATTGATACTGTCTTTTATGTAATTTACCTCGTGTTCACTTCGTGTAACTTTTGTTAGCAACAGTGGGATGTGCAGAAAACTTCTAAGATTTGTTTCCGCTGACTTTTGCGTATTGGCTGCCACTCTCTGGTCCCCCCCCCCCTTTAACTTTTTCCACCAAGTCCTATCCTCGATTCTACACCCCCCCCCCTATTGAAAAGAATAAAAGGTACCCTTTT
>Ga0123352_10006159_pt1 | contig 18305 bp, 12 predicted proteins | sample TergutLab28metaG_FD_89700 | JGI IMG/M metagenome (GOLD analysis project Ga0123352, IMG submission 89700) | Labiotermes labralis P1 segment gut microbial communities from Petit-Saut dam, French Guiana - Lab288 P1 | ecosystem: Host-associated > Arthropoda: Insects > Digestive system > Gut ... | reverse complement strand
GTTTACTTTTTTATTATAGTCCTCTGTGTATATTATCACGCTTGTCCTGCCTTTGTCTGCTTTTACTATCATTGCATTTTCCTTTACAAGTTTTTCCTTCAATTTATTTACAGTGTAAAATTCACGTTTAGCTGTTGTATTCTGTTGACATTCAGCTTTTTTGATCTGCTTTAGTTTTTTGGCTGCTAGTATTCTATATGGTTCCTGTATTTTGCTATGTAATTTTCTAATTGCTTGTTCAGTTTCCGTTATCAGAATAGTCCAATATGTATTCAGCGGTCTTTCTATACTGTGCTGCATTCCTTTGTTAAGGAGCCTTGTTTCTTCTTGTGTTAACTCTATGTTTGTGAGATTGACGGTTCTGTCATGGAATTGTGTGTGTTGATGGGGTATTTTATTTTCCTTTTTTGCTTGTCTTTGTAGTTTATCTAGTTTTTGGTTTAGGTTCTGGTACTGTGTTTTCATCTCTCTTCCTAATTTGTTGTCGATTGATTGTATTATGATAGGTCATAAGGCCTGCCATTTTTTTGCACATTCTAATTGTAACCTATATAGTTGTTCATTGAGTTTAGTTTTTTTGATGTAAAGGAATTTTATTTCTTGTGTTATGCGACATTTGTTAGCTAATTTTAGAGTTTTCTGACGTGTATTATTCCCATTTATGCGGATGTTCACGTATTTGGGCTTCAGCTGGTTTTGTCTACATGTTTTGTTATACCAGATTGCTGCATTTGTTTTGTACAGTTTTCTTTTGATGTTCCTATATTGATATACTTCTTTGGCCTGTTTGGCATTGATAAATGATGCACGGAACAATGAATGTAAAAAAAAAAAACATTTTTTTTTGTTCATCCTGTACATGTCTTTAGGGTGAAGTGTGGAGATGATTTCATTTTTGGTGGGAACTGACAAAACGTCTGAGGGAACCAAAGACCAGATGAATAGGAGATTGTCAATTCATTCTTGTTCACTGCAAGTGTACAGCACATAGCAGACATAATGTATGTGTTACCTTCAGCCAAGTGAACATATTTCTTCCTTTCCACTCCAAAGAACAATCAAACCAGTCACATGACTTTCTGATGCTGGAGTGGGTCAAATACGATGAAAAGGTTTCACGTGAGTTTTGGCAGGTACCAACTGTGGTGTCAGTAACAGAACTTGGAAGGACCAGGGTACTGACATACAGTTTCCACAGCAAGTAGTGCAGTTGGCAGCTCAGACACACCACCATTACAATTATAAATGGCAACATATAAGATCATTATTTTATCTAACAACTATCAGTTGCTGGTTCCTGTTGGCTCATTTATCATATTAAGGTAGCCCACATGATTGACTGTCCATATGCAGAGTATCAATGGTACGTTACAAATGACAATTGTCACTATGTTAATACCACGAATGACCTAACTGAAAATGGCAGCCAATAGCTGTCAGATAGAATAATGACCCTATATATTCAACAGCAACTCAATGTCTCAGATCTGGCCACAGCAAACCAGGAAGAACTTGGCTCTGTGGCAGGAAAATATTAACCTTATGTCCAAAATGAAGTGTGTTGAGGAATCTGTCTTACTGTACCTCTGACAAAGCATGTTGGAGGGAACATTCCTGGCACTCGGTTGCATGCCCGGTGAAATGGAGTCACAACATTATGATCAATTGGAATCCACAGTGAGCCATCACTTACTGCAGTTGCCTTTGTATCGATTGTGTACATATCACGGAGACTGAAGCGGCCACTGCTGATGGTGGATACATAAGCAAATAGTATTAGTAATGAACTGTGAACAGTGTGACAAGCAACAGCAAGTTTAATACTACTGTTTTGTAGGATGTGGTTGGTAGGTAGGTACATAGCTATGCAGAAACATTTCATAGGAACAGTCTCTATCCAGAAGGTGGAAGGAGCATGCACCTCTGAATTGTTGGTAGTTATCTACTGATGATATGCCAACACATTCCAGAACACTGTAGTGTTAACGAGTGTGGCACAACCAATGAGACAGTGTCCCACTGAAGAGGGGGTTTAGTACCAACCTGAACTATACTGAAGACCTTATGTATGTGGACTTGAATACTTAAAGATGGGCAATAGTATTAGAACAGGGTGCTGAGGAAGATATGTTGGTTGAGAGAGTGGAAATAACAGGAGGCTGAAGCAAACTGTGATGAGGCACTTCATGATTTGCACTGCTCACCAAATTGTATGATAAGAACTTCATGATATGCATGCTCATCAAATTGTATGATGAGGCACTTCAAGATTTGCACTGCTCACCAAACTGTATGATAAGAACTTAATGATTTGCACTGCTCAGCAAATTGTATGATGAGGCACTTTATGACTGGTGTGCATCACCAAATGCTATTCAGGTGATTGCACCCAGGAGGATATGGTGAGTAGCAGGGCATGTAGCATGTATGGGGGAGAAGAGGGTTCTGGTAGGGATACCTGCAGAACAGAGACCACTGGGAAGAACTAGGCATAAATGGGAGGATAATATTAAAGTGGATTTTTAAAGCATTACAATCCAGCCCTTAAGGCAATACTTTCTGTAGAATGTCAATGGCACAATTAAGATGCAATGTATTCTTACCCAACACTCTGCAACACATTAACAAATGCACCCAACTTTGGGGTGTGAGAAAGAAGGTAACTTCCTGCTTCCAGGTCTGTCAAACCAAGCAATACATTGTACAGTGTTCCCAACATGACACTATTAGGACGACCCACTTGGACAGCTTCCTGAGCGACTTCTTGCACTGAATGTCGTTCGATCATCATAACTTCTGAAGTACAGGCGTTCACACGTGCTGTCAACATAACGTAAAATTCATTTCTATGGATTGTGTAATTTATGAGCGATCGGTAGGTAGGTAACATTTCACGTGTTTATTGAGAATTAAGAAGTGAGTGTACAATGATGTGAAGTGTATCAGTTATTATGAAAGCTCTCCAAGTTTTTCACACTTTTCACATCATACGCTCACTGGTTACTTCACTATAAACATGCCAAACTGTTACCTTCTTTTTAAATTATCCTGTACTGTACACAGCACAGGAATGAAAACATACCCACACTATGGTAGCCACTGGTAACCTAGTTCCCTCCCTCAAAACTTCTATTTAAGATTCATGGCTGTGCACAGTCCAACACAATGTATGCCGATACCATTACTTTACTGACCAAGTTGGAGAAGGTTCCTGGTTCAGGTCTAGCTAAGACATTGACTATCCTGAGATTCACCACACAGATGCTTGTATAGTACCATAAATTATGCCACATCTACCACCTTCAAAATATTTTATTTTCCATTTCATTGCTCAGTATCATCCAACCATGCAATGCTATACAGTTTGACATACTGATAATGTCAGTAAGTAAACTACAAACAGTCAAGTCTAAAGATGCTGTGTCAACTGGGCAGTAGTTCCCACTGTATTGTCTTCATCCTTAGGGTCAAACAGTCAAAGACAACTTCTTGGACTGCTTCGCCCTGAAGATTAGGGCAATGCAATCATTCGAAAACATTGTCAGTGAAAGCCTTTCATTAAAAAAGGTGAAGGGGTTAATGGTCCATGATAACTGCTCAGTGTTATCCCCCAGACATTCAGTGTTATAAAGTAGAGTTTGTTCATAAAGCAAATCAACATACCTCTATATAATTCAGATCCAGGTCTGACATACAACGAAATCCATTGATGAGCCTGTTCGCTTGGTGTCAGACACTGTGCTCCATATTCAGGCAGATATTCCATTTTTGGAACTACACAAAAACTCTGTTTTTTGTTGTGCTCTATCTGCAATTACACATGAAATATACAGTAAAATGTTGTAACAAGTACATCAGCTTAGGTCAGACAGCCCAAAATTGTGGACTACCAGACTGTTTTATATGGCCTTCTCAATGATCTTATTCAAAGTACAGAATGTGGCCTTACTGAATGTAAAAGATTCTTTTATGTTTATCAAAAACATTTCCTATTTCTAGATGCCAAGGTACAACATGTGAGCACAGATAATGCAATGAAGCTGCCTAACTAATTCACTCCATGCAGCACAGTCCTTCCTGAGAAGCTAACAGTTCCTCAGCTAATCATGCAACTTCCCACATTTTAGGGAACCTGAAGGTTCAGTACCACATTCACAAGCGCCCACCACTTGTCCCTACCCTACCCTCCTCATCCCACCTCTTGAAGATCCATCTTAATATTATCCTCCCATCTATGCCTGTGTCTTCCAAATGGTTTCTTTCCCTCAATTCTCCCCACCAAAACCCTGTATGCACCTCACTTCTCCCCCAAACATGCCATATGCCCCACCCATCTCATTCTTCTTGATTTGATCACCTGAATAATATTCGGTGACAAGTACAGATAATTAAGCTCCTCATTATGTAGCCTTATTCACTCCCCTGTTACCTTGTCCCTTTTAAGCCCAAATATCCTCCTCAGCATCCTGTTTTCAAACATCCTCAATCTATGTTCCTCCCTCAATGTAACAGACCAAGTTCCACACCCATACAAACACAACAGCCAAAATTATAGTCCTGTGTACCTTAATCTTCATATTTTTGGATAGCAAACTGGAAGACAAAACATTCAGCATGGAATGATACCAAACGTTCCCTGGCCTCAGTCTACTCTTGATTTCTTCATGAATTTATTTGTGAGGGTCATTCCCAAACACTTCAACTACTCCACCCTTTCAAAGGATTTACCTATCTTCATGTTGTGATTTTGTTGAGCATACTGATCTCAAGACATGACAATGTACTTAGTTTTCTCAGCATTTACTTCTGGACCAATTTTCTTAGCAGTGATTATGGCAGCTTCCATGTTTTTCTTCAATCCAATATATTAAGATCATCAGCAAAAACCAATAGCTGATGTGTAACTGAGGATTCCAGCCTACTGATTGGTGATGCTGAATCACTGGTTCAAGGTCCAGGAACCTTGAACCTTTAACCTGAAGCCACTACATTCCTTCACAATGTCAGGAATCACTTACCCAACAGCAGCATCATATACCAGAAGGCTGAAAGCCTTGATTTTTTCCTTTAAACCAAAGCAAAATCATTCAACTTAATTCAGATGAGCCACTCCCATGTACATCATCTGGGAAAACAGAAGACTCCTGCCTATTTTGTCAAGCCACAGGATTGCCACAGTCACCTGCTGATATTCAAAGCAACACTGCAGTTAACTCAGTCATCTCCACTGTCTCTATACTTTCAATGGATATATCTCAACTATCCTCCACTCTGCCACAATGATGATGTTTCTTCCTGTGTACATGACTTCCTGCACAATATTCACATACTTTGTACAACATACTGACCTAAACAGTGTCATAATACAGCAGCTGAATATGTGAAACATTGGCTTGGAATTCTGTGCTCTTTATTTGCATTACTTCTTATGTGTAATTGATGTCACACCAATACAGCATACAATGTGAAATATTTTTTCCCCTAGTTCAACTGAAAAACAAGGGATCACACTACATCATGTACAAATTTAAATATATTCTGTATATAAACTTTCCTGAGAACTGTGGGTTCAAGATATGGTAATTTTACCTCACACAATACTTTTAAAATTCAAATATTCATGTTTGTTAGGAATTGCCCACATCTTTTTCGCAGTAGTGTTACATGATGGCAGAAAGACAAACCACAGTTTCAGCACGAGCAATTGCAGACAATTATGTGATATAAAGTGATACATCTACAGTAACATGACCCTTATGCTTGCACCGTTTCCATCTGGAAGAGAAGATAAATTCTTCCAAAAGTTTTGTCCTGAAAACCTGAGACCTAAACTAAGACAAAAATAGCAAAACCAGCCCTACTATACTACTGCCACCGGGTGTCAACCCAATTGCAGTTAACAAATACATCAATATAAAAAATATGGTTCAGACCAGATTCTTCTGGCCCAGTAATGAACCCTTAAAAAAAGGATGTGGAGTGGATTCAACTGAGCCAAGTAATGGATCATAAAGAACAGAATGTGAACTGGGTATCATCTAGGCCAGCTAAGAGATCTTCATTTTCCACAAAAGCTGGAGATTCTTTGATCAACAATGTGACTGTCAGCTTCTCAATCACAGTTAATTACAATAAACCTCACAGCAACAATAAGAACTTACCCTGTGTCCATCCACTTTACATCTGACCAGAACGTTAATTTCACGATCAGGGCACTCTCCTTTCAGGAAACCTTTCTTGCGATCTTCTAAATGACCTTCATCCTTACACAATTTCCACAGCCGATATGATACATTCAAGCCAAGGTTTGAGAGATTAAATTCTTCCCTCTTCATCTTTGTTTGTTCTTCCTCTGATAGTTCCTGTGCAGAACACTGTTGACTAGCACAACAATCTTGTTCATTTCCCATACTAATATTAACACTGTAACTTCTCATGCAGTCTCCTTGAGGCACATCAACACTGCCACACACCTCTGAATACAGTGTGCTCTCTGCAGCATCAAAAGAATTGGGCACCATAACACCTCCTAAAGACTTTTCCAAACCACTACCATCAGTAGCTTCAGGAGCACCTTTGCATTTAGATGTACTTTCCATTTCACAATCTTCATTTGCAGCAAACTGTGTTGAATTCTCACCAATACTCTGATTAGCATAGAGCAATCTTGCCTTGCTCCTTGTCACACGAGAGTCTTCAACATTATTATGCTCAGACAATCTCTGAGATATACTCTTCCTACCATTTCTGACAGGGGCACATTTCTTCTCATTTGATCTTCCCTCCATATCACTACAATCAATGACCAGTCTGTTCTCATCATCTGTTGAGACACCTGACTCACATTCACTATCAATGTGTTTTCTCTTCAAAGGCATGGCAGTGCAATCCTCTGTTGAGCAGTTTAACTCCAAATCTCCCTCTTTTAGTTCCGCAGCAACAGAGTCAAGATTCTGTCCTGTATCATCCACAGCCTCTATTTCACAGCCTTCTTTGTTGCCGCTAAATTTATAGTCGTTGATGGATGATGCATTTCTTCCAGATCTGAAATAATAAAAGACATCAGGTGAATATACAAAACATTACAATGCCTTAAGCACTAAACATATAATGGTACACCAAAAATGAACTTTGATTTGTTCAGCAATCAATCAACCACCTACACCATAATCATTCATTACTTAATGTAGGGAATGAAAAATCCCAGACAGGCACCAGGTCACCATGGTGCCTGCAATTTCAGAAGTCTGTTCTGTAAATGAAGCTTATTTTTTAGTTGAAAACCTGATACAACTTGACCTGTGTTATTGTACAGCTCTCCAATCACCATCAATAAACAGTCCACTACCCATTCATTGTGTATGACCAACTTCACATTCACAAAATATGTCCATCAAACGTTAGGCAATCTCCAGCATGTTTCAGCACATAAAAGGTGCCATCACCAGGAAGTCCTGTCAGTAGCTATCACAGCGCCCTCAAAATGGTCCATTGCACACAGCCACACATGTGCACACACATTTTCAGAGCACTCTAATGTCTACTGACAGGATGCCCTGACGATGTGCCACAACATGCTGGAAATTGGTTAACCTCTGATGAACGTATTTTGTGCATGTAAAGTTGGTTACATTAATTAAGTTCCCTACACTGCATGGTACATACATGATTAAAATAGTCATCCACCAAAATCAGTTGAGCATAATACAAAAATGTGTGTCCCTCCAAGTGTTTTTGTTGTGACTACCACAGCAGGAGGTCAAGATAAAGGGAGTGGCACTGCAGGTGGTAGGCAGTCTGTGGTACTTCTCAGGTTCATTCTGTTTGTATTTTAATGTAGCACAAAAAGTTCTCATGCACGAATTTTTACTTCATCTAAGGATTTGTGGTTTTGCAGTTTGATGCAGTCTGGACATGTTTGTGATAAAAGAATGTGAAGAATGGTATCAGTTCGAAAGAATGTCCTCAGTGTGTACGAGTACCTTATTATTTACTGGACACACTCACACACAATATGAGTGGCAGCAACAGTGAAAGTTTCAATGCAATATAAATCCAAAGAAGCTAAAGCACTGTGGCTCCTAAATGCTTGAGCTGGTGCCAAGACTCGGAGGAAAATTTGTCAAGCCCTGATCTGACCCTCTAAAAACTGAAGTTCATTAGAACGAAGCCCCAACCTCACAGTAAGCACACTACATCTCTGTTACAAAGACCAAGCAGTATATTCTGTTTAGGGGAGTAATAACTGTCTACGATGACAAAATACAGAGATGCACTGTGTGGGTAAAACACAAGTTTCTGAATGCTGCAGCAGGTGGAACAGATGGTAACTGCTGACATACTTGCACTGTACCAAAAGCACTTACTCAGAGCACTCTGGATGTCTTCTGTGACATATCAGCGATTTTACACCAAACTTATGGAACCAGAGATTCTTTTCCATTGTTGTTAAACACCTTGGAGGAAGAGCTTTGTCCACATACACAATCTTAAAAGTCTTATTTTCTGCACAAAAATAAAAAAGCAACATTACTATGTTAAAAGTTCCCTACATATAAAAGCGTTCAGCTCTGTTTAAGTTATGGTTGTCCTGCGGGTTCTTGCAGTATGCAGTGATTAAATGTTCTGATGTGTCAGGGGCACACAACAACCTTCAGGGTGACTGAATGTAACAATGTACACTGGTGGCCAACATCCATCTCCCAGACGTCATATGATTGTCCAACATGCCAATGGCTGAAGCCCTAAACGGGGCCATTTTTAAAATTCTCAACTGCCAGTGGCCTGGGACAACCCTATTCCATCTTCTCAGCTTTCACAGCTATGACTGGCCAAAATCCATCAAACTGTCCCATGCAAGTGACACACTGTCTGCCACACATAACTTCAACATCCACCTGAACCCAACAAATTGCCCTGAAGAGGAAAATGGCATGTTCATACAATATACCTGAACATGTACAAACTACATGTTGCAGAGACCCTACAAGACAACCATAATTTTTTACATACATTTATAATCCAGTCCTCCTATTCTGCCATATATAACAGCCTCTAGTTAAGTTCTGTGCACTTCACCAACACACCATACCACACCTTGCGATGATTTAGAGCTCAAATGAAACCTGATGGCACACGGTGACGCATGGCAGGGGAAGTGAAGGGGAAACATGCGAGTGGAGCGGGTAGCCAGTAGTCTTGCACTCTACCTCAGAACATGGTGTATCCAGCATTACAACCATTACTACTGCTGATGCGCACACCTCGGCTGCCAGTAGTTGACTGAACTGACCCCCCCCCCCGCCCATTTAAATGGACTTGTCCGTTTTGCTGAAAGACCACATCTGGTTTCTGTGCGTGTGTCATCACGTTTCAAACATGCTTTACCACCTTTAAAATCCTTGCCTTCTGTAATGTTTCTAACATAACAGCCAGACAGCATGTGTTGCCTGTTCCTTAAACTGTAACAATGGGATATCTTTGCAAATATGAGGAATGCCTGGCCACAGCATGCTCGGCCACTGGCACTTCCTGCTGGCCACCATCCTGCCACTGTGGGTAACCAAGTCCAATACAGTACAGCCTCATTGTTCATGATTAACTGGGGATAATAAAACCATCACAAACACTGTCATTCATTTTTGGTGCACACTTACTTGGTTCCAAGAACTTATGAAATACCAGTAATAACAACATAAAATAGTTTCAAGAAGCATAAAAAAGATGAAAAGTTTATTTTTAAAAACACTTACACCTTTTGGAAACATCAAATACAATGAAAAATTGAAAGGTGAGTCTGAAAACAGAGTTTGACTAAGCCAAGAGCGATCTGCACAAAAGAAAGAGGGTTAGGAAAGTCAAATTGCTAGCCACACCATCTCATCCTGATTCATCAGAACCAGCCATAAAAAGTTCAAATAATGCTTACTTAAACAGGTGACCAAGAAAGGTCAAAATCTTGACCATCAAGACTCTACTGCAGATTAAAAAAAAATAAAATCACGATAACATGAGGTATGAATGTTCATAATGTGGCATAACTTTGCAAAACAAGTCCATTATTATTAACTGCTGAAACAATATGAATTGAAATATCTTACCACATTGTCTGTATTCCTTTACTGTTACCGGTAAATCCCAAGCTTTTTCATAATTTGGTGGATGATTATCAATGATGCGTTTCAAACCACTTGAAGATATGACCACATGAACTGCATTGGCTATAGCTAAATTTTCAGCCAATCTGTCTTGACTCACTGTCAACAATAATAAAAATTGAATATGCAGGAAATGCACACATTGCTAGTAGCTCGAGCCATAAGGTACAGCAGCATGAAACACAAACAGTGCTAGCAGCTCCAGCCATACAGTACAGCAGCATGAAACACAAACACTGCTAGTAGCTCAAGCCATATGGTACAGCAGCATGAAACACAAACATTGCTAGTAGCTCGAGCCATATGGTACAGCAGCATGAAACACAAACATTGCTAGTAGCTCGAGCCATACAGTACAGCAGCATGAAACACAAACATTGCTAGTAGCTCGAGCCATATGGTACAGCAGCATGAGACACGAACATTGCTAGTAGCTTGAGCCATGCAGTACAGCAGCATGAAACACAAACATTGCTAGTAGCTCGAGCCATATGGTACAGCAGCATGAAACACAAACAGTACTAGTAGCTTGAGATATATGGTACAGCAGCATGAAACACAAATAGTGCTAGTAGCTCAAGCTATACTGTACAGCAGTGCCTGTGAACAAGCAGTCTGTCGGCAGATTAAGTCCCACACACTGAATATAAAACTTTCTCTTCAGATTTTTCATAATCTTAATTTTAAAATACTTTCTGCCAAGAATATATTAATTATAATTTTGCAATCTATTCCTACATTGACATAATAAAGGTGTTTCAGGTTTAAGTATATTACTTACTTGTAAATATTACATCAACAGTACTGGAAATTATCATTTTTTAAGCGGTCTACAGAATTTGTGAGAATTTGTAAGGGGTGCACACCAGTAGAAACAATGAGAGACTCTGCTGCAATAGTTAGTGAATAATGAACTGCTAAGGATGTGGAAGGAAATGGTCATGGCCAAATTTGAAGCACTATTCTGACACCTGGCTGAAAGAGTAGTTGACCAAAACCAAATATCAATGGTCACTTTGATAACAAAGAGAACCACTTCAAAACCCCTTTGTTTGCAGATATAAACAATGTAAAATGCACAGGCCATTTAACAAAGGTACAGACAAAATGTATGAATACAAAGAACTACAGCATGTTCATCAAACTTTGCCCATATGACTGTGCCAAACATTGTACAAAAGCACAATGATATTACAACACAGCTTGAAACACAAAAAATTAACCCCAAGAATTAGCTACTTAAGGGAAGAAGGTACGTTATGCACGGTTCTAGTCTTGTGGGATATGAAGCTGTGTCACTGGGAACACAGTTCACTTAATCTTGAAGGGTCAGCATTGTAAGTCTGCTAGACCTTCTAAGATAAAGACCCTGTGATCTTTTGAGATGTCAGGAACCATTCAACCACTGGAACAGCATCACGTAACTGACATTCATAAATTTCAGCAATGCCGCTTTCAAATAATCAATCTTATGAGTGTGTTATCGTCTATTCTTTCCATAAATTTTTTAAATATAATGTTTAGGAAACACATCCACCTGATAAAAATCAGTTTTTAGCACTAAAACATTGCAGTACAAGAGTCCAATATTGCTAGGTTTGACATTCTCAAAATAATGTCACTGAAGATTTGAGTCCAATATTTAATTGAGCCACTCACTTAGCAGGTCTGACACATCTGTTTATAATGTCATCTTCTGGACAGTCCCAAACATTTTACTTGAGCTTGTCTGTCTCTCAGCATGATATTCTGAAATCAGTGATTCCAGTACTAAAATGAAATTCAGTAGAATGTAACACACTGCTACCTTGTACAAAAATTAATCGTCAAACATTCTGACTTATTTCAACACATTGTACAAACACTGGCACATCTTACCTGGAGCACTGTGTGCATTTCTAGTAGTATCTACTGAAGGAGGAAACCTCTTCTTCACCTTTGAATAATCAGTAAGCACATATACTGGAGTCTTAAATTTCGGGAGAGTGATACCGGGACTTGAACCCTAGGAGAGCAAGAAACATTGTCATATTACACCCGCCACTGAATCACTGTCAGTTACTTAATCATTTGTGTGCTGAGGTTTTATTATTTGAAGGGAAGGACAGGGGGAGGCTAATACAAAATTAAGGTGTCAGGAGGACATGCAGGTATATCCACAACAAAGTAAGTGATGACAGGTTCAATAACTTCAAAGGAATTTGAACATATGTGGCGTTGTCTTGTATTCAGATAAATACGGTGGCCCAGCATCTGCTTGTAAAGATTGAGTAAAACCATGAAAATCTTGGTCAGGAATGCTAACTGCCAGTAAACCGCGAATACAAGTATGAAGCAGGAGTGCTGCAATGCTCAGCAGCTCGCCTCAACTGACGACATTAGGCATTGGTCTCCAGGGACACTACAGCAGATACATACCTCCAAAATACAGCTACCTATGTAGCAAATTACATGGTGCACAGACCAGAATTTTATCAAAAACTGTGTACTGACTACAAATATTAGACTACAACTAGTATATATTTGCAAGACAGCAGATGAAATTAACCTGAAATGTTACATACAATCAGTGTTACCTGTGGAAAAGTACCCCAGTACCCAATGGATAGGAAGTTTTGTGGACCCCTGACTCAGTCTGGACAGTTTTGGAGAAGAGGAAATCTCTTGCCACTGCCTGGATTCAACCCCTGCACCCTGTAGCTAGTCACTACACCAACTACACAATCCCAGCTCGTGTGCATGTGTGTTTGTGTGTGTGGGCATATGTGCACATGTACGTATGTTTACATAACAAGGTATGTCTTCTGGAATGTAATGCTGTTGTGTCACTGGGTTGGTTGCTCCCAATATTTCAAACAATGATGGAGCAGAAATCCTTCCAAATGCGTGAAACAAAACTAGAATAGAAATGAGCCATTTCTTACCACTTCCAATAAGTTCTCCTTCATTGTCATAAGCACAGACCTCTTATTATCAGCATACACTAATGACAGCAGTCGCAGGGGCTCATAACGAGCTGGATATTTTGATACTTGAGAAAGCCGATGCTGAAACAGAACCCCAGGTTAAAATGACATTAAAAATGAACAACAGGTTAGGAGAGATGTCACGCAGGAGGTAAACTCACGAGGCAATAAAGAAAAGACAGAGAGGCTTGGTCCTAACATAAACCACACACAGGACCACTATTTTATCTGATGGGGTGCACTTCTGGTCAGTTTCTGTATTGTATTAATGTGGTGCACCCAGCCTACCACTCAAATGATAGAGTGGTTATGGAAAACAACAAAGAACAGCTGTCAGAAAAATAAGGACACTGGAAATGCCTGAGGAAGATGACAATGATTAAACAAAAAACTTACTGCTTAAGTTTCCATGTCAATACTTATGGAATCTGGCACCTTTATTGGTGATGACATATTAGATGAACATTACAAATTCAGAACTCAGGAAAAATAGATAAAATTGTTTGTTGTTTTAATTGCAACAATTTATCACAATATGAAACAACATCAAAACAATCTTGTCTTAATACGAAGGTAGTGGCCACATTCCACTTTAACGGCCGTTAAGGAGTGACAACTGGCTATTTTCTCTTTCTTTCAAGATGCAAGTGCAGCCACCCTTATTTGTGAAAAAGCACTGGCCATTAATAACATGGCTGGCATAAATACTTGTTGCATATAAATTTCTTTTTAAATATAACATGTACAACCAATTACAGCCACACTCCCTACTCACATTTCTGAACCCGGTAAGGCTGCTGCATATTGAAGTTTTCTGGGATATGACGCTGTGACACTGCATCTGTATTTCATGTCGGTAACTATTTACTGAATGACATGGTGTCACATCCCTGAAGAATTTATCTTCAAAAACATTGAAGTAAGAACCTCAAATCCCACAGGGTGAGGTTGTGCTTCTAAGTTATGGAACAGTAATGACATTGCTGCCTACACATGCATGAGTTACATAACAACCATCTCTTACAACAACAATTTCCCTGTACTATTATGTACTTACCTGCCACACTTCTTCAATATATTTTTTGACATCTGGGTTTATCAGATGGTATCTGTCCTGTGTCATTGCACATCGCTGCCTCACAAAATGAGCGAACTCAAAACGTTCTGCCACCACTTTATCATACAGCAGCTGCAAAATGAAGCGTCATGCCAGTTACTATGGTATCGAGTGGTCTACATATTTCAGCGTCATGTTGCACTTACTCACAGCACTGTATGTAAGTCAGTCAACAACAACATATGTCATTGTGTACTTCAGTACACCTGTACCACCCTCCAACAAGTGTGCAGTCACTAACAGCTGTGCATTAACTTAAAAGCGTTGTACATAGTAAAATGTACAGAATTAATTAAAACAAAGAGATACACATATCATCCAATGTTACTGCTGTATGCTGTACAACTTAAACATGTGTGATGACAATATTCAGTGTTGTTTTTGTCAGCATTGTACAGCATGAAACAATGCAGTGCAGGCCTTGAAAGACCATTTATTCCACTACATGTTCAGGATCACCTGTTATGGGATGCATGCCATGTAAAGTACCAGTACCATATACATACTGTGACAAACTGTAATCAGGAAAATGACTATGGAGGGTACAGGAAGCATGCTGGTGAGTGCTGGAGCAGTCTATCATTATGTGAAGTACAATCCTGGTGTGCCTAGGAGGACAAATAGAAATTGTAGCTGGTCTCTGGCAGCTCACCAACTGTCACTGGACAGCACAATAACAGTTCACAAGCTTCCTGTGCCATAGCTCAGGCAGTTAGTCACCAGCTGCTTGCCACACAGGCCTGAGTTCATTCCCAGGTCAGTCCATGTGGGGTGTGTGGTGGCCAAGGTGGCACTGGGACAGGTTTTCTCTGTTTACTGCAGCTTTCGCTGTCAACATCATTTCACCAATGCCACACACACATTCATTCATTCATTCATTCATGGATCACTGACACTATATAATATTAGCAACTGACAGTATTGTTAAATAACACCAATGACACACGTGAGACCAGCACATACTATGGACACAACATCCTTTCCCAATTTGTAAGCAATACCGTCAGCCCTGCAACATCCTATGTCCCATCTGAGCACACAAAATGGGTGGTGTGCCAACACATCTCAGAAGAACAACTCTGATGTTCATTATTAATGACTAAACAACACACGCATGCAGCACTGTCCAAGTGAACAGATATGAGCACTGACAAGATAATGTTCACTACTTCAGACACAATACAGCTGCACAGCTACAAACATCAGCATGTACACTGCAGATACAATAACATCATGATTGGACTATCCTACCATATGTTGCATTAGAAAAAACAACAGAATATTATAATACTACAAACAAGTAAAACATGGCTAACATTACAATTGCAAATCAGTATCAGTGCACCCACCAACTTGGACTACCAGGACTTCTTGAGTCCACGATAACAGCCAAAGGATTGTGCCACAACACATGGTGCAAAGAATAAGTAATGACTGGCCAGACAACCTGACACAAAACCTTCCTATCCTTGTAGACTTTAAAATTCTGCACTCTGTTCTTATATTACTGTTCACTTTATATTATACTTATAAGTTTTTAGGAGTTTAATGCTTTCATATACACTTACAATTTTTATTCACATCAAGCTGTAATTACATTAACCAGTCAAAAGTAATGCCTCCTGTGTCACATTACGGATTCCCTGAAGACTGCAACATGTGGGAAGTGTCTATATGAATAGACAGAATCTCATAAAGGCTCATCAAGTGTGTCAAACTGATGGCATTACCTTTGATAATGACCGTGTGAACACGGTGAATACAGACTACATTTAAATAACAGCTACAGTACATGTTTGGCCTGATGTTAACAAAACGTACGCCTTGTAATATGGAAATTAAAATCTGTTCTGTACAGCTACTGACTCAAAAATTGGAACTCATATTTGTAAAGTTCCAAACAAATATCAGATTTACAAGATAACTCAAGTGTAAGATAACCCCCCTCGCCTTCACAACAACAAATTTTCAGGAAAACACTTATATAAAATAAGCTTAATTTTGCATGTAATTATAAGCCAACCATGGATTAAGAAAATCTCTCATCTATAAATTCAGTAAATACAGCATGTCACCAGTACCATGGGATGTCTGTATGTTCCATCATAATGGTGTGATGTGTGGGAGCCACAAATAATCACCATGAATATCAGGAGTGCACAAATTTTCCAAAAATCTAGGTGCCACTTCAAAATTCTAAGCGCCAGAAGGGCCACCTGAAGCATGTTCCATACTGAGGACCCACAAATATTAGGTGCCACCATAAAAAATTTGGTAGTCCATGTGACCTGGCACCCAGGATTTGTGCAACCCTACTCCATATATATGTACACACACACACACACACATATATAAAATACACATACTTTATACTGCTGTAATTCTTTCTCATCCACTGGAGTTGGAAATGGACACTTTTTTGCATATTTAATCATCAGCTGGAGGAACAGGGATTGTTGTTCAGCATTCAATGATGACTTTTTTGGGTAATTAAGTTTCACTTCATTGCTGAAGCATGGAATATATTGTCTGCGCTGCTGGTAAACAATTAAACATTTATAAGTAAATGTCACACACTTCCAAAGCATTATAAAACAGTATTGTTTACACGTAGTAATTAAAGCAGATATACAGCTGTACATGGTAAAATCAAAATGTGAGTTGTTGTGTTTTGGGACATGATGCTGTGTTGTCTGGCAGCAAGTGGTTCCCTTTGTTTTGGGACGTGATGCTGTGTTGTCTGGCAGCAAGTGGTTCCCTTTGTTTTGGGACGTGATGCTGTGTTGTCTGGCAGCATGTGGTTCCTTGTGTTTTGGGATGTGATGCTGTAGTGTCTGGCAGCAGGTGGTTCCTTGTGTTTTGGAATGTGATGCTGTGTTGTCTGGCAGCAAGTGGGTCTGTGTGTTTTGGGATGTGATATTGTGTTGTCTGGCAGTAGGTGGTTCCCTTTGTTTTGGGATGTGATGCTATGTTGTCTGGCAGCAAGTGGTTCCCAACATTTTGGGATGTGATGCTGTGTTGTCTGGCAGCAGGTGGTTCCTTGTGTTTTAGGATATGATGCTGTGTCATTGGGAAAGTGGTTCCCAATGGTCTGAAGTTACCACAGTCCTTTAAAACATCAGGAACCACACACACACACAATAACACAATAACAGACCTGAACCCCCCACAACACAGCAATGAGAACCTACAATCTCCCATTGTGTGCTTGTTTAATTTATTGCATACCATCTACTTGGACTCCCTTGACCCTGAAGATGAAGGCACTACGATCCTTCCAAACACTGGTAACAACTCATTCAGTGACAGCATCATATCCCAGATAATGAGCTTTCAGCAACAGTGTTATAACACCAAATCTTGCATCTCCAAAGTAGCTCCCTTCCAGCAGGTATAAACATTCCTGCAAGCAAGATTTCAGGTTTTTGCAGCACAGAAGATTCATAGCAAGGTATTTTGAATTATGCCAGTGTAGTGTGGAAGGTGGGTCCCAACATTCCCGAGAAGCATACTGAATCCCCCTTAAAAGGGTTGGTAGTATTCTCCTCCCAACAACTGGTATGCACCTACCACATTACACATCTTAATGTAGAACACAACAGGAAACTCCTAATGCTTACTTACTAACAGGGAGACCTTGCATAACAGTGCCCTGAAGGTTCTTCTGCTTCATGTTGACAAAGTTCATTGACCAAACATGCAATGATCATTATCCACATGAGGATTAACACTGCTTTTGCTGACAGCTAATGGAATCTTCAACAGACAGACTCACAGGTATTTCGATTAATTCTTATGGACAAAAATGCTCCATACTGTGTTGTGTCACTGTGCATTGCAATTTTCAGGAAAGTATATCCAACATTAAATTAGAACTTGCTGTACTCCTTCTGCTGAACAGTACCTCTAGCAGGTGCCATATACGAAGAACAGAGAAGTTTGACGACTGAACAGAGGTGGTTTATTGTTGTGATACAGCTACAGAGATGTGGGGTGCTGACAAGTGATTTCGTGGATGATGGGAATCAATCCCACATCAGGCTTGATATTTGGATTGTAAGGGTG
>Ga0123352_10006158_pt1 | contig 18305 bp, 20 predicted proteins | sample TergutLab28metaG_FD_89700 | JGI IMG/M metagenome (GOLD analysis project Ga0123352, IMG submission 89700) | Labiotermes labralis P1 segment gut microbial communities from Petit-Saut dam, French Guiana - Lab288 P1 | ecosystem: Host-associated > Arthropoda: Insects > Digestive system > Gut ... | reverse complement strand
TCAAACTTCTCTGGCCATTATCTCCGTAACCGTTCAACTTTGGACATAGGTGTTTTGGGTTATATGGGTATACTTTAACATAAGGAACACCCTCCCGAAGTCTGGCACATTCCTCCTGGGACATCCTGTATATACAACTTTTATGAAGATGATTGTTTTGTACAGTGGAAAATAATAAAATACTTCTGCACAAAGTTTGTGTTCAACTTTCTGCTTCATGACACTAACTGAAGGGCTTGTTCAATTAGACATGTGAAATTTGATGTAAAGTAGATTATAAATATACCTGCATGTTTCTTCTAAACCTTCTTGTTTTGTTAAGCGTTACAAATGATTTGATAGTGATGAGTTTTGAGTTTAAATTTGCAGAATGTTGGATAGCAGGGATCTGTGCTATTGAATGGTATGCACTAAATTGGATTGGTCAAGCAGTTTTTTAAGTTGTTTACAAATACTTGTTTATTTGTCAGCAAAATTTGCCAAATATTGAATAGTGATTCAGCTGTCACTAAGTATCCAGAACCGGTAAAATACACTTGAGCATTATATTTTTTTCTGAAAAAGTCTCTTCCCGAGATTGTATATGTGCCGTTGTGAGACAGCATTGGGTATGTTTGCTTTTCTTTTGTAACTGTAGAAACCATCATACATAATAGTTTTTTTATTTTTATTTTTTAGGTGTGAAAATGACCGTTGAAGCTCCAAAAGGCTTGAGGAACAATCTTTTGCACTCCTACATGATAGATCCTCTTTCTGATCCAGATTTCTTCAGTGCATGTTCAAAACTCAGAGAATGGCGAAGTCTTCTATTTGGTTTATGTTTCTTCCATGCGGTTGTGCAGGAGCGGCGCCAGTTTGGACCTTTAGGTTGGAATATACCCTATGCATTCGATGAAACTGATCTACGGATCAGTGTCATGCAGTTGAAGGTGATGTATAGACCATATGAATATTGGGCGTAATATTTTGAAGCTTTTACAACATTTATTCATGTAACATATGTAATTTCTTACCTAAAAATTTGTTTCAAATTTGTGATACTTAAAATATGTAAATAATGCTTCACAGATCACATTTTTACACTCCAGTTAAGGTGAGGAAAAATTGCTGTATATTCTCGAATCTAATCCGCACCGAATCTAATCCACACTAGTTTTTGCCGATTTCTTAAACAAAAAAAAAGTTAGTTCACGGTTCTAATCCACACCTTTCCTTCAACTGCCCCTTGCCTACAAGGCAGGCTGATTGAATAATATTGGATGTTACCAATGCTTTAACCATTATCCGACTAACGCACCATGTGTGAAGTGGCCATTTAACTGCCAGTGGTACAAACGCACCACAGCTGATCCGAACATGACATTCTATGGGAGGACAATGGTGAAGATAAAGATGATAGTGACTGGGTGACAGATAACGATTCAGTTATGAGTGATGACAGCGAGTCTGATGAATAATAAATTATAAATATTATATAATATATTATATAATATTATAAATAATAAATAAAATAATAAATTATTGTTTTGTATTTTTCTTATGGCACATACAGCGGCTCTATCATTTTTCCAAAATCCAGTTCACAACCACAAATCTAATCTGAATATGATTTTTTAGCCCTCTGAAACTGTGAAAAGGGTGCAGATTAGATTCGAGAATATATGGTACAGTCTCATGATGGTGAAAAAAGGGGCAGCAACTTTTCTTTTGGGTACAGTGAAACCTCGTCATAATGAAATAATGGGTTTCATTAATTGTGTTCAATATAATAAGATTTCTCTGCACTGAAATTTGAGAATTATAATTACAGACATGTAAAATAGTAAAAAAAAAGACAAATTTTCCATGTTTTCTGTGTAAAAAAATTTGAAATGTTTTCTGTTCAGTCTGTTTTAGTAACCATCTCATGGAAAATCCTTACACAATTTCACTGTTTTCCTGTACATGGTCTGAAATATCTTTTTTGGTTAATATGAAGCACTGTAGATCTGTTGCCATCTTGGAAATCTGTGGCATGGACTTGCATATCCCTTAAATTCATTAATGCCAAACAATCATGTGAAAGATTGGGCTCACTTGTACAGCTATTTTCCTTTCACCTGAATTTTCTTTGATTCTATATCTGGAAACTGTGTGCAGCTGTGCTCACTTTCTGATTGTGTGCAGTGTGAATTTTTTCTCCTGTGGTCAGATTGCATCAGAAACAATGTTCTTCATTTTTTGTCTATCTTTTATACATGTGTACATTGTTGATGGGTTGAATCAGTATTTTCTTGTGATGTCACATTCATCTTCACTTTTAGAATTGTTTTCTTGTCATGTAAAAAAAACTGCTTGCTTTTTTTATTTTCCTCTAGAATGCACCATACACATAAGAAATGAAACTATACCAGTAACAATAAAGGACAAGAAAATTTAGTGCATGGAGTGAAACTCCTTTGAAAGAACATGCTTCATGTATGCTACTGTTTCTGACAGTGGAATTATGCCATTATCCCTATATGTAATCATGTCAAATCAACAAAGCATATGGGTGGTACATAACTACTGCCCTTTCAACAGTTCTGTCTGGAATGGGCAGATAGAGTTCAGCACTGATCTGTGCAGTGCTGGAAGTGCAGGAAATGTTTGAAAGTATGTAGAAGGAGCAAGCTTATACCTACTATGAAACATGTGGACATGTTGTGGAATACAGTTTGAAACATTTTCTGCAAGAGCTGGTGTGAGAACAGAGTGGTAATATTGTCATCTGTTGTACAATAATCAGAATTATATGTGGCAGCACAGAAGCACTGAGCTAAACTGAACTTGAGTCAGACCTTGCTATCCCTCAAACATTGCACAACACTGTTAACTAGTGAGTATAAGTGGAGGTCTTAAAGCAGATGATTTAGGTGTGCAGCAATGATCAATTCTGAGAGGGGAATGTCTTTCTGTTTTAGTTAAGTCAAAATGCTAGCTGATAGAATGTGTTGAAACAAAGTGTCATTTGACTGAGATTGTCTTCTTTACTTCAGGCAGATCAAAACACTCACCAGTGTGTGATGTTGGAACACAGTTTCATTTTCCACTTTTGCTCATGCCATTCAAGTCTTGTGATCAATCAATGTAAATGCACTTTCAGTGACACCATTCGACAGTAGCAGTGTAGAGTGTGTTGCTTGGTTGGCACTCGTGGATTGGGGTTGAGATGTGGAATTGGTTACTATTGAGGAAATTATTCATAGGGTTTCTCCCACAAAACACCGTCATCATGGCCATTTTTACAGTCTTGTAGTTCTCTGAAATGTGCATCACTTTATGGTCCTTTGTAACTCCTTTCCCTTTTCCACATGCCATATGTTGTCTATTTTTAACTACATGACTTTATGTATCATGGTGTTGTATCTTGTATAAATACATTTGTATCTCCATTAGTACCAAAACCAGGGAGGAATGCCAGATGGCAAAGAGTACATTTGGATATTATATATACTTGATTTATTGGTACATTTTTCCACTCTTTATAAGAAACAGTCATTTTATCAGCTGTGTAATTGATATTAATATATAAGGGTTACTGGAGAAAGAAACAGGGACATCATAGCTAGGAAATAGGACTAAGAGCCATACGAGGAGAAAGAGGAAGAGACTGAGAAGGAGAAGGAAAAGGAGAAGGATTATGATAATATTAATAATTGCTATTACTATGGTAGAATAATAAAGAAATTGAATGACTCTTTGAGTATCGATCTTGTATGTTTTTCTTTTCAAGGAAAATTATTTATGTTATTGCTCAAGTTCTGTAGGCTTCGGATGACTGTATGGCATTTAGAATTACTTGGCTTATGTACTTGTCTAGTGTCCCTAAAAACACAAAAAGGTAATGCAGTGTTTCAGAAAATGGACTCTCCTCCATCTCCAGATAAAAAAATGTGGGGTGACACATACTTAGTTGGGCCCAAAAGAAATATTGTGTATTCAGCTGTCATCTACAGACTGAGAACAACTCTTTTTTTAAAAAGTCAAGCTGAGTAGGTGCCATATGAACTCTTTTTTTTTCCCTGAGGGCAGAGAAAGATCCGCTTTCTAAAACAATGTGCTATTTTTTCTGTCTATTGGAACAATGAATGATGGACCAAGAACAGAAGCCAAGTAGCTCCTAAATGTATTCTTGTATTGAACTTTATCTTGTTCATTTCCATGCACTGATGTCACTATTTCATGTAAAAATGTGATTAATGCACACTTTTGTTGTTAACACCCCTTTATTAGAACTGCGTTACTATGACATGTTTTGGCCCTCAAAGAGCCATCTTCAGAGAGTACAACTGATACATTTTCACAGCCAGATCATGAAAATATATACCAGACGTAAAATTCAGTTTATTGAGCAATGTTTATTATGTTATGCAGCAGCTTGAGCAGCATGTGTAATGTTATGCAGTATGGTACATACTGTGCTCAATAAACTGAATTTTACATCTGGTACACATTTTATTGATCTGGCTATGAAAATGTATCAGTCCTACTTCCTGAAGATGGCCTGTTGAGGGCCGAAACATGTCGGAGTAACAGTGCTAATCAATGGGATGTTAATAACATAAGCATGCATTAGTCAGTTTTTTTGTATGAAATCATTTATTGAATTTACAAATTTTCCTTTTCAGGCTTTCTGAGGAGATAGAATCACTCATGCATTTAGTTATGTTTATTCTAACAAATTTATGTTTAGAGAAGCTTTACATAATGCACTTCTCTTGTCATTGGGGTTAGTATCAATGGCAGAAGTACATGAACTTAAGTGAATGCTAGTGGAATTGTTCTACATGTATGTTTAAAAAGGTTATTGTAATGTTTGCAGACCATTTACTGTTGCTTAAACATTTTCATATATGTGCCCAGCAGTGTGAAGCAAGTTGCAACACAGCTTTTATCTGAGACTCATTATTGGAAGGCATTTGTTTTCTTTTCAGATATTTTTAAATGACTGTGATGAAGTTCCTTTTGATGCACTTACATATCTGACAGGGGAATGTAACTATGGAGGTCGAGTAACTGACGACAAGGATAGACGGCTTCTCCAGTCTCTCCTGGCCACATACTACAATAAGGATGTAATACATTCAACCAGGTGATTTGTAACGAATGCCAGTTTTCTTGAGTTCCTTCTGAGAGTTTCCAGGTTTGATAAAGAAGTGCTGTCCTCTCTAGATTGACCTGCCTTCCTTGTTTCATCAGGAACAATGCAGTGTTTTCACAGAATTAAAGCAGTTATATCAACGATAATTTGCTTTTAGGGACATTATCTATTGAAAATGAGTAGAATCATTGGCATTGTAAGTGTATAAAACCTTTCATATACATTCCTTACAAGAAATATCTATAACTTTATCACTTGCACAGTGTCAAAGATCATCATTGACAAACAAGTAGTTCATGGCAGAACCATAAGACCTACTTCTTGTTCCACTGATTTCCACTCCTAAAGAGCTTGTGTTACTAAAGCTGTTTTTTTTGTGCTCTTTAAGGATGTGGTTAATAGCTCAGAATATAAATTTCATAGTTGGGCGGTTAGTGAATGATGAATGTAAAGGTTGAGGAAGAAATAGTAACTGAGGCCTAATTTGAGGTGCTTTTTGTGTTCTGGTATTAGGCTGTAGGGACTGAGGGAAACCATCAAAATCATCTGTAAGGATAGGCAGTTCCTGAACCAAGATTTTGTGCCATTCCTCTTGTCTGGTGCCGTCCTCGATTTCCCCTGTCCCACATCAGTGGAAGCCGGGACCATGCAAGCAGCATGATGTAATACACAGCATAAAAATAATAACAACAATTTAATAAAATGATAATAAATATAATGCTTTTGCTTACAATAAGCATGTGTGGTTTCTTTTCAAATACTTGCAAACTCTGATCCCCATATCTGTGCTTCATCTCATTCAAACAAACTGAATGACAAGAAACACAGTTGCAAGAAAACTTGCAAGATTCTGTGAGTTTAAAACAACAAAAACACAAAATTAACTTACCCCACAACAGCGTGATGGGTGCTGAACACACAGTTCGCCAATCAAATAGAATTGTGAAATCACAGACCTAAACAGGATATTACTAATGTTGAGGTCCCAGCTGCCAGTCAAAGTGCAGTAAGGTCCAGAAGGCAAAAGGTATGTAGGAAGAATGGAGGTAGAGGTGCATTAGACTGCATTCATAGTGCCACGTTTGGTCAAACTAGTTTCAGATAGCACAGCTTGAATTTGGGATCTCCGAGGTGAAGATTGTGGCATGCAGTATGATTTAATATTATACCTAAGCAACATAACATGAAGTATAGTAATAACATGTGTATGAGTTCATGGATTATGGTACAGGATTTGTTGACAAGTCATTTTAAGACTATTTATCTTTTTTTCCCCTCCTTAATACACATTGTTGCTATAGCCACTAGTGTCATGGTCATGGTGGTGATGGTGGTGGGGGTGTTGTTGTTGATTGTATAATAAACAGCAACAAAATGTACCTTTTTTAAACTAATATTTTAATTTCGTATGATGTCTTCTACGTGTTTTTAACCTGAGGGCTCGTCTTCATGGAAATGGTCGTACATACAGGTAAGGTATCATGTGTTTACATGCCAGTGGTATAAGAGTCTTGTAGATGGATGAGTGCTTATATCATTAAACAAATTACATCATACCTGTTTGTACAACCATCTTCCTGAAGATGAACCCTCAGGTTCAAGACACGTAGACGACTTTTTGTAAAAAATTAAAATATTAATTTATTAAAGGTGCATTTTGTTAGATTATTTTATATGATTATATTATAATACATGGTGCAAAAAAAGCATAAAACGTTGTTTTTTCTTGTTTTTGTTGTTTATTTGGGAAGAAACTATTGCTCATCTTCAAATCTTGACAGTTAAAATGAAAGCTAAGTATAAATTTTCACATGACCATGTTTTTATATACAAAGAAATTGAGAAACTTCGCCTATTTCTTCAAGGTCTGTTACATACCACCTTATTTTTGGGCCCTGTTTCAAGTGGCCCTTCTGTTGATTGCACTTTATAGAAGTAACACTTGAGTCCATACAGTCGAAGAATAATGGAATGAAAATATTCACTTAACCATTTTCTGTCTTTCTTGAAGTCAAAACAAAGACCAGTAGCAGGAAACAGTATTTATTGTGGTTTATCACATTGGAGGGAAACTGATTATAGACCCTATATTTCACCAGACAATTCAAGAATCATATGCCAGTGTGAATAGCCCTCACATTGTTTGTTATGCCTTTGATTCTCAGCATAGCTGCCCAGCAATATTCATCACCACATATATTGTATGGCAGCCTCGGGTCCACTAATAATCACTACACATTCCACAATTGAAAACTGTATCAGCACAGAGAAAGCAATTATATGATGTGCTAGTTAAGGCCTACTGTTTACTCATACAGTCTATTAAAATTTTCTAGTATAAATTTATAAATGAATATTTTAAAAAATGCAATATAAAACCTAAAGAAATGAATTTAAGGATAATAAAATAAGGTCTGTATAAGCAGACCAATTGTTTAAAAACTGTTTACACAGGTAATGGAATTGATTCTTAACACCATACCTTTTATTTGTGCTCTTAAGCTGAGAAATGTTTTTAATGCAACTAGTATGTAATAATATGATGTTAAATAAAAAGGTGCCCTGGCCTTGAACAAGGAAGTAAAATTTAAAGGGCAGTGTGATGAAGGTTAAAGAAAGTGAATCAAAAATTATTTCTGTACAGTTTGACAGTTCCATACATTACAGTACAGTGCCATTTTTGGTATGATGCTTTCAGAAAATTGTCATATTATTGAACTTAATTCTTCTCTATTAGATATCCATTTTCACCAGATCAGGAATACTTTATACCAGAAGAGAATGATCGAGAAAGTGTCATACGGTTTATCCAGAACCTTCCAACACAAACTTCACCTGAAGTGTATGGTTTGAATGAAAATGCAAACATCACTAAAGATAATAAGGAGACTTCACAAGTATGTATAGCATGCTATTATAGCCAATTCATTTTGTGAATAATATTACCCATTTTATTGTTAAAACCGAGTCCATTGCTTATATTTAAGTCTCATTTATGTTTGTTTCCTTGATAATGTGTTGTTTTCAGTATCATGCAAGTGTTTTTTATTTATGTTCTGAGAACACCAGGTTTTTTATTTAAAATTTATCAGTACATTTGAATGTATTAGGGTACAAGTACACATATCCCATATGTCAAGCAATAATGGTGATTAAATTTGTTATGGTGGTACCTTATATTTGTGTGTCCTGAGTATATGATTTGCTTCATGTCACCCTTCTGGTGCTAGAGTTTTTGAAGTGGCTGTTAAATTTTTTAAAAATTTGTGCAGTCTTATACTGGGGTATCCATCTGTGTTCACTAGAGTTTACCATATCATTTCATAAAATACAGGGAATTTCTTAACTAGCAGCATGATGTTATTTGCAAAAGAAGGATTCTATGCCATGGAGTTCATTATCTATGTACTTTTATTTTTTACTACTCACTTACTAGACAGGTGGTTCTTCATTTGGATCATTCAGCAGAAGATCCAAATAAAACAGTTACACAATGCAGCCCAAAAGTTTTAGGACGGTTTTTTTTTTAAATCAAAGACACATGAGGAAGAGACATACTTTTTTTTAAATTCAAAGTAAGCTCCATTGGCATATATACAGGCTTTTGTGAGGTTGTACAGTTTCTGAAAAGCTGCGAGGTTGTACAGTTTCTGAAAAGCTGCTGAAAATTCCTCTTTTTGGACCTTCTTTAATTCATCAGTTATGGCTTCTTGGATCTCAGCAACATCTGCAAAGTGGAGTACTTTTAACTTCATTTTCAACTTGGGGAACAAAAAATAGTTTGGACAAACCCATTGAATGCACTTCAGGAGGCAATCCATTACTTCTTTAAAAATTCTGCATTTAGTGTTTTTCTCTCTGGTACGAATTCTTTGTGCACTATGCCTTGAGAGTCAAAAAAAATTATCAACATTGTCTTGATGTGGGACCTTTGGAATTTCAGTGTCTTCGGCCAAGGGGATGTCTCACCAACCCATTCAGAACTCTGTCACTTTGTTTTGGGGTCATAGGCAAAACACCAGGTCCCATCTTCCAAAATAATTTTGTTAAAAAAATTTTTGTCTGCATTGTCCATCGCGATAATTTCTTGGCAAGTTGTGACTCAATCTTCCCTTTGCTCAGTTGTCAAGGAGTGTGGAACAAAATGTGCACCAGCTTTCTCTTTCCCAAATCCTCTTTCAGAATCCAAAGAACTACAGTCTTGGGAAAGTTCAAAGATTCTGCTATCATTCTTGATGTGATCTGACGGTCGTTTTTGACCAAATCAGCAAGAGCAGCAATGCTTCCCTCAGTTTGAGTTGATTTTGGACAGCCACCTCACTCTTCATATTCTACCAGCTCCCTTCCATCTTGAAATTGAGAATACCACCTAAAAACATTTGTTTGGCTCAGAGCCTCATTCCCATAAGCCTTTTGCACCAATACTAGTGTTTCTGTCACAGATAGACTGGCTTTGAAACAAAATTTTTTGCCAACTCTCTGTTCATTTCCGCAATCCACGACGTATAAAGAAAACTGACTGTACAAGACAAGTTATAACTCGTACACTGCCAAAGATAAACAAACGACACTCGATGTGTGAGTGGATGCTGGTTGATAGTACTTAGTTAGTGGGTTGGCTGATATATCGCTCTAGTTCTGTTAAAAAAAAGTCCTAAAAATTATGGATCGCACCGTGTATGTGTGAACTGTATGTGGTGTTACATTGCTTTTTTTGGATCCTATTACAGTTTTTGAATAGTGTTTTGCTGACACAAACACAAATCACTGGACGTAGTGGTACCATTGAGAGAGATGAACTGATTACCGAGTTGACTACTGACATTCTGGGTAAAGTGCCACAGCCATATGATATCCAGGTTGTTTCAGAACAGTATCCTGTATTATACACCAATTCTATGAACACTGTTTTAAGACAGGTAAGCCATCAGAAAGGTGTAATGTATCTTGACTTTCACATGTCTGTGTTACTCAATGTCCAGCTAATGTTCACAAGCCATATTGTTTGTTTGTACAGTGCTGACACTTTGACCCTCTGATGACATTTACTCTTAAAATTTCAGGATTTTGTGAGAGATTGTTGAGTATAGCTTCCCACTACCTGCAACCTCTGCCATAGTAATTTTGATTGCTGAAATTTCAACTCCCACCAACTCCTTCAAACCGAGGTTGGCTGGCAAATGGCCAATTCTTTCCCCACATATGCTGTGATGTACATATATACTTCTGTACATAGAGGGTTGTAGAGTGTGGCACATGCCATAAACCACAACAACAGAAACACATAATGAAAAGGTTTATGGAGGTTCTGTAGGGTTGTGTTGGATTGACAACTACAGTACCAAACACACACACACACACACACACACACACACACACACACACACACACACACACATATATATATATATATATATACACATATAAATTTATTAATGTCAAAAGTTGTCGTACAGTCTAACAAATGAGGTTTTTTATCGTCGGCTGTTGAGTGGTGTTGACTGCGGAGTAGAGCTGCGTTGCCATGTAGTGACAAGGCCGACGGTCGGCCGCGAGTGATGATGAACCACTGGCTACCCGGTTGGTTGGCCGGAGGTCCACGGTGGAGTTGAGGAGGCTGCGACTGGTGCTGAGTGCTGCTGAAGGATGCCCGGCGAGCGGTGGTGTGCCCGGTCCACGAGGCTACGTGGCCGGGCAGTCGGGCGTCGTATCTTCTGTCTTGATGAGTCCTTTCTTTATGTGTGTGTTGCCGGTTACTCCTTTCCGAATGAACTGCCTTTTGCTCAAGCCAAGCCAAGCCAAACCAAGCCAAGCCAAAGTGTTAACTGGGGGCGGAGACTTGCGCGAATCCCCCTGTCTGTTAGCCATTCCAGCGTTTGACCGTATAGCTGGGCTCAGTAGCAGACACCTAAACTCTAACAAGGGAATATGCTAACGCTAACGATTTTGAAGTCAGGCTGAGGGCCTTGACTGATTATGCCAAAGACTAGGGCCTAGGTTGCCCTGGACTGACTGTGGGAGGGATAAACGTTGGTTGGTTGGCTGTTTGGGTTCCGAGCCCAGACTGGCTTTGTCGCATACTGGAGTAATGCGACGTTTGTCAGGCGCTTAGGTGAAGCCGCCGCGCCTGGGGGAGGGAGTGCGGGCCGTGCCCTGACTGTGCATCGAATACCCTGGCATTTACCTTACAACTGAGGAAAGTTCACTTTTCGCTGCTAAAGGCAAAGTGTTAACTGGGGGCGGAGACTTGCGCGAAGCACAATTCGACGTCCCCCTGTCTGTTAGCCATTCCTGCGTTTGACCGCATTGCTAGGCTCGGTAACAGACACCTAAACTCTAACAGAGGAATAAGCTTACGCTAACGATTTTGAAGTCAGACTGACGGCCTGACTAGGGCCTAGGTTGCCCTGGACTAAGTATGGGAGGGATAAAGTTTGGTTGGTTGGCTGTCTGGGTTCCGAGCCCATACTCGCTCTGTCGCATGCTGGAGTTATGCGACGTTTGTCAGGCGCTTAGGTGAAGCCGTGGCGCCTGGGGGAGGAGAGTGCGGGCCGTGCCCCGGCTGTGCATCGAATACCCAGGCATTTGCCTTACAACTGAGGAAAATCACGGTAAACATCAGTCAGAGTAGCCGAAGGCGGTCGGCTGATCACCGAACGCGATTTGTTTAGTCGACTTGGCCATCGCGGACGATGGCCTTGACTGGTCTGCTGTCCCCTGCCGCCCTTGGCTTTCGCGTCAGGCGACGGAGTCAACCCTCGGTCAGCTTAAGTATCTGCCGAGTTGGCGTACTAGGGGGTTGCCCACATCAGCCAATTTTGAGTCAAAATTCTCGGTCAGGGCGCTCATGTGGTCGGCAAACAGCGGAACGCCCAGATCCTCGTGTATCTTCCTGTTACGTACCAAGGGGTACCATTAGCGAGGCGAAGGCAATTGGATTGTAACACCTGTAACTTCCGAACATGGGAGCGGGCAGCGGACCTCCACACGGGGCACGCATAGTTCATCAGGGGCCGGATGAGCTGCTTATATAGTAAGACTCCGATCCTGACGGATAGATCACTCTTCCTATTCAGGAGGGGGCCCAGCATGCCCATCCTTTGGGCAGTCCTCTTCCTGACCTGGTCGATGTGAGGCGACCAGGTGAGTCATGTATCTAGGCTCACTCCTAGATAATGAGTTGTGTCGACCCATTCGATTGTTTCCCCGAAGAATGTTACTGGTCGGGGCTGGATAAAGCGCCGTCCGGCACGCGCGAAGATTATCGCGGTGCTCTTAGAGACATTAATGGAAATTCTCCATTCACTCAACCACCGTTGAAGGTCGTTGAGGTATGACTCCAGGTAGCTGACAAGCAGGGTCGGCTTGCGGGACGTGGCTATGATGGCCGTGTCGTCCGCGTAGAGGGCTAACTGGACGTGGTGCGAGGGTGGGGCATATCGTTGACATACAGACTGAAAAGGACAGGGGAGATCAATCCCCCCTGAGCTACTCCAGCCCGAATGCCTCGACAAGATGACGTGGCCGTCTGGAAGGACGCTTCGAACGTCCGATCCCTGAGGTACGATGAGATTGTTTGGACTATGTAAGACGGGAAGTTGAGGAGCGTTAGCTTGTAGAGGTCATCGATCCAGACGGTATCGAAGGTTTCGGCCACGTCGAGGAACACTGCGCCGGTGAGTCTCTTTTCGCCGAAATTCCTGGTTATTTTTTCAACGAGGCGGGCCAGCTGCAAGGACGTGCTATGTCTGGGTCTGAACCCAAACTGCTCGTCTCGCATCTGTCCTCGTTCATTTACTACATGTAAGATCCTAGCTAGTTGGATCTTTTCAAATAATTTATCAATCGTGTCCAAGAGACCAATGGGCCTATAGGAAGAGAGCAGTGCTGGATCCTCCCCCGGTTTAAGGATAGAGATCATTCGAGCGTGCTTCCTAGTTTGGGGAAAGTGATGGGTGCGGAGAACGGCGTTGAAGATACGGACGAGGAGGGAAAACGCTCGCTAGGAAAGGTGCTTCAACCCCCTGTTCGGTATACCGTACGGGCCCGGAGCCTTGCTGACATTGAGACCTCTGATGGCTTCGTGAACCTCGTCAGGGGTGGTTAACTGGGGTTCGCTGGCAGGGCTTAAGAAGTAAGACCTCAGCGCCACGTCAACCGTCTCAATAACTGCCGGGACCGAAGGATCGGTCACCGGCTGAAACTGAGCCTCCAGATTGTCTGCAAGGGCTTCGGCTTTCTCAGAGTCTGAGAGAGCGATTCCTCCTGGAGTGACCAGGGGGGAGATGGAGTAGGAACTCTCATCACCCGCTTGGTCATCCTCCATAGCGATTGGTCTTCAGGATCGAGGGATTCGAGTGTAGCGCTCCACTGGTCGTTTCTCCACTCGTTGAGCCGGCGGGTCACCGACCTCTGCAGGCGGTTGACTTCGGCTTTCAGAGCAGGGTCCCTGGTGATCTGTCACTGGCTCCGCAGCCCTTGAACGGATACTCTTCGATCAGGTCATGTATGTTTATCTATAATCATACAAGAATTTATGTTTTTAGCATAAATATATAATAAGATACTGCTATCAAAGTGAAACCTAAATGAAAATTTTACACAGTTTCCACATTATTTTGTGTCTTACAAAAGTACCTCAATAAAAAGATATACCTACATATTACTTTCATGCATTTTGCGTGTTCTGTAATTTTGCACTTTTTTTGTATGATCCTGGCCAAATGTTATGAGAACAATGTTTCCCAGATATTACACCCTATTTAGATGATCCCCACAAAAACTTAAAGGTGGTGTTTTACTGTATAATCTCTCTTGCATATGTTAGCAGGACCCTACATTAAGGTTTAGTAGAGATGCTTCCACCTTAAATTTGTTAAGTTTGCCATGTTGTTGATTTAGGAGAGTAAAAGTATGAGACTGGGATGGTTTCAAATAATATCCATATTTTTAAATTCTTGAAAATAGGTAGTTTGGAATTTTAAAAGGGCCACAGAGACTGCATAATAATGCTATAGACCAACTGTTTTCCTTTAAGAAGGGAAATCAGCTGAAAAGGAAGTTGCAGAAATAATACAGAAAACTCATGATTTGCATAAATATGACAAGAAACATGTACTGTTAAGCTACAATGGTATTACTGAATTTCATATCCTGATGCAAATTGATGAATATCTCCCTGTTTTCTTTTCTGTCTTGGGGACATACTTCACATCTTTATGTAGTCTTGTCAGTCTCATATGCAATCCATATCATGTTGATTTTACTGACTAATTTTTGACATTATTTTTATTTTGTTGAATTATTACTGTCACCAGGAGCTCATTCATTTCAACAGACTTATAGAAGTTATACAAGAGTCATTGATCAGTGTGCAGAAAGCTGTGAGAGGTCTGGCTGTTATGTCACCTGAGCTGGAGGAAGTTTATAATAGTATGCTTGTGGGAAGTGTGCCTGCTGCCTGGGCCAATAAATCATATCCTTCCCTCAAACCTCTTGGTAGCTATGTCACTGATTTTCTTCTGAGGTAAGTTGGCGTAATTGTGTAATTTATGATTCATACTTCTTGTTGTGTTTCTATGGTACACTGTAAGTTAACCCCACTGTTGTGCTTCTTATTGTTTTCACCACACCACTAGTTATATTTGCAACATCACTAATTTTGCGATCACTCACGTCTCATGGCACTCCACTGCATGGCGGTTAGACCCAGACTATCTTTTATCTTCAGCTTACCCCCATGCTGCCACATACTTGTGAATCTAGAAGCTTCGATGAAGTGTCCCGAACATAAACGAACATTACCAAACGTAACACGGGACTGCAGAAAACATTCGCCAGAGTCCCAACATTTTTATCTACCATCACATATTTGATGGGTATTATTATTTAAAAAAATTACATTCTTGGTTCTGGGACGTGAGTTTTGTAACATTGGAATACTGCAAACTTTTTTGGAATGAAGCAACCAAAAATTGATAACTCCTTAGTTTCGTATTCAGTCTTATAACGAACACTTGTACTCAATAAAATACAAGTCACCAAATATAGTTTATGGTATCATCTCCTACATATCTCAGCACCAGAGTTCTATTTTCAGCCAATATCAGTTTCTACATGTTATGGCACAAGAGTGCCATCTTCAAGGAGTGTCAGCTGCTACATATTTTGGAACCATAGAGCCATAAATTATATTTAATGGCTTGTATTGTACTGTATTTTATTGAGTCCATTTGTTAGTTAATGTACTGAATATAAGAAAATGCATACTGTGAGTAAAATAAAAACTTCACAGATTCAGATACTGTTTTCAAGTATACCTTTATAGAAACAAGTACTACTTTTAAACTTATGTTTATGTTATATTGTTATGAAAAAAGAAAGCGGTTCACTACCTTGGAACCTCACCTGCTTAAAAAAAATGTACTCCAAATTAAACTATTCAGTCACTTCAAACATTAGTTTTGAATTTAAAAAACTAATAGTATGTGCTTTTTCATGTCTACCAGTAAAAGTGAACTGCTCAACTGAGTTTCGTGATTTGATATCACTTCAAAACAAGCAGATACAGATTAGGTTTTCTTGAATAAATTAATTTTGCAGGACAGTGTTTTTCATAACGTATTCAGGACTCTTCTTTGGCTGTAAAATATTTCATATTTTTAGAATGCTGCAATCTGTAAACATTTCATTTTTGGCTCTTGATTATTGATTTAAGAATATATATGTGTATATATATATATATTTCCTGGGTGTATCAAAACTGCTCGGTTGAACTTCAAGAATGAGTTATCCACACTAAAACAAGGAAAAGGGTCCATACATTATGTCGTAACAGAGGGCAACAGCGCCTAGTAGTGTGACAACCCACGAAACCCCTGACATCAAGGCTGCCAGAACCTTCCCATACAAGGAGATAGAATATTCAAGGGACAGCAGTGACTAGAACAGTGTAGAAAGTTTGGGAAATGCAGTCAGGGGTATACAGCAGTGACTAGAACAGTGTAGAAAGTTTGGGAAATGCAGTCAGGGGTATGCAGCAGTGACTAGAACAGTGTAGAAAGTTTGGGAAATGCAGTCAGGGGTATACAGCAGTGACTAGAACAGTGTAGAAAGTTCGGGAAATGCAGTCAGAGGTGTACAGCACTGACCAGAATAATGTAGAAAGTTTGGGAAATGCAGTCAGGGGTATACAGCAGTGACTAGAACAGTGTAGAAAGTTTTGGAAATGGATTCAGGGGTATGCAGCAGTGACTAGAACAGTGTAGAAAGTTCGGGAAATGCAGTCAGGGGTACACAGTAGTGACTAGAACAGTGTAGAAAGTTTGGGAAATGCAGTCAGGGGTATGCAGCAGTGACTAGAACACTGTAGAAAGTTCGGGAAATGCAGTCAGGGGTATACAACAGTGACTAGAAAAGTGTAGAAAGTTCGGGAAATGCAGTCAGGGGTATACAGCAATGACTAGAATAGTGTAGAAAGTTCAGGAAATGCAGTCAGTGGCATATACAGACCAGCGCACAGCAAGAGACAGACAGTCATGTCATGGTGAGTCTGTGTGTTGCGTAGCAGAGAGGGAATATTGAATACATGTGTAAAAGAGGAACCGTGATTGCGAAACTGCATAGTGTGAAGCGAGTGGATAAATGAGTCTGTGGAGTAGTGTTCAAGACTGGTGTCAGTGCTGTGAGTGTCATTATACAACAGAATTAAGCAGACTGTAGAAAGGACTATGAGCCCAGAGTAATGAGTGTACGAGTGTAGGGTGAGTGATTCTAGAAATTCGTGTGAGGGCTTTGTTTTAATTACTGACTGTTTCAGTTGTTTTAACTGTAGTGCCAGTAATTGCTGTTATTTGTTAAACCCATGGGCCTCTCTGTTACAATATGTCTGCCAACACTTAGTTTTGGAGATACAGCCCAACAATGTATTGACCCTCTATCCTCTACATTCTTCTGTATTGGGACACATAAAGACTCTAGTGTATTCAGCTGTGATTGAAAATGAAGAGACACTTCGCCAACACATTTCTGATCCTTGTCAAACCATTTGCAACTGCCCCAGGACCTTTGAACAGGTGCAGCAGTCCATGATCATGTATGATCATATGTGCACTTATTCAGGTGGAGGACATCTTGGGCATTTGTTGAGTTGTGTCTTGATAAACAATAGAACTCAACAGTTATTAAATTGGGAATGTGTTTTGTAAATATGTTGTGTCAGTTGAAATAAAATATTGCATAGGTAAGGTATTCATTAAATGAAATGTTTCAATCAAAATTAAAAGCCTTTCATTTTTAAACATATGTCTTTTTGAACTTTTTTCTTTGTTTGGTGGTGAAGAACTCATTCTTGAAGTTTGTCTAAGCATTTTAGATACACCCTCTTTTAATATCAAAAGCAATCCAAATGAAAGTTTCCAGTTTTCTGAGAGGATAAATTGTTAATGGCATATCTGTTTTTGTAACAGGTTGAAATTTCTTCAGGATTGGATTGACCATGGTACACCAGTTGTGTTTTGGCTATCTGCCTTCTACTTCCCACAGTCGTTTATTACAGGAGTTCTACAGAATTACGCCCGTAAATACAAGATACCGATTGACAGTCTTGCCTTTGAATTTGAAATTACAAACGTAGAAACAGACACAAAAAATGAATCTTCATTTGATGTTTATTCTGAGGTAAATAGAATCTTTTAATATCAGTATAAGAACAAATGTAATGAAATAAAGAAGCAGCCAAAACTGACTGACGATACTTCATATCTGCCTTTACCAGTCAGTATCATTTTCTCCATCTTCACCGTCAGTGCCTTCATCTTCCACACTCTCACTCCTTACAACCTCATTCTCTTCACTGCCATTTAACAACATATCATCATCAGTCTCATCCACTGCATTGGATATAGAGCACTTCTTAAAACCCTTCACATTTTCTTTAACCTTTAGACCCCTAATATCAACTATAGTGGTCGTACCGCACCGCTAACCTCTAAAGTTGCATTTTATATATTTATTCAACAAATATAGGTACTATATATTTTAAACATGGCATATACTCTCATTTTTTTTCTCTTCAAAATGCAGTTTGTTTCATAATTCTAACATATTTGGTTCCTGTATTATTCACATTTTATATACAGGGTGTGCTAAAATTAAAAAAAATAATTCCGGCGCCAAAAGGTTA
>Ga0123352_10006156_pt1 | contig 18309 bp, 6 predicted proteins | sample TergutLab28metaG_FD_89700 | JGI IMG/M metagenome (GOLD analysis project Ga0123352, IMG submission 89700) | Labiotermes labralis P1 segment gut microbial communities from Petit-Saut dam, French Guiana - Lab288 P1 | ecosystem: Host-associated > Arthropoda: Insects > Digestive system > Gut ... | reverse complement strand
TTAACCTTTTGGCGCCGGAATTATTTTTTTAAATTTTAGCACACCCTGTATATAAAATGTGAATAATACAGGAACCAAATACGTTAGAATTATGAAACAAACTGCATTTTGAAGTGAAAAAAACGGAGAGTGTATACCATGTTTAAAATATTCGGTACTTATATTTGTTGAATAAATATATAAAATGCAACTTTAGAGGTTAGCGGTGCGGTACGACCACTATAGTTGACATTAGGCGTCAAAAGGTTAAATGACTGATTTTAACTAACAATAAACTTGTTGAATACAGCAGATTTAATAAAACAGATAAATTCTACTTTGTATTCGGAAGATCAGGTTTTAAAAGTAGACCCTAAGATCGGTTATCCTCAGGCTCTGCATAGCTGTTTTATTCAATTAGTGTAGGCAAGTGTTCTGGAATAACCTTTAAATATGTCACGATCACTTCCTTCCGCTTAGTTCGTACTTATTTATAAGAGGTTGATAACACTTGAAATTAATCTGTTCATAAATATCCACGAAATGTGAATTTTTAAAACTCATTAACGTAATTCATGTAAAACAATTGACACAACATGCCGATTTTACACCTTCCCTTTATGAAACAAACACTTGAATGAGTATGTTGGTCACAATGGGCATTGTACGAGTAACCATATTCCTATCTAGGCCTAAATATGTAATTGTACATTAGTGTCTCTCGTTACGAAGTTTCAATTATTAATGGTCTTAATTATGTTGTGCCTCACGCAGTATGTCAAGTGGTATAGCGCAGTGCACGATTTTTGGCCGGTGTAATTTTCAAACGGTTGGCTAGGAGCGAGTCACTAATACAGCGTGTCGCTGTCATGCTTGTTCTAGTGTCTTCTCTCCGCCTCCGTAAGTGCTGCTGACTTGTCACACTGAAGTTCCGAGCAAATGAACACCCACCCCTTGCCACTTCACAACCAGAATGCCCGTCCGCCAGCTCCTACAACAGCCAAAAACGAAGCAACGTAGTGTAGTAAACAGGACGCATCAAGTACAACTGTCCGCGCCATGTACACAGTGGTACTAGTCTACGCAATGTACAAACACACTGTGGAGCTGTCGTCGAGAGTGCTGTCTTCTATGAAGTACAGCCGCGTATTTTGGCAGATATGTTCCATCTTTTCAAAGGAACCTGCTGCTTCAAGCTTCATACTGAAAGGCGGAGGTAGCCCTTTACTTACAACACATTTTACGAATCTATCAAACTACACGGCTTCACATTCCAGAAAAACGCAATATTATTATTCACCGCCGTGGTGCCCTAAAATCACAATATTGCTTGTGTTAAACGTTCAAACCACATAATGGTGGTTAAAATAATAATTAATGGCAATGGAAATTAGATATTTGTTCCCATGCACAATCACAGTCCTACTAGTTGCAATACCAATACTATGTAATATGCATTACGATAACTGGTTACTAATTGAGGTTACACAGGTAGTTTACGGTTTATAATGAATATATTCTGGGCCTATCGATGTGGCTACATGGGACCCCGAAAAGGTTTTTAGATTTTTAAAACATATTCCGATAATAAATTCTTAACACTGTTCCATCACCACTGTCAATTCAGAAATACGAGAAGGTAAAGGCTCCCAAATTTTATTGTTGCTTTGGGCCAATAAATGTCATAAGCCGCCACTGAACACATTTGTGGTTTGTTTTTGTTCGTTCTCAATAACATTTCCACCGTCTTTAGGCGGTGTTCACTTATTCGCGAGGACAAAATGAGTCCACTAGGTTGATTACAATAAATGTTCAAACGGTTAACTTTCGTTACGAGCAATTGCAAGATCAGCAAATTAAGCTTTTTGCCTTAGGCGTATACTGAGCAGCGCATGACGTAAAATTAACCACACTGTTGACCCTTTTACCAATATTAACCCTTGGTGGATCAGTGGTTAATTTATGTACCACATGTTTCGAATTCTAAACAAGAGAGGCAACGTACGTAGAACGTAATATGAGGAGCGTTCTCGCAACAATTTTTGCAGTAGAAAAGCAACAAGTAGTACATATTCTAAGTGTGTGTGTGTGTGTAGCCTTAGTTGTTCAGCATGCAATGCCCATGCGCCATATTGTCATCTGTGGCCTGCACTGCTCTACAGTCTTTTCCCATATTATTTCATTAACTGTAAGATTTTCGAAAAAAAGTTATTGAACGCAAATTGTATTTTGATTTCCTCTACAGCTATTGTCTGAAACATTTCTCATTCTAAGAAGAAATGAGCCAGATGTGATAAAAATGTATATTGGTCTTTATGTAATGTACCTGTTATTCTTGTCCGATTTCAATGAAACTTGAATTTTCTTGGGCAGAATTTCGAAAAATAACCAATTACCAATTTCATGAAAATCCGTCTACAGGAAGCCAAGTTGTTCCACGCGGACAGACGGACAGACATGACGAAGCTAATAGTCGCTTTTCGCAATTTTGCGAACGCGTCTAAAAATATACGTTCTGCCACGGATTTATTTACGTGTTGTCGCTGTATCACAAGACATCCACTTATTTCCCTACGCAACACTAACTGATTTACCCAAAGATATTTGTTTATTGCGCCATACGAACTGAGTACTTTAATGCAATTCAGGTTAGTCTTTCCAGGGTTCAAGTAACTTACTTTGTGTAGGACATCTGTAGAATAAATAAACACTCATGTAATACTGTGATATAGGCCTATAGCTATGTTGCATTCTGAGCTGAACAGACATACAATGAAATGACATTGTGAAACCAAGTGGTACGTGCAGCTTTACCTTCATTTCAGAGGGTACATCGGCAGAGATGACGTAAATTATTGTATCTTATTCCACGTTTCTGAAATGTCAAAGTATTATATGTATACACTTACTTTGTGCTGAACTACAGGTGAAGCATGGTAGTACAATCAAGAATGCAGCTCGCCTAGTAAGCAGACATGAACATCATAGATAGGCCTGCGCGCACGTATGCAAATAATCATCCTTACAATATTTCTTAATTAGTATGCCGTGAGATCCTGAAACGTGTCAACAGTTCGCAGTGGAGTGTAGATCAGTTTAAGGAGCACTGCTGTGGGCGACTATCAATGTAGAATGTACGAACAAAATCCACATTCAAAATCACACACACACACACACACACACACACAAACAAACAAACAATGCGGCTGGTTAACGATAAGTGTTGTGACCTGCACACATTCAGATTAGGCCTGTTATTCTTAGAGTCAATCAGTATTTGTCACATTACGATCAAAACAGCTGAAAACCCGAGACACATATAACTGTCGTCTGAAAACATATTCCGATTATAGCCTTCTTTTGGGTTTCTGCACTGTGTATTTCTTTCTGACTTAGTATTGGTATTCGCTTTGTGGGACACAGACAAATTATTTCAAACTGACAGCAGACCTAGACGTATGTACAGCGCTCAATAAAACAGAAATAACCAGGCGCACAAATGAAATGCCCGGGGAGTTGCAGGGTTAATGCCTGAATAGACACATGGCTGTACGCGTCTCAATAATTTGTTAGAACACATTATTTACAGCTTTCGTTTGATAAATGTGGAGCTGGTAAAGACTGGCATATGTGGACAATTGAAATTAGTGACAGCAAATTGCTGGCAATAATCCAATGCCTTAATAAAGTAATAATTCAGTATTTAGTTCTGAGTTAAAATATAAAATTGTTTGTGGTCCACCATTAATTGACAATTAACTAGCAAATATAACCCTACAGCTTAAAGCAGACATGATGGTTTGGTTCGCGAACTAGAACTGAACAACATCGTTGTGGTCATCTGAAAATAAAAATGAAACTTACACAAACTGCAATCCGGATTAGGCCTAATATTGCGGTTTGCTACGTTTTCATTAGCAGTGAATGTCCCATAGGTCTAATTAAATTTAAAATAACTTGTTTTAGTTATATGAGATACAGAAATTGTGTAGAACTTGTAATGAATGTAATCCCTGGAGATAAAGAAAGAAATATAATTCAATTATTCATAACGCCAACGGATGCACATTTCACACACAAAACAATACAGTCTTACATTGCTCCTACACGTGGCGGTGTCATTCACGCTATCTGCAGGGAGCTTACACTAACATTTTGAAAACGTAGTAAAATATAATACGTCACAAAAGTCATTCGTAATGTACCGCAGTATTCATTCAGCTAGTGCCAACATATATGTTAATATAATACGAATTAATTTTATAATCTATTATATTTCAGCAATTTTTAAAAGTTTTGGTGCAAAGCTCCCTGAAGACGGCGTAAATGACGCCGAGACGTGTACAAGCAATATAGGACTATAGTATACGTTCATTCGTTGGTGTTATGAATAAATTATTTAGTCATGATGCATGGAACAAACAGTGCCAAAAGTAGGAAATAGCCTTAACAAAACAAGTAATTTGCATCTGTGCATGAGCACTGACAATGACTGCACGACTACTCGTATAATTAACCGTGTAAAGTCTATTGTTGGGTGACATCGTACACTTTGAGAGGAATGAGAGAGTATTACACCTGATGACAACTAAAAATAGAGGAAGGAGCTTACAGTCTCTTCACTTCTAGAATTCCTCACTATTCATGGAAGCCGTGCAGAAGCTTTCGCCACTCTAGCATATCGTGAGTCACCTGAATTCAATCTGTACTCTCAACGCACATTCTGGTTATTTGAAACCAGTTTTATTGTGATCATCCCAGTGGTCTCTCTCTTTAAAAATTACCACCTCTCTGCTTACTTATATGATAAACCAACAAATGCACATTTTTTAAATATGCTCAATCACATATTATTATTCTTCACCAACATGTTTCGGTCACCTCCGTGATCATCATCAGGGTGTATTATACCGAGAATACAATAGATATACAATAAGAGTACAACAATATAAGATAATACCACTCAATGCTATACGTACTTTCCTATGGCCCAACTTATAATTTTACATTCTCGTTAAAATATAGTACAATAGGGTGTGTTTATGTTGTTTAATGGATGTGTACAGTTGATTCATACCCTATTAGACAGACAAACAGAGTTGTGCACAGCAGAAGGCATCGTTTGAGACTGTACATTTGTTGGTTTATCATGCAAGTAAACAGTAACCTTCATGTAGGTACATGGAACATACAAAAATTTCACCTAGTAATGTGTGTTCATCTCTCATTCACTACGCCTGCTATATTTCCCGCCTAAATATTTTCCTTTATAAACTTAAGTCTAATAACATTTGGAGAAGAGGACAATTACACGACATGAATGTGATTCATGATTACCTTATTTTTATTAAAACATTATGGTCAGAGAAAATGTTGGGTTTATTTTTCTCAAGAGAAAAAAATGTTGTTTACAATTGCATTTCGTCTGAAAGACACCTTTTTAACCCGAACGAGTGCAAGTATATAGTTTTATTTACAAAACAAACTGTTAAAAAATACACATAAAATAGAAGTAGTGCAGAAATAAATAAAAAATACTAGAGCAGGAACAATTAATTAATGACCAGTACAGCTTATGAAGTTGGTTCTGCACAAAAACGTTCCACTAAACTAAATAACACAGATATATTCACAAGAATTACTGCCCCTGGACAGGAAACTGCCCGTTCAGTTTCTCATTAGCGCCATGTACACACGATGCTATAATTTAATTGTGCCCACAGCGTGCAATGTGGGCATTACCGGAACAGAGACAGAAGACTAAGCTACTAACGTACATTTCTGGCACAGAGGCAAAGTTATGGACTCTGAATTGGTGCCGGTAATGGAAACACGACATGCTCTTGAAACTTTACATTTCGCAGCAACCTTGGATATAACGGAATCGATGTTCCATTCAGAGCTAGAAGGAAACCGTCTGAGGGTGGATTCTGTTAGGACTAGTATCTGTACGTACCTTCAGTTTAACGTCTCTGAGCTGACTAGTCGAAACATCAATGTTGTGTTGTATGCCAGGTATCACGTCCACTTTATCACTTTGGGCTGAGCTCAGCGAAAACTACAAGGGAATAGTATTTACTTTCTCTGACATGCCACTCGGTTTCTACACGAAATAAGTCCTCCCGTTACCAACAATGGAGTTGGCATTGTTAAGTTTACGCACAGTGGTAGGGCAGTTGTCATTGTGGTCTCCACTCGATGTTGAAGATCTGCTGTGCGGGTGGGTTAGTGGAATCGAATCAGGGATAGTACTGTACACGTGATGGTGGTTCCTGTGGTTGTTTTTATGGTGGTGGTGATGAAGGTGGTGGTGGTGGTGGTGCCTCGTGTAGCCATGCACGTTGTGATGCTCCGAATACTCGTACTGATGACTGCCGTTCGTTGTTGTCGAGCTCTCTTCTTCGTCCTCCTCATGGTCAGTTGTTCTCTGCGAAGAAGAGTTCTCCGACACGTACGTTGACTGCGTGGGGGTGGGGGTCGGCAACGCGTGGTGTAACGGAGCCGTCGCCTGCTGCTGAGGCTGAGGCTGTGAGATAACTGAATACTTGTACCAAGAATCTAGCGACGTCGGCGTCGCGATGTACCTGGTGCCTGCTACTTTGGTGGTTGATTTACCACATTCGCCATCTCTTCCGACTTTTTTCTTCAGATCATTTACTGCTACTGAGGGCAAATTTCTGTTCCGTTTTATCTTTTTCGTGACAGCGACCACGTCGGGCATAGCGTAACGGAGCTTCTCCCAGAATCTCTTCTCTCCCCATGAGATTACGTTGCAAGTCCTCAGGAGGAGCTGCAAATCGGGATCGAGATTCAACGTCTGCAGGTCGGTGGTCAGCAGAAATATCACCTTATTTCTTCTCAGGGCCATTCGTGTTTGCTCCAGTGAAGCTTGCAACGAGGCGCGAAATTCTGGGCGGTCCCATTCATTCTGCAAGAAGCTCAGGGACATCACGATTATAATTCTACGCGACGCGTCGGCGGCACTCAGGACGCTGTCTGCCAGGTAAGTCGTGCCGCCCATAACATGGATGTCTCGATAATGCAGGCACATAGAGTACCCGCTCTGCTCCAGTTCAGAAGTAATTACTGTCGTGATAAAGTCCTCGTCCTTGATACTGTACACCATATAAGCGTCATAGAGTCTGTCTCTATCATCATCAACGTCAGGAGCATGCGTGGAATCGCTAAATATGCGAATACCGTACCGAGAATGAGCCCACAGTCTGACGTCCTGTCTGAATATGTAGATGAGTGTGCTAATGAGAAACACGACGGTTATGACAGTCAGAGATGTTGCTAAAAGTGGCACGTAACTGTCTCCTAAAATGCTACTGGTGAACATAGGGTTCTTTTGCGCGACGGACGTAGCCATTGCGTTGTGGTTATCTCCGTTGCATCGTTTTATGAAGTCCGCCACATTTTCCTTCGGCTTATTGTTACCGCCACTGAGGCACAGCATCTTGCTTGGATCGGAAACCGAGGTCGCATCTTTGTTTTCTCGCAGCCACTCCTCCAGACGGCTGACAGAGTCACACTCGCAGGTCCACGTGTTGCCGTCAAGGGACACTTGAGACAGGGAGCCTGCCGCCGCTGCCAGTTGCTGCCACGGCGAGAAGTTGACGATCTTATTTTCGTTCAATCGAAGAACTTCCAGGGACGGCATTGCCGAGAACGTTGTATTACCCACATGTGTGATAGAATTGTGGTCCAGGTACAGTTCACTTAGATTCTCCAACTGATCAAACTCGAATCCCCTCAGTTCCTGAAGTCGATTGTTCTCCAAGTGCAAGACACGGAGGGACGGCACTCCGTTAAACGTTCTGTTGTGGATTTCTGCCACGTTGCTACCATTCAGGTACAGCACCTGTAGCTTCTTTTTGCCTATGAATACGTGGCTATCTAATTCTCCCAGATCGTTTCCGTCCAAATAGATTTCGGTGGCGTCCATCGGAATTTTAGCCGGAACTGATTTGTGGCCGCCGTTCGAGCAGTCGACTACGTTGGCAGACCACGTGTGGTCGTGGTAGCAGGTACAGTTTTCAGGGCAAGTCATCTCACAGTCGCAAGCATCGAACTCACAGCAGTGACACAAGGCGAAACAGTGAGTCTCATACGGACAAAGGAACTGCGACGGCTTCAGATCCAGAAGCAGTCTATTAATTTCACCTCGCGAGTAAGAAAGTCGACAGGTTACAGTGTCCAGGTCCATTACGCGCGGGTGTTGCCTTAGGTGACTCTGCTGGTTGATTCTGTGCAACCACTCCATGGTACAGTCACAGTTAAATGGGTTTCCGCCAATATAAAATTGAGGTAGGTCCCTGTCTTCTGGTACAGGCTGGAGCCTGAGTGCACCAAAATCCAAATTTTCCAGTTTGTTTGCGTACAACACAACCCTACTTAAATTCGCTTTCTTCACGAAAGCATTGGGTTGCACTTTCTTTATCATATTGTCATTTAAGAACACACTTTCGACGCTGTTGGGTATAGAAGCATCATCTATTTCAGTCAGTCCGTTGAAACTCACGTCCAACATTTTTATTTGCAGTTCATTACGAAAGTCAAAATAGTTTCCTAACTTAGACACTTTATTCTTGTGCATATCAAGCCATTCCAGACTGTGTGGCAGCAAAGCGTAGTCAAACCACGTAAGCTGATTATCAGACACATTCAACCATACAAGTCCAGATAGGTGTGTGAAAATACCGTCAATATTTGTCAGCAAGTTACCGTCTAGTCTTATGGCTCGGAGTGTTGGATTCGTTCCAAACGCACCCTGATCCACCACCTGTATCTTGTTACACGCTAAATTTAACACCTGAAGTGACGGCAGTGCCGAAAACGCGTCCCTAGAAATATTAACTATCTCATTATCGATTAGGCGTAACCCGTAGAGCTGATCCAGGCCTTCGAAAGAAGTGTTAATGAGTCTGGATATATTATTCTCTCCCAAGTCCAAAGTCTTCAGATAACGAAGCTGACCGATTCCTTCAGGAACTTCTGTCAGGCCGTTGCCACTAAGCCCCAGATCATGCAGATTAGTACAGTTCTCAAACGTGCGCACGTGGATGGTTGTGATGTGATTGCTGTCTAGAAATAGTTGGTTCAACACATAAAGCCCAGTGAAATGGTACGACTCCAACCGAATCAAGTTATTATGCGATAAAGTCAGAGCATGGAGATTGCTGAGACTGGAAAAGGCGCCTTCTGTTATCACTTCAATGCCATTTTCCTCCAGGTTGAGCAACTGGAGACTGTACAAATCTTGGAAAATGTGGGAGTCTATTCTTGTGATGTCATTGTGGGCCAGGCTGAGAACGACAAGACGAACCAAGCCAGAAAATGTATCGCGGTTAACACAGTTGTTGGTCAACTCGTTGGACGAGAAATCCAGCACCAAGAGTTGATCAAGACCCTCCAGGAGTCCCGGTGCAAGCACACTTATCGAATTGTTTTGCAAATAGATCTCTTTAATGTCCCGTGAACTTTGGAATAACTCCGGTGGAAGGGCAACAAGGAGATTGCTCGAAACGTTCAGGATTTGCAGGGATGCGAGGCCGACAAAAGCCCTGTCTGCCAAGGCAGTAAGTGAATTGTCTTGTAGGTACAACTTCTGGATAGACCGAAGGCTGGATAAACCATTGTCCGGCATGAAACTGATATCGTTGGCGGACAGATCTAAAACTTCGAGACCAACATTGCAAGATTTTCCAGGAGCCGATGGACCACTGCCCCAGTCTGAGAAACCCAGCTCGGTGATGTCTTGTATTCGGTTACGACTTAGATTGAGATGTGCCAGGTTGTAGAGCGCACAGAACAGTTCTGGAGGCACAGTCCATATGTTGTTGTAGGCCAAATCAAGGGAGCGGAGTTCGATCAGTCCATGAAAACTGTCAATATGGAACTCCATCGTCATCGCGGACCAGTCCGTGTTGTGGGTGCGGAGAGATAAGTGCCGCAGTTCCCGCAGGGAAGCGAACACCGCAGAGGGTACGTACCTGATCTTACAGTACTCGATGCGGAGGTCACGCAAACGTCGGAGCTGGCCCAGAAAACTTCCACCACCGTGTTTGTCATTGTTCTCTAGGGAGCTCTCGAAGAAGAGCACGTCACTGCATTCAAGTCGCAGAGCAGTTACACGCTCCATCTGCGTGGCGGTGAGGTTGCTGAGCAGAGCGTCTGTACCGCCGATAGTACGTATGCGACACGAGAGCACAACTGACGCGAGCGACGCCGAGGTGGCGGCGGCGTCTTCATCACTCACCGATTCGGGCACCTGTGAAACACGTTGCCACTCACAGTCTCTCAGATTCTCATGTCTGCTCGTTATACTCCGGCACTCCACAGTCATAAATGTCAGCAAACCGAACAGCAAGAGTGGCGTCATACTGAGATCCAACACTAACGTTTCAACACTACCACTTTACTTGCGTATTCTGAATATATTATCACACTTTGTACTCAGTAGCGTCACAGTTTACATATCATATCACGCACACCCGAGTAAAGATATAACCGTGAATAACATTCAGTTTCAGTTAACAACAAAGCACGCACTTAAATGCGCTACGCAGACGCGCGTCTGAAATCCAGCGGCACTCCTAAACGACCGACTTCAAACATCTTCCTTCCCCAGCCTCGGTAACAGCGAGGCAAAGACTGAACAAACTCCGCCTCTGTTTGTCGACCTTATCCTTCAGGCAGCCTCCCCCACCCTTCGCGCCCGGCATGCTAACTGGAATGAGGGGGCCGCGCTGTTTCCCTCCCCCCCTCACAGCGGTCCTCACTTATTTCGGCAACAGCCACTACTGCCTGTGAACTAAACTCCGTCAGCCACCGACAGATGTCAGATGCGATTGAGACGGGAAGTTAGTTATGGGCGGTGCTGTCCTAGTTGATGGGCGGAGAATAATCCAGTCCAGCCACCATCCCTCCCAGAAACCCCACACATGGTTTCATTCTTCTTATACAGAAGTGGGTGGAGCGTATCAACTCGAAAACGAGGCGCTTGGCACATGTCCGTGGGTTGCAAATTTCTTATTGGACAAATGGGCATTCGGTAATAAATGGTTTAACATTAAACTGCGGCGAGATCTTTTGCAAGCCGCAGATTAACAAAGATTCAAAATTACTGTTCGTTAAAGCGCTTACGGCAGAGTTTTTGGCCGCTAATACCGAGTCTGAAAGACATATGGAGTGGCAGTTGCGTCATGTTGAGCACTGAGTCCTGCCACAGTAACACTCACTAATCTCACTCCGTTCTATCTTCACTGCTCGTCCTATGCTACTGACTTTAATTAAATCGTTGATTATTATTTGTATGTGATTTTATTTAATGAAAAAGACTAGAAATATTTAATTGTGAAGTATGTTGAAGAAAGCTGTCTTGAAATAATTTAAGGTAATATTTGGAGGTACGGGTTAAAGAAAAAGAGGAAACAATTCAGGACGGGCTTTTTCCGGATCGAGTGTTGAACCCGAGAACATTCAAATATACAGCAACATTACGAACCACTCGACCACAGTGAACAGTAAATTGTTGCTGGCTTCTTAATTTTCCATAAACTCTTTTCTATAAATTTATAATAGGCGACGGGATTTCACTTCTCTTTTTTGCAATAATCATAATGTCCACCGTGCAATTAGACCGAAAACATTTTGTGTATCGGACTGACTACTCGTTTCACTTTTCTAAAATGTTCTTAACAATTTACCATTTGATATATCTCATAATTCCTGCAAAAAATTAGCTTAATCAAAGATATCAGGAGTCTGTATCAGTTTACTGTAAATTCAAATTCGTTGGTCTGCCGTCTCTACTCATCCCACACCATTTCGAAGCAGTTTAGTCATGCCCATTGATTAATCTACTCAGCTAAATCTTTTATGAAATTTAGTTCATGGGCTATACGTAAAAGGTAAAGCAATCCCTGTACAGGCCTCAACAGGCCCTTAGGCGTCCAAGAGGTTGAAGTTTCCAGAATTTATAGAAAATTCGCACATGGAGGTGGTAAATTTGTCGGTCCTGCGTACCGGCCACCTTTGCCCTTCTGGTGCTCATTTCTCTTAGAAGCTGAATCTCTCACGAGATCACAGTAAACCCGGAAGGATTAAGGCAATGGCACGTTGGGAAATCGAATTTACGACTTTCCGGTTCGGAGTGCAGTGCCATATGTGAGCCTACAAATATAAAAAATGAATAAAAAGAAGTATAATAGATGAATAGTAGAAGATAGTTGAACTTAGGTTACAATGCACGTAGAAATTAATGTAGTGCACACGTGCACCGACGTGCATGGCAGACACGCGTGACTTTACGTAATAAAACACACGAGTTAATAGGCTGTGACGTGAAGTGTTAAAATTTGCCCCGAATTTATGTTTTTGGTACGCTGAAAATGTAGCAGATTACTGCCGTCTAGAACGAACAAAACTCTGGAGACGCCGTGTGTGTTTCTTTTGTAGATGAATTTCTAACATGCATAGAAGAAAACACAAAATTATAATGTTTTGCAGGCTTAGTGTCTGGGACGGGATATCGAACGTGACTGTCAGAGGATCTGACAAATAGCTGCATAAACCATCTCAGTCAAAGGGCAAGGAAGCAACAGGAGAATGGAAAAATGCATATGATGATGGACTGAATAATTAGTGCAAGCCGTTAATTGTAAATATTGGGTCGATACAACTAAGGCGTTTGAAGTGAGCGGATCGTATCAGTTGGTGGAGAGACCTGAAGGAAAGGCTTCTCTTATATATTGGTTCAGCATGACGATTCTGCTAGAGCAGCAAGGGAAATGAATTAAGACAGTCAATCGTGTTGAAACTTTAACGGTGCAATGTCGATGTCAACTGGACAGAGCTCCACGTCTTACCATATCTGATATCGGGAATAGATCGAAAAGTTATTCTGTAGTGTTTTAGGTGAGGTTTCGCTAAGCTTCTGCTATCTAATGGCGGCTTTTTAACTTCGAATATTAGATTTTTCTTGAAAATTATTTTGAAGCCAGACTGTTGGAATATACAAGTTATAATTTATATTGCGGAAAGTTGAATGTTTGATGACGCTGAGCGTAGCAAGTCAAATAATGGAAGAAAGTATGAATATGCCTGAATAATGATACTAAGGATTAGATTCCAACTGTCGCCCAGCACGCGGGAAGGAAAGGGGATTAAATTTGCTGTCCCTTTATACATAGCCACAACCACAAGATAAGTCGAGGTTGGCAACTTTTGGGGAATTCAGCGAGGCCGAAATTTACGGGTTAATTTCTTCTCATAACTTGAAGATGTAACCTGCATGGTCTGCTGAAACGTCCGTCACAAAATACGTTCTTATTCTTTTTTTAAGAAAGAAAATCAGGCTATGTATTGATTTCTTGTTTCCAAGGAAATATTTCATTTCCACTGCAAAAGCGAAACGAAAGAATGCATAGGGAAATCTTTGTTGTTTATTGTGAGGACAATACGAAGCACATTAATAAAATTAGGGGAAAAAACAGAGATTTTTTAATGTCAAAGTTCGCGTTATGTGCAAGTTGTTATGTGTTCTTCACAGAGTTAATTAATTCACTGCTCATTTGCCTAGAAGGTCTATAGCTATGCTGGAGACCGGAAAATGTGTTTTTAAATATAGTTGATTTTAAATTTTGTTTCACTCTGATGTGGTTTAGATGTTCGCTTTTAGCATCTGCCGCCCTAATACAAACCTTTGTCAGGACGAACAAATAGTAACATCATTCCATTTACATGTAATTGGCGTGTAGTTCGTTTCACACGTGGATTCAACTCTTCAAAAGGTCGCCCTGTTTCTGTACAAAATGAAATGTGAACTCTTTAATTTATGTGTTCGACGAAAAGAATTTCACGTCCATTACAGATTGTACAATTCAGGCCGCACTACTCATCTTTCTATACTTCCCAATACCCCCACCCCCCTCCACTGGTAATCACCCAACCTAAATACGAAGATTTCTAACTTGTCCGAAGCTTGTCTTAAGCATGTCTCAAGTCGGACTTCATGTACTTTCCTAAACTACTCTGGGGAAGGTGCTGAAGTTTTTCTTTGATGTTAGTTTTCAGTTTTATGTATTTACAGGGTGCATGTAAGAAAGTTTGTTGCTTGGGAAAGAACAGAATTCGAAAGAAAATTGAAGTAAACATTAAATTTAATTTTCACATACGAATGTGTTGTCGCGTTAATAAATATGCTGCGACTTATATAATCATAAATAAAAATATTATTATTAAATTGATATGCAATTGATATCTATTATTTACTATCACACTTACTTACGAAAGGCAAGGAATATTAAAAACAAACTGCATTCAATTTACAATAAATTTAATGACTCACAATTTCATACATTTTAAACTACTAATCTGTTTTCTCTTCACTCACTTTTTTCCTGTGTCTCAAATTACAAACATCACAGTCAACTGGCAAACATAGCTGCGATATTTGGCGTTTGGATGATTCCCCTGATAACTGGGACGGAAATTTTGGTAATATTTCACTACAGAGAATGCTGAAATATTCATTATCTTTTTCAGGGACAAATTTTTAGTTGTGTATAGACCAGTTGAAATACATGGATACATATTCTTATTCACTGACACGAACTTGGCTTCAACTGTGCAATGAGAAATGCTCATTTTCCTTGCAATGTGTTGTAAAATAAACTATACTTCTTCAGCGTCACAAACTGCATCTTCAGCGTCACAAACTGCAAAGTTTTCTACGGCATTATTAGCAATTATTTTTCAAATACGTTCTGTGGGCTCCTCTTCATAGGAGTAAGCAGCTATCAACCTACGTTTCTGCACAACTGTAACACCTTCATCTTCAGGAGCAAGCAGTCTAAGTCTTTATATTCGCAAATGACACTGCAGTGAGAAACCAAAGTCTCACAAGAATGTGATAAAGAATAGAAGATTACCAAAGGAATTGATTGCAGCACCTGAGAAAAACAGTTGAAATTCCATCTGCTAAGAGATTTATATTAGGCTTACGGGGGTACGGGGGGGGGATTTTAACCGCTATAGTGATAAGTTAGCAGCATTCACTTTTTCTGTCACTTCCTTAACTGGAATTTTAATTCAGTTTTATTATTAACAATAATATACCTCTTTTTTTGGTTTCAGTTATTAGCTAAAAGTGAGGATAAAGTTGGGTTTATCTAGGATCAGGTCGAAACTGATTGCAAAATTTGCTACTCACTTACTTAATATGATGAGGCTAACTACTTAAGTAGTACTTTTTGAAAGCAACTCAAATGTTATTATTAACTATAGTCCCTTTAATTTCTTCATTCGAGTGATCCTTGATTTCATTCATGATATAGTCCGATAATTAGAATTAGTAGGAATATAGATCTAATTATTATTCAAGATTTGACGTTTGATGTTAATATAGTAGTTGGTATTGGTAATAGGAGGGCGCGAGAGATGTAGAAGCAGATTGTACGAAAATGGAAATATCGAAACTGGGTTGAATCTTGGAGCCGACACGTCCTGGTAAGTTTTGTAGATGGTGATAATGATGATGGTGATTTGTGACGATCCTACAAAGACGTAAGTAGTGGAAGTGGCTGTGCTATAGAAATAGCGAACAATAAACAACCTGAACAGAAGGAGGTGAAAAAAGAAAGCGGTTGTACACGTAAGGCTGGCCTCTTGTAAACAGACTTCTCTGTGGTCAGTCGTGCTCACCCTTACGGATGGGATCTCACACCCCGTATTGATATTGCAGGGATGAATGGTGATGATAAGGGTGATGAATGAGGAGGTAAAACACCCAGGGCGTACAGCCCCACACCTGCTTCTAACAAGACACATAATTACAGGTTTCGTTTTGCTGCTTGGTGGGCAACTAATGAAGCAGCGATCTACGAACACAGCGGGGATGTCCAAATGGATCCAGGCTTTGGGACTCGTTTGCGGTTATATTATACTATACCTCCATACCCCTGCGCGTATGTGCGTAGTTCTTATGTCCGGCATGTTTAATAAATAGCGATCTCCAGTACTGCTTACATGTTGGGTGGTAGGGGTTCACTTCCCAGGAAGGGTGCTGTGTTCTCTTTGCCGCTATTCACAGAACACGTATCGCTCTGTCTCTCTGAGGATCAAACACTCTGTGTACTGGATGTCACTTGGTTGGCACTAAAGTGGGCGTAGCTGCAACCTGGCGACTGGCCTCATCACACGCTGCAGGACGTGCAAAGCTTAAACCCAAGGTCATCACCATTATAACAGTCAAGTAGTCACTATTACGACAGGTCCATAACCTCTTACAAAGCGACTTTTCCACACAGTGCGATCTAGTGCTTCCTCCTTAAACTTTCAGTATATTCTCGTTTCCTTTAGATTGTCCATTAGCTGCTTGCGTCTTCTTCCTCGTTTTCCCGTCACTAGGCTGTATAAGAAATTGAATCGTCGATTACAACTCAGCTACGCTCCTTGTGCACCTTTGGATCATTATATACAGGCACAAGAAAAGGTCTGCTGATCTAATACAATGAATGGATATATAATTCCACACATTGCATCTACTGCATTTCGCTGCAGTTGATCCAAGTTATAGTTCCACGCATTTTGCCTCCATCATGCTTTAGTATTGTTTTTCCATCAGGCCACACGAATCACAAATTAATCTTCTGTAGGCATTTTAAATGAATTTATCGCCTATTAATTCGTTTGTTTCTTTAGCTTACTTTTTTATTGTGATAATCAAGACATTGTTCTTTTAAAAGACGTAAAGGGCACATGTTGTAAACATTCTGTGTGTGTGCTTTTCTCAATTAGAATCACTTTAAATCAATGTTTACAAGCCACGGTACATGGATATAGTGCCCTGAGATGGACGAACTGTTTTCTGTTCTCGGGAGGGACAAGACGCCGTGTTTTCACAACAGTGTGGAGGTTGCCTCAGCGACCACCCATTTTACCAATCAAGGGACACTGAGAGCTTTTTCCTCGGGGATGAGCCGGCCGGAGATCAAAGCTTTACATTCATCTCCAACTAAAGCCGACATTAAGAATGCGTGGGTATATTACTGACTGTTTAAATTTCTCCTTAAAACTTCAGGGCTTGTTGCTAAATTAAATATTGGAACAGATATATTTTAAGGCAAAATTTTCATAATCCATTTGCATTTTAGAGGCTTTACATAGTTCCGTCATCAGGTTTGTCTGTCTGCTGTGTTTCTGTAGCACTCAGTAAAATGTTATACAATAAATTGTGTCTGAAGCGGAACCTAGGACAGACAAGAGACTCTCCTTTAGTCACCTCCCCCCCCTTCCACCCAAAAAGGAAATCGAGTTTTATAAATATAGAGTAAAACTGATGTAAAGTTATATATAAAAATTAAAATTATGGACTGCGGAATATAAAAGGAAGTAAGGGGCTTGAATGTATCTTGTTTTGTGTTCATACATCAATCGGCGTTATATGAAGAGCTTTTTGGGATAATGTTAAGGAAAAGCCTGTCAAAAATATGGAGTAAAATTCGAAACGTCTAAAATTCTGCCTGGTGTTTCGGTGCCACTGAACCGAGACTTAAAGAAAGTAAAAAGGAGAAAAAGAAAGAAAAGAAAGAAAGAAAGAAAGAACCAAGCAACGAAACAAACAAACAAACAAACTGGATTTGCGATATTTTCTTAAATCTGAAGCATTTGTTCAAAAATATCAGTTGACTGACGGTGTTTCTGAAGAGGACTTGCACTGTTGGAGGTCTGATAAAAATCGAAAATGTTTTTGTATTTAATATAGGTTAACTGTTGATATAGAGTGCTTTTGTGGCTAAACGATGGGTTTCCTGTGTGGACGTTTGGAAATACAAGATGACTGAACTTTGGATAATACCAAATTTATTGAAGCCCTGGAAATTTTATTTACTTACTTACTCACTCCATGGTGCAGAGTCATTCTTGAGAAACTAACCGGTTTCCAGCTAGTCAAGAAATTCCACGCATTTTATGGAACTCAAAAGTTTCATTACCGCACTTACAAGTGCCCGCCACCTGTACCTATCCTGAGCCAGCTCGATCCAGTCCATACCCGCACATCCCACTTCCTGAAGATCCATCTTAATATTATCCTCTCATCTACACTTGGGTCTCCCAAGTAGTCTCTTTCACTCAGATTTCCCCACAAAATCCTGGTTACACCTCTCCACTCCCCCATATTCGCCACATGCACCTCCCCACCCCCCAGAGGAGGTTTTTCGCAGTATCATTAAAAAAAAAAAAAGGAAAATTTGAAAAAAAAACTACGAAAAACAATTGAAAAAAACAACAAAATTATAAAATAGGAATAATTTTTTAAATAGT
>Ga0123352_10006152_pt1 | contig 18316 bp, 12 predicted proteins | sample TergutLab28metaG_FD_89700 | JGI IMG/M metagenome (GOLD analysis project Ga0123352, IMG submission 89700) | Labiotermes labralis P1 segment gut microbial communities from Petit-Saut dam, French Guiana - Lab288 P1 | ecosystem: Host-associated > Arthropoda: Insects > Digestive system > Gut ... | reverse complement strand
TTTATCGTACTGCAGCAGAATGTGTGTGTCTATATCGCTTTTGCCTCTGCACCTTTACTGGTTGAGTAAAGAACGCAAACCAGCAAAGGAGCACAGGCACAACCTTCACAGCCACACACATGCTGCTGCAGTACCGTATATTAAGCACACAAGCTTTAGCAAATTCAAAATAAGGCAAAACAAAACTCCCTGAAGATAGTCTTGACAGACTGAAACATGTAGGAGTTGTAGGAATTATTTTAACCAAGTGACGTGCTTTAATGTGTAAATAAGATTTTAGTATCACATATTGGTGCAATTAGTTGGTTATATTTTAATAAAATCATATTCTGTCTTCGACCCACGATTCGAACGTGAACTGTCCCTCCTTTGAAGGAATTAGTAATGCCAAACACTTGATACGACGTTCTATACAAACGAAGATATCTCGAACAGTAACAGGCTTCTCTCTTAATGCATTCAGCGGTTCATTATTTGAATAGTCTCTACCGATCGCTCAAGTTAGAACCCGTAGCACGACGCATTAGAGGATCACGATGACAACACAAGCTGCGTCTGTTTTGCGTCACCATCACGATGCTCGATACGGGAAACTACAGATAAATACCCTATCGAGATCTTAAGAAAAGCTGCGGAAACCGTCCGTGTACGTGCTGAGCTAAGTAACCTCTGTTTAGGTGCCTCCACAAAATATCGAAAAGCGACTATTAGCTTCGTCATGTCTGTCCGTCCGTCCGCATGGAACAACTCGGCTCCCACTGGACGGATTTTCATGAAATCTGATACTTCAGGATTTTTCGAAAATGTGTTCAGAAAGTTCATATAGTGTTGAAATGTGACGATAACAGCGCGTACTTTACACGAAGACCTATGAACATTTATGAAAATATCTCGCTCCATGCTTCTTAGAATGAAAAATTTTTCAGACACACGTTGTACATAATCACACACACACAGACACACACACATGCGCGCGCGCGCGCACACACACACACACACACATATACACATACGAGTGTGTACAAATACATATATATATGATTTTATCTACAAGCTTTGTCATATATATATATATATATGTGTGTATGTGTGTATATATATATACGTACCCACACACACACACACACACACACACATACATACATACATACATACATAAAACATATATATATATATACATACATACACACACACACGCACGCGCGCGCAGTGCACAAACTCTTTCGTGTAAACAGAATCACTGACAGTTCCAAGAACTTTTTAGTCTGGATTATTTTAACAGGTTGTTAGGAGCATTACCATGCACACATTGAGAGAATATAAAGTGGATCGTCCTTTGACAGCAACTACGTTTCATTTCTTCCTGAATTGGCTCTTAAGAAAACTTAAGTTACTCTAACACGATCCTTTAATGTTTCTAATGAACTATGACACATTGTTGAAAGGGTCGGTAAAGAGTTACGATGCGCGCATTGTCACCAGAATGCCAGAGAGAACTGTAACGTAGGGAAGTACCTGGTTAATAAGTCCTTCAAATATATAGCATACTTACAAATATTTTGAATGACTGTACCAAAGTTAAAAGCCTAAAATACAAACGTGTAAGATGTTCTATCATTCCGTTGTCTAACAACCGTTTTATTACTGAAGATACTTCCTGCCCTGTTTCAGGTCAGTATGAGGCCTTCAAAATGACTGCCAGGTTTGAATTTCTCACAGCAACTGTAAATGCAGACACTGCCTTCAAGTGTGCGGTGCCATGACCTCTACATTTGCAAGCAACGCGCAGCTCCATGCTCAGCGTACAGTAGTCTATACCCTAAAGATCACAGGTCGTCGCATCCCACAATACGATTAACTGACAGTTGTCAAATCTCTTGTGGTCGGGAGGCCGAATGGCCTTGGCAACAGGCTGTAGGGAACACGAGCGTGAACAGACGCTAGAGAAGGTGTGTAACGTCTTGTGTTATGCAACATGCAAGCCAAACCATTTCTACTGTAACTACCTAAATGGAGTTAATTCGAAGGTATAAATTGTCTCTACTGCGACTGGAACAATAATGGATTTGCACAGTTGTGTGAACTGCAATATGGCACTGGGTGTAAGGGCGGACATCGTTACGTTGTTACAGTTAGCAGTAAAATGAACACGCACATAGTGCTGCTCCGCATAAACCAGAAAACCACTGGGGTCTTAATGCTCTGAGGTCCTCGTTCAAAGCGTATAACATCGCCGGCCACTGCACTTAGCGGACACTATAGGACGGAGACGAGAGTAATGTATATTTTCTTTACACACCTGAAATTTATTCATGTACACGTCGCTCTTTGTAAATGTAGGCAAAGGTACTGAGTACCGGCACCTTTATTGACGGCGATGCAATAATTAAATATTATAAACTGAGAACATGAAAAATACGGATCTTATTTGTTGTTTGTATTCAAACAATATTTTCACAATATGAAACAAATGTAATAACAAATCTAATTTTTTTGTAAATACAGGGACCATTTTCAACTTCAGTGCCATATATATATATATATTTCCAAATCATACATCTTTATCATCGTCAGCAACATCATTATCATCTCTTCTGAGAGTACAACCAACAAGATGCAACGTTTCACAATTTCTTTATTTCTGTAAGACGCTCTACATGTTTCAGACGGTTTTTCCGTCCATCATCAGGAGCTCAAAACTTCACATACAGCGTGAGACCAAAACTGCTACCTGCTGCTTGCCTGTCCAGGCTAGCAGCAGGTAGCAGTAACGGTCTAACAAATACCTGAGGCTTTATGTGCAGTTTTGTGCTCCTGTTGATGAACGGAAACCCCGTCTGAAACATGTAGAGAGTCTTACAGAAACAAATAAACTTCAGAAACGCAGCATCTTGTTCGTTGTACTCTGAGAATATATTAGCGATGCACGGACCTAAGTATGTCAGATGGCACAGCTGTAATTCACCTTAAAGCTGATGATTACTCGGTGACTTCAGGCCATTCTGGGGCTTCAAAATTACATTTTCCTCGAAATGGAAGTCCTGTCTGCCGAAAGGACGGATCTTTTTTGTAAAAAGTCCTGTCTGTGTCAGTGATTACTTTTTTCCCACATAGACTTATACATAGTAAAGGTATCACGTGACATACAAATACGTGCAATGCAAACAAGGCCTGTCTGTCAGTTCAGACCTTGTACAATTGATTGGGTCTCGTCCACCCCACATTACGGTAAAACTACAGGCTGAGTATTTTCTAGAATAGGATACCGGGCAAGCTATTTGGGCCTAAGATGGAGGAAGTAAATTTCACAATTTCCACTCCTCGCCATATACAGTACTATTTGGGTAAGGAAATGAAAGATGATAAAATGCAGGGTTCCTTTCAAGAACCTGTAGGAAAGAGACCACTTGGAAGATCTGTGAGTAGATGGAAGGAGACTATTAAAATGGATCTTAAAATACTAGAAAGGAAGAGTGTGGTCTGGATTCATCTGGCCCAGGAAAGGAGCACGTCTAATTACCTGTTGCATCTTATTCAGTGCAAACACGAGAACTTAAATGTCTTACGATAGTTTTACTGGCTGTTTTCTGTGATAAAGTGGAGAAAAGTGTTTGGAAAGAATTTTCTTCCTGAAAAGTAATATAATTGAAAATGTAGATGGAATGTGGAATCCAAGATAACATAATGAATCCTCAATTGTTATGTGAACAACATTTGACTTATATTCTAGAAGAAAGAAATAGAAGGAAGGAAGGAAGGGAGGAAGGAAGGAAGGAAGGAAGGAAGGGAGGAAGGAAGGAAGGAAGGAAGGAAGGAAGGAAGGAATGAAACAGCTCTGGCAGACAGCTGGTGCACTTAAAACTATAAACAGCACAAAATAGAAGCATTCAAACCTAAAATGGGATTCCCTCGCGGTGTGGCAAGTCCTCCCAGCGTCAGCACATGTGAATGATCAGCAGTGACAACCAGCAGCGTGTCTGCTAGATCCACAAGAGGCAGGGCTGCCAATAAAGCAGCCTCCAACGCAAGGGTCTCCACCAAAGCTCTGTATGCGTTGTTATAATGATGAGCATGATCTATGCGACCGCCTGTGTGGACATAAACAAGAGTGGTTGCGTCATTACCTTCACTGCTAACCGTAAGGAATGTCTTTAGCCTTTAATTTTTTATAGTAACTTATAAAAGTAGGCTGTATAAATTGTTCACATGCTTTAATAAAGGAAATACTCTCATGTGGTTATGGCGAAACCAGATTTAACGTGATATGAAATAATGTGGTATGCTGTTATTAGATGTAGTTGCAACTGTATCCACTTCCCCAAATTCTCAACAGCCGGTAGGCAAAGAGTAACCATGCACACCATCTTAACCACTGGTCGGCCGAAACGCCGAGCACATCTACCCTAGAACTTTACTTCCATACCGCCGACCGCCTAATTATAACCCAGTACAACAGGAGTAATTCCACAAGGATTCCAGCTTCAAGCGCCGGTAACGTTAGCGAGCCTAGGCTGATATCACAAGGTGGGAGAATGCGCGAAGTCGTGTGCGCGTATATCAGCGTGTTACTGCAAATCAGAGCGGCGGAGGGGCCAGTATTCGTCTGCTTACGTAGCAGCTGCAATCACGTGACCGAGGTAGGAGCGCCGCGAGGTTTGCGAGACTCGCGCTGAAGGTTTTCATGCAAAATGACTAGTTGACCACTCACCTCCGTCTAGTGCCGAGGTTAAGAATAAGTGGAGCTATAACTCTGCTCCTCCTCTATGCCTTCGTGGCTTGGAAAGGGACTAGTAATTTTTTTAAATGAAATCCGCAGTTTAACAACCGGCTGTACTGGATCCTATCCAGCCATTTTAATCAAGTCCTCATGTCTAGGCCCTGGTTTTTCAAATTGTTCACTTCTTTTCCGTTTTCGAATCAAAAATTTTTTATGCTTCTCTTAACTGAGTCACGCGTCCCACATGTCCGAGACATAGAAATCTCCTAGGTGAGTAACGGAGATGATGTGTGAATACCAGTGAATGCTCTCTGCTGGGATATCCACTCTAATGTAATGTTACCTTCGTTCCTCAAGCAATTTCATATATGTTTAACACTATGATCACCGTCACTACAGCAAGATAATCGATTTTCTTTAGAGCTTGGACAAAGAATTTCACACATTTGTATTCCATTTTCTGGGTTTATTTGGCGAATTATTTTTTACCAACATGGAAACGTCTTTATACGCGGCAAACAAAAAATTAAAGGAAAGAGCAAAACTTAGACCTATAGAGCACACACACACATACACACACACACACACACACACACATATATATATATATAAAGGTAAAGTGATCCCGTTACAGGCCCGGTGTGGCCCAGAGATTGGGTAGAGGTATAGCTCTTCTCTTCCATGACCGCGGCACTAGAAGGGGGTGAGTGGTCAGCAGCACGCCCCGGCCGCATTTTACGCCCTGGAAAGACACGGTACCCATTTTACAGGAGGCTGGGTGGGCCCCAGGGTCGGTCTGGACGGGCGGAAAATCTCGTCGCCACCGGGATTCGATCCCGGACCGTCGAGCCCGTAGTCAGTCGCTATACCGACTGAGCTACCCGTACTACAACGTACTGTCATTAGCATATATTCCAGTGCAAATGTGACAGAAAGTGACGATAAAACCAAGTGCGAAACCCTTCTGTCCAGTTGAGTACGACAGTCGTAAAAATGCTGATTTGTTTCTCTGTCACACTACGTACGGCTATAAGGAAATCACAACATGAATTAGTTAAGAAGTAAGCTGTGAATTGGCGCATGGACAAGCATGCATGCACGAGAGCAGACACAAAGACGTAGAGGGCCACATTATTAACTTCACAGGTCTATTAGAATGCGTACTGCATTTCCCAGGACCCGGTTATAATCATGCACGTGCTGTGCCTAAACGTAATTAGCATCTACCCACAATTTTTTGATAACTTTCATTTTGAAACGCTGTATTAAAAGTTTTAAGTTCAATTAAAAAGTTTTGCTACAAATGCCTTAGGGCATGCCCTCGTTAAAATGCGCAACTCTCCGTAATAAAACAATTTGTTCAGACTGCTAGTGTGTCACGTGACTAACAGGCAAAAAAAAACAGATCGCCTACAAGACAAGAAAAGTGAGCTGCTGCTTTTCTCTCAGCAGCAAGTTCTAACTCTCGTCCTCGGCTTTGCAGTGTTCTCTTTCTGCCATCATGTGTTACTTAACACACACACACACACACACACACACACACCTACCTACATTCCTGCCAACCTTACAATAATTTTTTTTATTAAATTGAACCGTCTTTACGCAACATAAAAAATAACAGTTGCAAATCTACAACTGGTTAATTAAGCGACATGTTTCTGCCTTGTTCGGCCATCATCAGGCCTACAGAAAGATGGTGTTAATTAAGGTACATTCGTTCGCTATCCCGTTGGGATCCCATGGTTTACAATAAAATTGCACACTGCACAGAACATAAATGTACAATTTCATACGAACCCAGGAAACAACTAAGCCCCACTGAAAACATTACGAACGACTGCCTCGAGTGCCCCTTATACAACCACGCAATCAAGTGTATCCACAGTCGACCGCATAACTTACGTCCATCCCAGCTAGGATTTAAAATTACATAACATTTTACATTTTATTGTATTATATCGTTTTTAATCAATAGTAAATAATTTTTAAAAAGACATAAAGACCAATGTAAACCATGGGATCCCATCGGTTTAGCGAACGAATGTACCTTAATTAACACCATCTTTCTGTAAGCCTGATGATGGACGAACAAGGCCGAAACATGTCGTTTAATTTACCAGTTGTAGATTTGCAACTGTTATTTGTATGTTGTGTAAAGACGGTTCAATTTAATAACATTTGTTACAGGTACACAACGGGATGGAAACAGTCCAATTCAACCTTACAACACCAACCACTCCATTTTACACAAGCAGCAAAATGCATATATTTGAGGACAGGAACAAATCATAACTGCATCGACGAAGATTAATTTTAGAGTACTTTTGTCTCCAATTAATTTGGCTATCGTCGTCGCCAGGTCTATTATCTGATTATGTAGAGATTAAAACATACAAATTTAATGTGTATTGGACCGTGCAGTATCTTCCTTTCTTCTCCATAACTCTAATTAATACACCAACAATGCATCGACATACAAATCTGCTAACCCCAAAAAGAAACTTCACACACACAAGTACACTCACCTACACTACTGCGACCACACACATTAAAATTATAACTGTTAAAAACGAAGGTACGCTTTCTACCAACTATGATCACTCGACAAAAAACTACAAAAAAATTCGCACCTAATACACACCACAGATACCAAAACTTACACTAATGCTACTTCATACACATTCATGGAAACAGACGGCCAATGTGGTAACCAACGCTATCGTCGTGAGCTCCTGATGATGGGCATAATGGTGCCCGAAACATGTTGAGCCTAACATAAGCATAATAAAGTAATAAGTGGCTTCTAGTTGGATTTTGTTTTTCAGTTATTAAAACGTACATATGACATTCTATGGACCGTCAGTCGTGATATATTTGCTTAATAAGGACCAAAAAGAGGGGCCGCGGTAGCACAGTGGTTAAGGTGCTGTGCTACAAATCTGAAGGTCGCTGGTTCGATCCCAGCTGGTGTCATTGGAATTTTTTATTGACAAAATCCTTCCGATCGCGCTATGGCCCTGGGGTCGACTCAGCCTCTAACAGAAATGACTACCACGAGTATTTCCTGGGGATAAAGGCGGCCGGAGCGTAAGACTGACAACCTTACCACCATCCTGTGCCGTTTGTCATGAAATCTTGGAACCTTAACTTCCTGGAATCCTCAGGGGCCACTCCTGGCCTGTATTGGAACTGATTTAAGGACCAAAAAGATACAATTCTTTCTTAATTTATTTCAGTAATCATCCTTTACATGTTTCGAACAGATTGACTTTTCATCCTCAGGAGGTAGTTTACTGTATATGCAGTTTACGCTATTTATCATGCATCTGCACTGACTAGCCGCTAGCACGGTCAGAGTTCTACTCTGACCGTGCTAGCGAGAAAAAAAAAGAGTGCATCTTGTTGGTCCTTATTACGCAAATTAAAACATACATTTTAACAAAATTTTCCTCTGGTTTGTATGGATGAAATTTAATGAAATCAGACAGTTAATCAGTTTACACACATATACCAACTATGCCTGAAATGGTACTGTGTTGTTACAGCAGTAACTGGAGTTCTGGTTTCCAAAAATGTGATTCACGTTGGAGCCTTATGAAACACTCATGAAATTTATTAGCCTACCGATAAAATTTCGACAATTTCGTCCACTGTGAAACGAAGGGTTACATTTATTCATCATCATGTTCCTGAAGGGTTAGGTGTGTTTCCTGTTCCTTGATCCTACATTTATTGTCTGGGCTAATTAGGGCAATAAGCTTAGATTACCATCGTCCTTAGCTTATTTGTGGCATTTTTTAATATGAAAATCTAAAAGAATTTCTCGAATCGTGAGAGATCTGGCTGTGCTCTCGTGGATGTGAAAGCGAAAGTATTCCCACTTTCCACAGACCAAGGATTTTGGCTCATGAATATAGAAAACTTTAGGCTTATTTGAGAACAAACCGTAACTAAGGAAAACCAGTTATATTTATTAATATTTTTTAAGTTGGAAAAACAACGTGTTTAGGTTACAAAGTATGACCTAGCTGTATTAGCTCTTAATTTAAAGCTGCCTACTCAGTAAAGAGGCAGAGCAATGGAAGAAAATAAATCATTTGTGGCGCAGGTAGGGCTGTATGAACAAGACAAGAGTAGAGATGTCACACTCTCTGGGCACTTACCTTCCACAAACAGAAGAAATCCTCGCGGGTTCTTAGCCAAGATGGATAGGGCAACACGAGTCATGTCAGCAAGTGAAGGATCACCACTGGGACCAATGTCACGGTCTGCTTCGAAGTCCAGGTGAGAGTATGCGAATAGACCTGTCGCAGCATAGAAGGGCTTGCTTCAGTGTAGAAAGCAGTTTAATGAATGACTCAACATCCAGCTAATTAATTAACTAACTAGCTAAGTAATTAAATGGACCAGAGTCATTATTGACATTAGTCCCTCACATAATAATTTTCATTACTTTTTTAATTTCATATGCATTACTGCATCCTTAGGTGTCCATCGTTCGGACTATCTTGGGCCAGCTGCATTCGGTCCAAATTTAATATTTTAACGCCCTGTAAGATAAGTTGAATATCATCAGCCAATTTAGGCGTAGAACTCTTAAATCGTACCTTCCCTTCGATGTTTCCCAGCAACTATTTCTTGTGTTTTGATCTCACAGGTGCTAATAAAACACCACTCCATCTCAGGCTTAATCACACGGCCGATTTATGCACTGTTTATAAACTGCCTTCATCGGAAAATGATGTTCCAGGTACAAACAAATCCTAGCCCGCTGTTAGCTTTACTTGCAGAAAAATCGATAATATTTTGGAAGCGGAAAAGAAGATTGATATAACATTGTCATTGTGCAACATTAGACCCCGGCTACAATGGCACTTTCTGCTTCGTACATGTCTGTTATGTGGGTTGGGTAGCTCAGTCAGTATAGCGACTGACTACGGGCTGGACGGTCCGGGATCGAATCCCGGGGGGACGAGATTTTCAGCCCATTGTGACCGGCCCTGGGGCCCACCCAGCCTCCTACAAAGTGGGTATTCGGTCTTTCCGGGGTGTAAAGTGCGGCCGGGGAGTGCTGCTGACCACCCACCCCTTTCTAGTGCCGCGGTCATGGAAGAGTAGAGCTATACCTCTACCCACCCTCTGGGCCACACCGGCCCTATAATGGGATCACTTTACATTTTACCTGTTATAATTAGAAATGTAAATATTTGTCCCATGGAATACCTGCTTATTGAAGGCTGATACTTATGTGAATGTCTGGGACGAAGCGTCCAAATATCTCCCTTGTCCTGTACTGTGTGGAACATACTAGCAGCATGGGTAAAGTTTATGTCAGCAGGTATGCATTGCATGTACTGAGAACGGTGACCTAACTTTTCTATCCAATGCTCCTCCATTTCTGAAAGAGCACTGCTTTTGAAAGTTTCCCAAGCTTCCCCCGTTTGTTTTTCTGGTAAAAGCAACTCGTAGATGAAGCAGTGTTGGAAAGACATTGACACTGGAAAACCGAATAACTCGGACAACCTCTCCCAGTGACACTAAGTCAAAAAAAGGTCACATGGACTTGCCTAGGATAGAACCCAGACCTCCGCTGTGAGATGCCAGCGAATGGAGTTCTAATAATTGCACTATTTACCAAGTAAGTGATCGACCCGCCGAGGGTCCACCCGCTCCATGTCAGCACGGTTCCAAACATATTCTGCCCTCAACCCTCTTCGCTTCTTCTCGCGCAGCCAATCATTAATCAGATTACGGCCATCCAAACGTCGTCCTTCTTCTCCAGGGGGTTCCGGATCACGTGCCACTTTAGGCAACCAATGTCGCCGTCCTCCGCCCAGAATAACCTGCACAGAGAATTCGCAGACATAGTAAGAAAGCATGATATAAAACCGCCTCGTTGTTTACATACTTCCGTGGTGAAGGTCGTAGGGTTTGCTTCGCACATGAAAATCATAACTACCGTACTACTTCGAAGTTAAGATTCCCTATAATGTGAAAAGCAACCCACTTTTATAAAGGGATTTTTCAATAAAATAATTTTTGCAAACAAATATATTTCACTGTCCGTAAAGTTGATTACTCTTTTAGCAAGACCGTTTTGTTCTTCGAGGAAAAATTAAATACAGCTGCAATTATTCCTGAATTCGACACTAGATGTTGAGGTGAGGAATTTAGCGTCGCGCTTCGACCACTTTTCCTCTCCGGTTAGAAAATTTAGGATACCCGATGCGTGACAATCTTGACTGGGCCCCAGAGGCGGTCTGCACGTTTTGGAGAAGAGGAAGTCTCTTGCTTTCGCCTGAAATGGGACCATAATTTGTTGGTTTTGCAGTCCGTAGCCCGGTCACAATACCAAATTCACGATCCCGACTGCTTCGTATTATTAAGCCAACTAAAATTTCAGCTCCGAAAGGAAGGATACATGTATAAGGGAAATGGTATTGCTCTAGATCCACGCTTCGCAATCTGTTTTAGGTCACGGAAACCTAAAAAGCTACGAGAGGGTGCTGACAAGTCCTTGGCCCAACCTACTTCCCGATTTCGTAGGACGGAATTGATAGTGTCGTTGGAAAGATGGGTCTGTTCATGTGCCGAATTGCAAGTCTTTTCTTATTACAGAGGCTGAAAGGAAGCTTGTCAGGCGACGCGCGTGATTTCAACAACATGGAGACGCGAACTGTCATCAAGTTTTTTTCCTGCAAGACAAGGCGCCGTAGGAAATACACGCCATTCTGACAGAATCATTAGGGGAAAATGCACCATCCTATGCCGCCGTCAACAACTGGGTGGCCCAGTTTAAACATGGTGATTTTTTCGCCTGTGATGCGCCTCGTCCTGGACGAGCCAAAACAGTGACCACCCCGGAGATTATTGACCAAATTCACGAGCTAATCTGGGAAGACTGCCGGACTTCGGCTAAATCAATATCTGAGCAACTGGGCATCTCATGTGAGCGGGTTGAGTCCAACATTCATGAAGGTTTGGACGTGCGGAAGTTCTCTGGAAGTGGGTAACGAAATGCCTGAATGCGGATCAAAAACGTCAACGGTGCCAGTCGTCTGAGCAAATTTGGAATGTTTACGACGCGATCCAAATGATTTCCTGTCGCAATTGGTGACCATGGAAGAAACCTCGTTATGTCGCTATGATCCGGAGACAAAGCAACAATCAATGGATTTGGTGGCATAGCGTCTCACACCGGCCCAAAAATTTCCGAGTGCAAAAATCCGCCGGAAAAGTTCTCGCCACGAATTTTTGGGATCAAGATGGCATCCTCCTCATTTATTATCTTCCAAAGGGCCAAACTATCAACGCGGATTATTACTCACCTCTGCTGGTGCAATTGAAGGACATTTTGAAGGAAAAACGGCGCGGGTTGGTCACCAAAGTTGTCTTGTTCTTGTACGACAATGCCCCGGGTCACTGGGCACTTGTAACCCAGAAGAAACTGGCCTACCTGGGCTTCCAGTGTCTTGATCACCCACCCTATTCTCCGGATCTGGCCCCATCAGACTACCACCTGTTCCCTTGACTGAAGAAACAATTGAAAGGTCGCCATTTTTCGTCCGACGCGAAGGTCATTGCTGCCGCGGAGACCTGGTTGGACGGACAGCATTCTGAATTTTGTTTGAGAGGCTTGCAAAAGTTAGAGCAACGGGCTAAGACGTGTAATGAGCTTCGTGGAGAGTATGTTGAATAAATGCCGAGTTTGGTCGCTGTAGCTTATTTCCTTCCTGGTCGAGCTAAGGTCTTATCAGCATCCCGTCGTACAGAACGTACTGCGGAAATACTACCGGCCCATAAATACTCAAATAGAAACTTAAATACCAGCACTTTGTTACATTTTATGTACGTTACATTTAAAAAATTCAACAGCTAACCTTAAACTGATCGACAACCTGATCGTTCCGCCTGACGACACATCGAATGTCTGTGGCGAGCTGTGCTGACTGACTTGAGTAAGGAATCAGGAAGATTTTGGATCGAAGCAGCGACTGATTGTGTGCGTGCTGTCAGTGACCCAATGATTAGGATCGAATGTCGCCACACGAAATTCAGTTCGTACTTACAACTTCAGGAACGCCAATAAAACTCATCCGTCATATCGTATTTTCGCCTCTCGGAACAAGTGACACCCCTTTGCGGTACTCTGGAGTTCCGCGGAATCCAGTTCCAGAAACAGTATTCTAGATAATAAATAAACGGCAATGAGTTTTGACGTTTAACCTATAACAAAGCTGCGATAATGTAAAGCTAAATACGTAGGAACTGTGCTGTTGAGTTGTAAAGACACACTGGCACAGAAAATGCTACAAGCCAATCGTATCGAGTGACGTCACGGCTATGATCTTTTATCGGCGGAACTCTCGGTCGTTATGGACCAGTCGTGTAGGCAAAGAAAATATGGAGACAAAATATACATCAGTGCAGATACTCTGCTATGATTAAAATAAATGGTAAGAAGGTTTGGAAAGAATTCTTGGAGACCTAATCCGGAAATTTCTGCGGCAATACGAAGAGAATGGCAGGTGTCTGCAGGACAGCGCGGGAAAAAATGTAGAAGAGTTGTCACCCCTGTAACCGAGGCCGGTTAAGAGCTTCATCCATGTTTTAGAATAGAATATACGTTTGCCGAACTATTATTCCAGACAGGCTTGAACTGTGTCGCATTGTGGAAGGTGAATCTTGACTGCATACAAAAGTTTGCACAACATTGCAGAAGGTAATGTTGACCGATGGAGCATCTTCACTTCTAATGACTCTGTCCGTCGTACATAGTTCACACACGTTCGAGGTTAGGATTTTAAGATAAGTAAATATTACACTGCCATTCCAGGACTACGGTACGGATAAAATGTTAATGTAGGAATGAGAGTGAGAAAGTAAATGGCACGTAAGTAGTGGAGTGAAAAAGTAAACGATACATAAGAAGGGAAGTGAAAAATTATTACTTACGAAGGGAAGAGAAAAAACAAGGACTATATAGGAAGGGAAGTGAGCAAAATAAGGATTACGTAAGGAAGGAAGTGAAAAAATAAAGGTTATATAAGAAGGGAAATGAAAAATGAGGATTGTTCACGAAGGGAAAAAAAAATATGGATTAGGCCATACATACGCAGGGGAGTGAGCAAATAAGGATTACATACGAAGGGAAGTAAAACAATACGGAATACGTAGGAATAGATGCGAAAGAGGAGTACTTTAGCAGACTTTTGGAGATATAACATTATCAAGGTAAAGGTAAAGTAATCCCTGTACAGGCCTGGACAGGCCCAGAGGGTTTCAGGAGGTTCAGGCTCCAAAATTTCAAGACAATAGGCACATGAAGGTTGTAAGGTTTTCGGCCCTATGTACCGGCCTCTTTACGCCCCAGGAAATATTCTCGGTACTCATTTCCGTTAGAGGCTGAGTCAACCCCAGAGCCATAGTGCGGCCGGAAGGATTGTGTCTTGAAAAACTCCAATGACACCATCGGAAATCGAACCTGCGAATTTCCGGCTTGTAGCGCAGTGCCTCAACCAACTGTGCCACCGCGTGTTCGATATTGACTATTACAGTATCCATATTAAAGGTGTCATCGTAAAAAAAGTATTTGATATTTTTAAAGTAGTGTTGCTGAGAATTCCAGTGACATGGAATGTGGCGCCGTACGCAGTGCAACATATTTTCCCAAGTCTTATAGAAACCTTTTATCTCCATTTAGCGTGCAGCTCATTAAGAATGTTAAAGTGTCATAAATTCTGAAAGAAATTAAAATAAAATACGCCCTAAATGAAAATTAGTAAAGCTAGTGTTCTAAAGATATGAAATTTGTTAGAGATTTAACAATCACAAAGTTTTTAAATCGAATTAAAATGAGCGTGAAAGTCAGCCCTGTTATATTTTGCACAATGTGCATAATTTGGTAGAGAAGATTCACTGTTTTCATTTGTGAATAAATTGTTATTGATGGAAGGACATAAGTGAACACATCACCATGCAACGCAAAACAATTTTAATGACACCATACCACACCTACCGCTGCACCGTATCCATTCATCAGCATACCCCCAATCCCTCACCAGAGTGTGCGCATTAGAGTTATACTTCACAAATGACACAACCGAATTACAGTACACGATAATTAACTTGTTCTGCAGTAATCTGAAATTATCGACAAAATTATCTTGTTCTGCAGTAATCTAAAATTACAGACAGAACTGTTTCACACATGTAAAACGTCTACGTGTTTTAATATTTATGTAATTAGCGATATCTAGTGGTAATTTATAGCATTAAAAATTACAATGTCCAATTGTGACACAAATTGAAGGAATGTGATTAACAAGTACAGTTCACAAAGAGGCATGAGAATTAATAGGCTCAATTGAAGTACCTCCAAAACGTTTATAAGATTTGTTGTGTTTTAATACGACAGGAGTCAGAAATAAACGTAGGGGTAAAATAAAAAACATGACTTGGTATAAAGAATGTGACCGTTTCATTATTTAATGAAAGGTAGATAAACGTATGTACATTTACCTAGTTTTCATGAGCCCGATTATAGTACTGTGACTGCTCTTATGGCTCTTATATCTGAGAGGTGGTGTCATGATCTTGTAAATATTCATTTTTTCATGCATTGCGAGGTGTTACTGAAAATCGGAAAAATTTGCCAACGATATAATACCTTCGGTGGGAAAAAAAGGAAAATTTTCTTAGGCCGATCTGATAATTTTTCTGTGAGAGGTTGGCAACACTGGTAGTCAATAATCTGTGTAATTTTTTAATATAATTAGTGTCACGCCGACAATGTTACCGTACACCTACAAGAAATTAAGTTTACAAAAAAAAATTTTTAAATACGTTTATAAAATTTGTGTGGGCTGGTAGCAAGCAAATGTTTCACAACCCACTCAGAATAACTTGACGGGCCGAATTTGGGTCGCGACCTATAGTTTGAAAAAAACTAGCCTAATAATAATAATAATAATATATGTATGTATATATATATATATATATATATATGTGTGTGTGTGTGTGTGTGTGTGTGTGTGTGGGCCGGGTAGCTCAGTCGGCATAGCGACTGACTACGGGCTGGGCGGTCCGGGATCGAATCCCCGTGGGGACGAGATTTTCCGCCCGTCCAGACCGGCCCTGGAGCCCACCCAGCCACCTGTAAAATGCGTACCTGGTCCTTCCCGGGGGTAAAGTGCGGTCGGAGCGTGCTGCTGACCACTCACCCCTTCCTAGTGCCGCGGTCATGGAAGAGTATCTCTATACTTCTACTCACCCTCTGGGCCACACCGGGAACACTTTACCGTTACCTTATATATATAAGATTTCCACTAAGTAGATTTGCACGTAGTCAGTCACACCTCATGTTATTTTATAACAGATCTCTTCAGTGCCTAAAGCGTTCCCTTCTATTGAGGATTCTTAATTTTCCCCCAGTTTTATATGAAATGCGCTGTATAATAAACATAAATTAAATAGAAGATATGTTGGCTTAAACCGTATTTGGAGCTGGAAAGGTCACTTAACGTTATAAAATCACAGAAATACTAACGGTACGCTTTCGTTGCTACTCGACATTTCGAACGGGGAAGGAAAATCGATGGACCAATAAATCATCAGCTGACGTTTCAAACAACGATTTGTCAAAGGTAATAGTGCCTCTTACAGCAGTGAAGGGGATAAGAAGAGATCTCAGTCAACATAAGATCTATTTGCAATACGTCCAACAAGAAGTCATGCTCTGCACGTCCGTAGGACAGATTTGTTTATCTATGCAACACGTTCCCTCTAAATACAAAAATAAAATGTCCCGTTACAGGCCCGAGGTGCCCAGAGGTTTCCAGGAAGTTAAGGTTGCCAGATTACGTGACAATGGCCCAGGATGGTGGTAAGGTTGTCAGCCTTACGCACCGGCCACCTTTACCCCCAGGAAATACTCATGAAATTCATTTCTGTTAGAGGCTGAGTAGACCCCAGGACCATAGTGCGATCGGAAGGATTATGTCAATGAAAAATTCCAATGACACCATCTGGAAACGAACCAGTGAACTTCCGATTTGTGGCACAGCACCTTAACCACTGTGCTACCGCGGTCCCCAAGTACAAAAATAAGCGTTATTAATTTTTATATTATTTGGTACGCTTACGTCTTCACATCTATCAGTGTACTGTAGTTCGGTGTCAATTTCATGTCTCGTATATATGACTTAATGTAAAATGGACTACAAAGGGACGAACATGTGGCATAATTACTTATAAGATTGACGTCAAAACTAATTCAAAATTCTCAATAGGAAAATTTTAGAACAACGTAGAGGGTTTCACTCTACCAGAGACACTTACAATTTTGTAACTTTGAATACCTGAGTTACTTTTCTCTATGTCTGAGTGAAACCCCACTACATTCAACCCCCCCAAGGAAAGAATTCTCTTGTGACTTTGTACCTAAGAGATTGGAAATGTGCAAAAGTGTACAGTGTTTTCGAAGCTTGGTTTTAAAACTTCTGCTGCGGACTGTGAATTCGAGTTCAGCAAATAGCAAGGACAGAATCCAGGCAGAACCTCTCCTTATACCAATCATGTGGCTCATTCGGGAAAGCTTTTAACTTGTCAAGTAAATATGTGGTATTAGATGGCTGTGTAAAACGGAATGCTGAATTACTACAAATCTCACAACCTTCAAAGTCCAAACACAACAATTCAGGTTCGCATTTCAATATAGGCCCCAGCAATTTGTATACACTTCTGCACTCCAGAGAGCACAGACTTAACACTTTTTTGAGGAAGTCAAGACGAAAGGCAGCAAATTATCTTGAAATTTTTGCTCCAATTTATAAAGTGTTCTGGGTTTTGATCGATGGACTCAAACAAAAAGAAATCACAGTAAGGAAACCGGGATTTCGCGGCGACCAGTATGTTTGACCTTCACGCCCAATCCACCGACTTGTCAACCGTGACTGGAAAGTAAATATGTTAAGTCAGATGGCTGTATCTACTAGACGGAATGTTATGTTGCTGCTATTCTTTGACCATTTTCGAGTGTACGAATTGCCATTCTGCACTCAATACTTGTTCACGTTTAGCGATGTGTATGTATTTTACAGGCGCCCTGTACATTACACGTGCCTGTTCAGTTATCTAAAACGGGATACCGAATAGCCTGAGGCGTTTCCGGTTCTGTTGAGTGGAAAGTTCCGGGACCATATATGAAAATTAGCCATAATAATTTCCGTCCATATTCCTTTGTGCTTCATTATACACTAATTATTTTGCACTGGTTGTGATATAGGTCTATGATCCCACCTACAATTTAGTCTCTAAACACACCAGACAAAAATAAATGAACAGTTACCGAAAATAATAGCAGCAGGTAACTTGTGTCTCGGAAATAGTAGAATATGGAAATCCCTGCGTAAGAAGAGAATTAATGTTGAAAGAGGGAAGCAGTAAAAAATAATAAAACTAGGTCCAGTGGGCCCCATGGAGGAGATTGCATAACGAGGAGCTAAATGATCTGTACTCCTCACCCAATATTGTGCGGGTGATAAAATCGAGAAGAATTAGATGGGCTGGGCATGTGGCGCGTATGGGTGAGGAGAGGGG
>Ga0123352_10006149_pt1 | contig 18317 bp, 8 predicted proteins | sample TergutLab28metaG_FD_89700 | JGI IMG/M metagenome (GOLD analysis project Ga0123352, IMG submission 89700) | Labiotermes labralis P1 segment gut microbial communities from Petit-Saut dam, French Guiana - Lab288 P1 | ecosystem: Host-associated > Arthropoda: Insects > Digestive system > Gut ... | reverse complement strand
CCACCAGACCTTATCGTGCCTCTAGTCAGAGCATACCACCGCATATAGAAATTGCATTACGCAATAAGGCCCGTATGTAGAGATCTCCGCACAACGTGCACGCACAATGTATATAATAGGATCTTAAGTTCTCTTGAAGACAACCTGAAAATGGCCAGTAAAGGCCGAAGCATGTAGTTGTCTAGTATAGTCATTAAATATCTTAATTGACATTGTTGTTTGACTACATCCTCTTTCCAATTTTCACACACACAACGGGGATGACACACTTCCAAGTATATTCTCGAATCTAATCCGCACCCTATTTACAGTTTCAGAGGGCTAAAAAATCAGATGCGGATTAGATTCGCGGTCGTGAGCTGGGTTTTGGAAAAATGATAGAGCCGCTACACGTGCCGTAAGAACAGTACAATAATTATTTTATTTATTATTTATAATATTATATATTTATAATTTATTATTAATCAGACTCGCCGTCATCACTCACAACTAAATCGTTATCCGTCACCCTGTTACTATCATCAGCTGTGGTGCGTTTGTACCGCTGGCAGTTAAATGGCCACTTCACACACGGCGCGTTAGTCGCATAACGATTAAAGCATTGGTAACATCCAATATTATTCAATCAGTATGCCTTGTAGGCAAGGGGCGGTTGAAGGAAAGGTGCGGATTAGAACCGCGAACTAACTTTTTTTTTTCGTTTAAGAAATCGGCAAAACTAATGCGGATTAGATTCGGTATATCCATTAAAGTTGGTATTGATTCCTACACCACAAAATGCTTCAAATCCCACTGGTTTACTTACGTCACACCAGTTTCGTAGTCGGGAAGCTCAGCCCGGATGATGATGATGATGATGATAATAATAATAAAACCAACAAATGCAAGTCGACAGAACCATCAATTACAATAAGCCGGACATCATAATCCGTGATAATGAAAGAGGAACGTGTGTGTTAATAGATGTTGCAATTTCAGGAAACAGAAATATGATCAAGAAAAAAACTGAGAAGATTCTAACATATAAAGACCTTATAACACAAATTCGGCGCATGTGGAATGTGAAAGCAAAAGTGATACCAGTAATAGTACGGGCAACTAGAATCATAGCAAAACCATCCAGACAATGCTTCAGCAACATACCGTGAAAGCAAGAAATCAAGGAACTTAAAAAAAAATTGGGCACTACACACATACTTCGGAAAGTGCTACTGTAAAAGTACAAAACATATTGAACATGCCAAATAACATGATACGTAGCACAAACTGTAAATACAGAAAAGCTGCAATACTGTATACCCTAACAACACGGTTTCATTCAGGTATATAACTGTAAATACCCCGCATAAAATTGATAGCAAAAAAATAATAATAATGGACTTCGAGAATAATCGTCCCCACTGCTACACTGTCCACCACAAATCACACATCAACTGCCATGGGATAGGAAGTTGCTGCCTGGTGAGTTATGTCACGGCCAGCAACTAGTGAAATGTTTCCGCGGTTTTCTTGTCATATTCTAAGGTAATACATCCCCTGAAACAAGCCAGGTCCGCTTTCTTCCACGACCTGCTTAATTCACCATTAAAAAATAGCTTGTTATTCGATAAAACGCCGTGAAATAAAGAAACCAACAGAATGACGTCAACATATGAAATGCGAAGTAGGTGTACTGGTGTCTGCCTTCACAAACGAAGACATACTCGTATAAGTTATATCATGTTCATTCACACCTGCAGAGGAGTTATCGAAGATTTGAATAAGCCAAACCATTGTGTCTGGACAAGCAAAAAGTGGGTACAGATATTCAAACGTGCTCACCGAGTTTTCACAGAACGGCAGCAGTATCTGCGCATCCCTAATGTACGTTATTCATGTGGGAAATCAGATCCAGAGTAAAAAGTGAAAAGCCATTAAACAAAAGTCAAGCGTGGATGAGGGGCCGATTTCGTTTCTATGACAACCAAATAAGGGGACAAAGGGATGTAGGCGCCGTCTAGTCTGTAAGTACTTACCATCGATCTCGGGGGAGTCAGCAAGAGACAGGGCGGGAAGAAAACACTTCTAATACCCCCATCCCCCAGAATGTTTATTAATCTACTAGTGACTGATGCAGTAAGGGGGAGGGGTGTGTCATTACAGCACAATAATTGCGTTTGTGCGTGTAGGGCGGCCGCGTTTAGGCGCAACACGGGTCAGATTCGGCCGCCACGTCCGCGTCGCCTCTCGGTGAGCGGAGCAACCGTAAGGTTCAGTCCAATAATTTGGAAGAAATGAAAGTGGTTATATTCACAAAATACAGTACCGACGACGATGACAGGAGAGTCAACTTAGACGCCAGCGGCAATGTTCAACCACCCTTTAATGTTTAACTTCACGAATTCTTCAGTCAGGTTCTAACCAAAAGTCTTTCACCCACTTGCCAATAAATTTGACAGACTTGTGTAGACACTTGTCACTACGTCATCATCGTTCCTAGTTATACGCTGAGTCATTTGTCTTTATAAAGTACATGCATCTATTATTTTAAACCTCGAGCATAATAAAGTGTGAACTGCAAAACCATTTACAGCTCGAAACCTTAACGTAGTCTTAATGGCCGGCAGTCACGGTTCGAATACGACCCATTACCTTACTGATCGATTTCAGGTGAGTATCAGTGCATCTGAACAAGATTACACTGTTCACAATGATGTCACCTGTGTAATTGGACGCGATGATGCTTAGTGTCAGGGGAAGACGAAGAAATGAAGGTGACTTATTTCAAGCATAATACTGACACTTGTGCAAATTAAGGATAGACACATGGAACACAGCTTCTCCCCGGAAGCCTACAGCTCCGAAAATTATAATTAGCGTTGTATGACGTAATACTGAACTACAGAAGAAAAAGCCGTTCTACGCCTATGACGTGTGTTTCTTTTCAAAGACTACATATGTTCAATATTAGTAAATTTTTTCAAGGACTATCACTACGTAAGCATTTTCAGCCCGTAAAAACTCGACTGTCTCGAAACACCGGCAACGGTGAGGGCATGATCCGAAAACGGGCCGAAACGCCGCAAAATGAAGGAGGGGGTAAAGGAAGAGAAAAAGATCACTAGGTAAACGCGCGTCTATTGAGATTACTTTTCTTTCGGTTATTGCATAACTGCAGTGTTCATCATGGATGATGATCACGTGTCATCCTTTTCAATACTAGACAAAAGAGTTCATTTTACAAATATATTTCAATAATAATTAGATCTGTGGACTGTAACCATGTGCGACAGGTCTGTGCAGTTTGAAGACGCTAGTTTAGAAGCACTGCAGGCCCGATAATTGGCAAAGGAAACCCGATTGAAGTGAAATCCGTCCATTACATCGAGCCCGGGATCCGCGGTTAGAAGCCAGTGACTAACTGCCCGAACCATAGCACGGAGAGACACGGTACCGATCGTAAGAAGAAGCTACTGTTTCGTAAATCGTAAAAGGCTGGGGGCCACACGTTACAATGATTTAGTTAACCTTGCAATTTTCCTTCGGTTTTACGACCACGGTGTTCAAGGATGTGACGCCATGTTGTTAGGTAGCCAGGTTCCTGAAAAAACATGGCTTTAAGTCACAGCAGATCGTATTCTTAACACCGAAAGCCAAGAGAACCGCAAAATGTTGTGTTTTAGTATCTGGCACTTCTGGGTTAATGCGCGGCCAAATTCTAAAATACAAACAGTGGAAGCCTCACATCTCATACGTTTTGTTGAATGCGCTGAATGTCACGAATTCACAGTGGAACTCAGTACTGTAACGTCTGTGACGCTCTAAATGCCTTTGTAAGTAGTTGTTTCTACAGGCACAACATATTTTTCCCAAAAGCGGCAGCCATGATACCGAAATGCTTCACGAGCAGTATTGATACAAGAAAATGAGGCCGGGCCACAGCACAAGGGGAAGGAGAGGACCAGTGATTTAATGCTGCAATATATTCGTAACTAAGCATTTTGCAGGGGAATGTTGAGGGGTTAGTGCCGACATCACACAGGGAAGAAAAGCTGAAGTGGTTACAGCAACAGCCGCATTCGCAGACTGAAGAGCAGACATCGTATACATTGGCCTTACTGCACACAAGTAGTTGGGGGGAGGAACAAGCGAATCGTAAACTGACCAAGTGTCAGCCAGGACCCTACATTAAGTGGTGCTACCTACTGTCGCTCCCACATCACAAATCACAAGATTGCGGGTCCGACGCGATGTTATTGCCGATTTCAGTGCGTGTGTGTGTGTGTGTCTATATATATATATATATATATATATATATATATATAAAGGGTTTCATCCAATGACATGGTTTCGTAAAAACGGTCAGCTGGTTCGAAAGTTTAAAGATGAATTTATAGACAGCATGATTTCACATGCCTACTTTTTCCCCATACGAAAGGAAAATACGCAAAAAAAAAAATCACGGAAATCTCGCCGGGTCGTCCGGTTTATACACCCGCATATACAAAACGCAACCGGCAGAAATGGGGTTGACGTCCCTTCCCATTTCTGAGGAAGATGACGAAGTGGATGAACATTTTATTGAGCCAGGTAATACTGTGTACGGAACCGTGAGTGACCGGTCACGTCACCAAGTGACGTCATACTAGGGAGGGTGATCCACCTATAAGAAAATCGAAAATCATGCGATCATGACCCATTTCAGCAGGAATCAGGCTCCAAACAAGCAAAGCATGAATGTAAGTGGGGGTAACTCAACTGTTTCGCCCCATATCAGACTTTCGTGGCAACAGACCACGCCTGTCCGCAATACAGTTTGTGTGCGTGCGTGTCTTGTTTACCCAGCTCTCAAGCAGTCAGCTGCAGTCAGTCCAGCTTTTCTGCATAGCTCTGTAAGCAATACAGTACGGAAACTTCCTCCATGAGTCGAGCGACTATTAACATCACTAGAAGGGATACGCTGTGGCAGTCAACTGTTTCGAAAGATACCACACAGTTAGATGTGACCTTCATGTGAACTGATGTGCAGTCGTCATATAATACTATGGTGATTTAGGCTCATCTGGACAGCGTCCAACAAAATAAGCAATGTGCTGTACGCATAACGCAACACTGTTGCAGTGGACAAGAAATAAGTAATTACATGTTCTGAGTATGTGTACGGACAGACACAATGAAGCTTAATAGTCGCTTTTCGCAATTTTGGGAACGCGCCTAAAAATGGTTATCATTAGCATGGAGATTAACCGTCCATGCTCGATATTAAGAAAAAATTGAAGTGAGAAATAATAATCGAATTCTCAAGGATGATGCAATACAACATATGGAGTTTCCAATTTTTGACGACGCGAAAGTGTTTGCGACAGTTCCCGCGCTTAGGCAGCGTCATAGATGAAAACTCTGCAGTTCGTGAGTTACTTTAAGTAGTTAATTATACAGAAATATCTGAGCGTATAAGGCGCATTTGGGGCAGGCATAGTGTAGCAGGTATACCGACAGGTGGACAGTTCAGGGTTCGAACTCCGGTGAGGTTAAGATACTTTTCCTCCACGCCCCTTCAGACCGGCCTTAGGGCCCACACAGCCTTCTGTACAATGGGTACCGGGGCCCTTTACGAGGGGGGGGGGCGTGTTGAGCGATCGGATCGTGGCGTGGACCACCCACCTCCATTTAGCGCCAATAAACCCTCTAGTCCTCCTGTGTGCTGGCACGGCATCATACGGGGAGACCTTTAGCTTCATACAGCGCATTATTTGCAACGGCCACAAGTGTCACTACTTTTTTCTGGACGGGGTGCCGTTACCTGTAAACTTCCTTCAACTTCGGGTGTCTAATCCTACGGTGGTTTCTAATTAGCGCGACTACTTCATGGAGATATCACTTAACACTAATTAGAATGCAAGCACTAACTTACCACTGCACGGGCTGTATCGCCATCACCACCTCTGCACAGTCCACACTTACCCGAAATTAAAACACCGAAATCAAAATCACAGACAACCACAACATTAACAAATTCCGACAGGCTGACCGTCCGTCTGCATCGACGGCACTCGAACTTTTCCAATACGCTAAATGGTAAAACTACTGCGATTTTTGGGGTCGGTACCTCATAGAACGAAATTTCCGAACTGTTCAGTGACTGGGGCTCCTATTATTTTCACCTCCGAAGTTCACAGGGTCGCCATATTTGTATTAGTGGTGTCAAATTTTAAGAAGTACGAAGAAGCGGACATCTGCAACGCCTATTCAAACACGCTTTCATCAGACGTGGGGTCAGTTACTTTTCACAACAGTGACACGCCCATCTGTAAATGACTACACGGTCAATGCTCGCTAAACAAATTCCAAGAGAAAGGAGGCAAAAGAAATATTTCGGTCAGTTCTTGCAGTGTGCACTGAAGCACGGTTTGGACTGCACCAACTTGTCACGTGGGGAACAGAAACGAAGTGCGATAAGAACAAAACTATACTAGGCAGGCATCGGGAAAGTTCTGGTATGATACTTGCCCAGAGCACCATATCGCAGTTAGTATCGAATAACTGTGTATACATTTTAGACCACAGCAGGAGCGTATCTACCATGAAGAAAGAGCATGCAAAGCACTGGGGTCCACAATTACAGGGAGCCCGTGAGCCTAGCGCAACAATTTTTTTTTGCACTAACAGAATACCACCCACTGCTCGGTAAGATTTGTGTGAATTCGAGCGTATTCGTAAGAATTCAACTTCGCGCGAATACGCTGTAGCGTTTCCAACCACAGCATACTTGTATATACATACCAAGTCTGACAACAGTTTCGAGATTTAATCTCTTACTTTTTGAGACTGTGTTTTGTCACGCAATTTGTAGACTTTACATTATTTGGTGACTTCTTGGCCTGTCACCAATTTATTACTAAAGGCCCAAAAAATTTAATGTGCCATAATTTTGGAAAAAGAAGTAAAATTCTGAATGTTTGGTAACACAGTTGTTCGCTGGTAGGTTTGAAACGCTGATTCTGCAAATAATAAGTTGATGAGGTTTAAATAAAAAAAAAACTTTAAAACCAAGTCTTTTATGACAATTTATAAGAAGTGGCCATGTATCTCCACAGGTAACACAAGGCCCATAGGCAAGCTTTGCATAGGGACCCAATTACCTAGCAGCGACAATAGTCACTGTATTTGTATCGGTCGCATATAAACTTTTCTTTACACGACAACTCGAAAATATCATTTATCGAAACCGTCTTATATTAAAAAATGTAGGTAATCTACAAGGAAAAAAGCCTGTTTGTTGTCACCCAGCGAACCGTAACTGCACAGTCTCAAAACTGTAAATCGACACTACTACGAAGTTAAGCCGTACCTTTAGGTTTCTTTAAGCCCTGCTGGTTAAATCGTCATCATGACAATGATACGGAGCACGTACGCTATTCTTAAGTCAATTTTGATAAAAGTAATACATACATGTAACAGCAAGACGGAAGAGGGACAAAACGAAAACGAGAAATGGAGAATGCAAGAAAACGAGAATACTAAAGTGGGGAGGAGGTTAAAAAGTAGATGTGGAAACTACATTAAGGAATATAAAACTAAGGACTGTAAGATGGGACAAAATAAATGGACTGAATGCATAAATGAATGAATGAACGAATAAATAAATAAATAAATAAATGAGACAGAGACGTCAGTTTATACTGAATTTCCGATTACGAATAAAATGCAAAATCCGAGGTCATTAGACTGCAAACGTGTGAGACGGCTTATCATGTCATATTCAATTACCAAATAATCATATGCTCTGCCCACGAAAGTCAGTAGTAAATATATTACAATGCCAAAACCACATGCAATGACACCGTCACCGAATAAAGTCCAGGAAGACGCACGCTTATTCCGTTTGTCTGGAGGTTCTTCAGTCTTAAATCGGATGCCAGGTTCGTGCTAAAAGAAATTACAGTCAAAAAATTACTATAGTCCGTTCGCTTCGCACGCGTTCGAAGAAGTACAACGTGTACATCCCAACAATAATTTTTATTCAGTTCTAACTACGTCTCTGTGAAATTAAACTACTTGCACAGGCACATCTAACCGAAATGCTCGCAGAAAACTCACCAGAGAAAAAGTACAGCTACGCTACAAGTTCTACACATTTCAACAGAATTTTAGTATGTCAAACAGTACTGCTTATTCAATCCCCGAATCCCTGAAACAAAAAGTGGCAACGTTACCCTAACGTTTCTACAAAACTTTGGAATTCAACCGAAAGCGGCGCTGGCGCTATATCAAAGGTGGGTGTAAACGGTCGCACCGCGTAATAGAAAATAAGGTCTACTCGGTAGTGTCGCATAAAAACGTCCAAAATAAACGTTCCAAATCCAAAGTATTAGATACATTAAAGATGGCCAAACTCAGTGATTATGGCGTATCCGATCAGACAAACGGCGACTTCGAATCCCGTTGGCGCAAAGCGACACGCACGCGTTTCTTAACGTTTTGTGTGTGTGTGTGTGTAAAAGTAGGCGTTAGAATGGGGTTTGACCACCGAAACCTCATCTGCGACACCAAAAACTGACGACGCTGTGCAAACAGCACTGAAGTTACAGATAAAAGAACAGAACACACATTTCCGTCTCAGACTTCACGTGGAATATGCATGTGCTACACCGTCAGCGTGCAGTCCATAATGAATCACACGAAGGTATATATTATGGCTCGCATACCAATGACTGACCGCCCCTCGCATTACAAACGCTACAAAAATTCGTGAACTGACCCGGATTCTTCTCATACAACCAATTTGCCCGCAGTGCCACGCGGGTCAGCATACCGTGCCCACGGCACCAGCCACAGAATGTACCTACCGCCACATCACACACTTTTATGTAGTGCGATCGGTGATAAAACTGCACAGTTATGGCGCCAGGTGTAAAAATAAAAGCCAGCTCTCGAAAACAGTGTTCATTCAATGCTACGGGTCCCTCAGCTTAGGAAATGTTATCAGTATGCCCTACAAATGCAGCCTACACACAAAACAGGGTCCTCGACTGCCCAGATGCCAAGAAAAAGAAGAAAAAAAGCGTTAGTAGTCTTCTGAAGTTCCACAAATTAAAATCTGGAAGGGAGGAAGGAAGGGGGCGCCAATGGTGTGCGTTTTGGAGCGAAATAGTGCTAAGGCAGCAGGGGTCCTGTTTTATATCAAATTCGTACTTCGCATTCCAGCAATGAACTTCTCAAGCGGCGGCATGTGAAAGACAGACGTGGCGACATACGCAGCATCCCAGAAAATGGAAGGGAACAAGTACTTATGGAAGAACCTCCAGCAAAATCTATTTTTTAAATGATTCCATCTGTATGGCACGCCCGCAAGAAAAATAAACATGAATACTTATGGGATTCGGTGCTTATGGAAAACTATACAAAATGTGTAGTGAAGTGAAGTGTACTGCAGTGAATGGGGGTAAATCGTGGCGTACCGTGAAGGGTATTTACGGGTGGTGAAGTGAAGTGAAGGTCCTGTTAAAATTGGTGTGCTGTACCTGTGGAGTAACAATATTAGAAACTAGGTACAGTACTTTCTCCCCATTGTGTTGTTTTTCCTATGTGCATTGCTGCTAACTGTAGTTGGTCTTTTGTGTATTGTGTTATTATCTTGTGTGTATCTCTGTTACCTCATGTGTATTGTTTTACTATGTGTGTATTGCTGTCTTACATACTTTAGCCGCCGGACTGCTGGCTAGAAGTCAGCATCCGGAAGGTCCTGCGACCGGCCACATCGGCAAAGTTTTTATTGGTTTCGCTGTGTCCATAAGCGAATGCTGATATGGTTCCAAAGACTCCAAGTTGCTACTGCATGTTTCTCATGTAGTCCTCCCGACTTAAATTTCTTAGGTCCTTATTTCATATTTATGTACGTGCATAATAACCACAGCCACCGGTCGACAGCTCATTTGCAGTGAAATATGTTATTATTATATCTTCACACAGTTTCCACTATTAGAGATTAAGATGGCTTTAAATTTCCCGGCGAAACCTGTCTCGCACCGTCGCCACATATGTTCACTTTCACAACTTCACAGCAAATGGTTCAATAGAAATGGCTATGAAACCAAAATGTAAGGAACCCATGGCTCTTACCTAGCCGATACGACTGTACAGAAGTGTCTATAGCGGGGGTAGGTGCAACGTCATAGTCAACCAATGTGTCACTCAACAAATCACTCTGATGTCGGAGACTCACAAGTCTCAGCAACGTCACATTTTTACTCCCCCATCGTCGCGGTTAAACAACCGAAAACTTCATTACAGCAATTATAATGTCGTCCATTGTCAAGACGGCAAATATTAATTTCTTCACGTGCTCCATGAACACATGGGGCCACAACGGTAAAATACCAAATTCTTAGTACAGGAATCAGAAGTGAGCTTCGCACTATAGATGTTGTAACTGTTGGAAGGAGTCTTAGTCAAACTGAGAACAAATGGCTGGTTGAGCCACAAACAGAAGAAGAAGAAGAAGAGGAGGAAGACAAGAAGAGGAAGAGGAAGAAGAGGAAGAGAAGAGGAAAAAGAGGAAGAAAAGGAAGGAGGAAGAAGAGGAAGACAAGAAGAGGAAGAGGAAGAAGAGGAAGAGAAGAGGAGGAGGAAGAGAAGAGGAAGAAGAGGAAGAGGAACGAGGAGGAGGAGGAGGAAGAGGAGGAGAAGAAGAAGGTATTAACAACAAACATTCATATGGCATAACTGTGATTTTAATGGGTCTGAATCCAATTAAATAAATGTAAGGAGTTTCTTTCAGTTGGGCTTGTAGTGCCCGATATACGTATGTTTCCTACAAATAAAAGTTTCTCGAACCCTAAAAGCTCTGAATTTAATAAGAAACAAGACAGGAAATGTACGCATACCGTAACACTAAGGCGCGTTCGCCTGACCACTCTTGAAGTGCAAAAACAATAAGTATTACATATTCTGAGTGTGTGTTTGTAGCCTTATGTATCCAGCATGCAATGCACATGCGCCACACTGTGGTCTGTGTCCTGTCCGGCTGTACAATATTTTTTCACATTAACTCACAAATGGCACGATTTTAAAAAAAGTTACTGAACGTAAAATGCGTGTTTTGACCTTCTCTACAACTTTTGTCCGGAACATTTCTTACTCACGAAGAACTGAGTGACATACGATGAAAAATGTATATCGGTATTCACGTTAAGTGCATGTTACTCTTATTAGATTTTAACGAAACTTGAATTTTCTCGGCAGATTCTCGAAAAATACTCAAATAACAAATTTCTTGAAAACCCGTCCAGTGGGAGCCGAGTTGCTTCGTGCGGACGGTCGGACGGACGGAAGGACAATCAGACATAACGAAGCTAACAGACGTTTCTCACAATTTTGCGCCTAAAAAGTGTACCAATAACATTAAAAAACTGAATAAAACCAAAGTTCAAAATGCAGCACTGGAAATTAATCACGCTTCTTCCCCACCAATAACGGCAAACTGGTACTACCTAATGGAACTCTACACGCTTCACTAAGCAGTCGCCCTGGAGCTTAAGTGTGCACTTCGCTTCCTCTTCCTACAACAATAAAAAATGTAATAAAAGCCTTTTTGTTACACCTTATTCATGGATATAAGTTCGTGCAGTCAATCTGCGTCATGATCACGTGAATCATCTAGCTCGTGAATGGGTCATTGCAGGGAAGCAAGACACTGCGGTAAGAACTGCAGAATCCTAGGAGCCATTACTAAACTAAATCCATCGCCGAGTCTAATTTGAGCAAACCAAATCCAATTATTTCACAACCCGCACCTTAGGAAACACTACAATGTGTAAAGAAACATGTACCCTCATGTTCTGTTCCAAAATATTTACATTATGGTGGTGGTGATGATGATGATGGAAAAAGGGTTGACAAAGTGACATCCGGTATACAAGGCGTTGAAAACACGAGACCGATAAATTACAAAGTTTTTGCGAGTTGTGTTAAGCAGTTCTCGATGAGTGTGCAAGTTATTTATATAAACTGTCGTGATCACATACGCCAACAATTAATTACATCGTTCGTTATACGAACAATTACGTCACAGCATTCCAGTCATCCTTGACATTACACTGAACCATTGTGAACATGGTGTGACCTCCTTAAATGTCGACTGACAGGACATCAACATCGATGCATGTTACAGACGGCATTACGCACAAACAAAGCGTGCGAACAAGAGGGTGCTGCGGAATTCAAAATATTGAATGATCATTTCAGTATAACAAAGCTGCCCTACCTAACAGCGAGTACCGCCAGTATTGGAAAATTGCGGAACAAAAAGGTTCATAATTTTCACCCATAATCCAACAATGTTCGGGTCATTAAAATCGAGGATCACACGCGTGGGGCGCGCGAATCAAGGACACAAAACACGAGAAATGCATCTGACATTCCAGCGAAACACACTGACGAAAAAGCCTACTTGGGAAAATCGGGCATTTTTACAATCAGATTCAAAAAGCTTATAAAAGTCTCACTTCAGACGTCTCGATCTGAACATGGAGGGCAGTAAAGCTGTCCTACGCGCGCCACGAATTCATAGGTTTAGTCGAGACCGCTCCAGACATTCTTAACCTCGACAATTGATGGAGGTTTTCAGTTAGCTTCTCGCCCCGGACTTTTTATCCCGAGGGAAAAGGCCGAGACCAAAGAAGCAGGGATTCTTAACTCAGCCCTTATGCAACCCAATGAACCTTGCTATTATCGCCTCCGTTGTACATTACAAGGCGAGGGCTCCACGTAATTTCATAGAGGTGGCATATTATCATTTGACATTGAACAAAAAAAACTGACACCTATCACCATACAACTGTTTCGGCTTCGCATGCGAAACTGTCCTATTTTCATTTCCACATCAGAATTTCAAACCACCATGTGGGTGTCATCTTTGGTCACAAATTGTAAAAGTACAAAGCCGGGGTGGTCTGGCCCCGAATGGTATCGTCACAGTAAGTTTCGCAGAAATTCGCCAAATGGTTGACACATTATTAGGGAACCATATATACATGGAGGGGCACCGACACGACCACTGACTAACAATTTAATTATGCGACTTCTGACTTCGAGCCTCGCCTAGTATACTTTGAAAGCAGGCAATGAAAACAGGACGGAAGCGTACCTATATGAACATCACATGCTAATGAAACTAACTGGCAAAGCGTTAATCTGCTGGGATGGATTTCTGTGCCTAGGCCAAGTCACTGAAGTAACGGCATTGCCAAATGTATCACGAGTCCGCGTGAAAAGGCATATCCCACGGACCAGTGGTCACATATTTGTGCTCCTTCCAAACTAGTTCTTGTCGCCGCATGCACGGACATAATCCTGGTGGTCCAGCAGGCCTATAATCTTCACATTTCAACCGGCCGCTCTGATAACGTACATAATTAATACTGACCGCGTCATGTCCTCAGAATCCGTTTCTGCTCCATTTCATCTTTCGTACTGGAATCCATAGAATTCGCTTTGATCGTATCACAAAGTAGTCGCAGTTCGATATGGCGCTCTAGAACTAAGTTTTGGCAGCATTTAAATCTTCTGCCTCTTATCAAGCTATCAACACTAAATCATGTGTCTTCACACCAAAGTCACTACAAATGTAACCTGGCCCTCCTGCCCCCACAGACTGCCAGTTTACGGTCAATTGGTGCCATGAGTCGAGTTCGGTTATCCAACTATGATCTCGACATGACTAACTGGATCCAGTTCGACTGTACACGTCATCTAAGCGGTGACAGGTAGAGTGAAGCTCACAACTGCAACAAGTGCTGGTACAGTGCCAGACACATTTCTTTAGCCTCCTTGTTCTTTCACCACCGTTTTTACGACAATGTGTGCTGAATTAGAACCGTCATTGAAAGGGACATGCACGTCAGTATAAACTTCAACGGTGCTGTGGACTTCAAAAGAATGTAAGGCCCTTCGCGCATGCCAGTATGCCTGTCTTGTTACGACTGGACGCTCTGAGCTCCGGTTTTGTCGCAGATCTTTTGAATCCGTGTAACTTTTCATCTACAACGGACGGTCCTAACAGTCAAGTCCCCAGTGAGATCGTTCGAGTATCCAATACACTTCGTGATTCAAGCTTTCTTCTTACATTCTTTCACAACGGCTCGAACTTCACTGGGACATTATGTGCCCACCAAAGACACGCTCAATTATAGTACTCAATCTTCACACCCATCATTTCGTGGGCTGGGATAGTCTGTATAGCGACTCCCTACGGGCTGGACTGTCCGGGGACTGAATCCCAGTGAGGGCGTGTTTTTCCCCACCCATCAAGACCGGCCCTGGGGCCCACCCAGCCTCTTGTACAATGGGTACCGGGTCTCTTTCCCGGAGGTAAAGCGGCCGGAGCTAGGCGTTGATCACCCACAATCATCTAGGGCCGAAGTTAAAGAAAGAGCAGAACTATATCTGTACTCGCCCTCTGGGCCTGTATGGCCTGCTCTAGGGCGAATTTACAGCCATCTGTCATCTTCCTGTGGGGTACGCGGTAGCGCAGTTGGCTGAGGCACTGTACTACAAGCTGAAAGGTAGGGGTTCGATTCCCGACGGTGTCATTAGAATTTTTCATTGACATGAATCCTTTCGGCCGCACTATGGCCCTGGGGTTTACTCAGTCTCTAACAGAAATGAGTACCAGGAATATTTCCTGGGGGTAAAGGCGGCCGGTGTGTAGGGCTGACGACCTTACCATCTTCATTTGTCGACTGTCTTGAAATCTGAGAGCCTCAACCTCCTGGAACCCTCATGGCCTGTCCAGGCCATGAGGGTTTACCTTTACCTTTATCATCTTCCTGTATCTCCACATCGCTTCGCAAATTTCAGATGTTATGAATTAGGATTCTATACCGTAGTTCATTCGTATATATTCAACTTCAGTATTGCCTAATTTCGAGAACTGTCGCTGCTTAAACATTATACCCATTTCCGGCGCTGTTGCGTTACTTACAACCTACTGTGCCTGTTGTAGACGCTTTCAGGCTTTCACGTTGGTTCACTGCTCGTGTAGATCTCGTCTGCAAGGTGGTTGTACTGCCCACCTTTCAGAGGTCTTTACAGTCTTTAGCTTCAATGGCGGAAGATTATATCTGGTACCGGCCATGTGCGTTTCTTTAAGCATCCCTTACAATACATTGTTTACGACCTCAGCAGCTGATACACAGTTAACTCTCAAGTTATTTAATGACGGTGTTTTAACATCAGAGCTTATGTACGTCGAAACACACAGGGAACTCACTGGAGGTGATAATTTGGAGGTGGCTGCCACAGGCGGTCGTGGCTTAAAGCACTATCCGTAGATGTGCTTACAGACACCGTGACAAATGACTAAACGTTTAGCCAGAATAGCCAGTAACTAGGCTGATAGTTAGAGAAACCGTAGAAAATCACTGAACGCTTAGCCAGAATAGCCAGTAACTCGGCTGATATATACAGAAACCGTAGAAAATCACTAAACGTTAGCCAGAATAGCCAGTAACCCGGCTGATATTTAGAGAGACCGTAGAAAATCACTGAACGTTTAGCCAGACCAGCCAGTAACTCGGCTGATATTTAGAGAGACCGTAGAAAATCACTGAACGTTTAGCCAGACCAGCCAGTAACTCGGCTGATATTTAGAGAAACCGTAGAAAATCACTGAACGTTTGGCCAGAACAGCCAGTAACTAGGCTGATATTTAGAGAAACCGTAGAAAATCACTAAACGTTAGCCAGAATAGCCAGTAACCCGGCTGATATTTAGAGGAACCGTAGAAAATCACTGAACGTCCAGCCTGGATAGCCAGTAAACTAGCTGATATTTAGAGAAACCGTAGAAAATCACTGAACGTTCAGCCAGAATAGCCAGTAACTTGGCTGATAGTTACAGAAACCGTAGAAAGTCACTAAACGTTCAGCCAGAATAACCAGTAACCCGGCTGATATTTAGAGAAATCGTAGAAAAACCACTATTTAGGCAGATTAGCCAGTAACCTGGCTCAGATTTAAAACTGGTAGGAGGAGTTCAGACCGTTATCAAAAAACGACACCCTTAAAACGAACTTAGCATAGAAACGCAACCGTCCAGTCGCTTTAGTCTGACAACCTCATATAACCCAAGTTCAATGCGTCTTTACGACAGCTGCATGAGTTACATGGTCTTTGTCAACCTGATTACTGGTATGTAAATAGCAAATTCAGCGGCCACCGCATGTTAAAGTTGTCCCCTCCTCCTACTCCTAGCATGAACACATAATTTTATAACTGCATCAGGAAATTCCCCGCACCACAACAAACGCTTATCCTCTGATAACTCCATCAGTTCCTATCTAAGAACCACCAAAAACTACCACCTACACAAACACTTGCCGTGCAAGACAGAGACCCCAATAATTCGACAGTCGGGGTGACGCAACGTCTGAGGTCACTCTAAAATTTAACTTCCTGACCAAGGCGCATAGCTGTTCACTCGTCCCGCCCACCACGCTGCTAGGTAGGTCAGTGTGAACTGCTGAGTTCCCAGGGTCAGCGTGTGTGGCTTATGGTATTAATTGTTGTTAAATTTTGTGGTCAATTCTTTGTACACAAGCACGGTGCGTACTGCAGATTACACATACACAGGAATATTTGAGGCAAAGTAATTTTCAGCCACAGTTCGATCCTTCCACGCTTGTTAACATACTTTTGGAACATTCTATACTTATATTTTTAGCTGTCGTATTCGCCTGCATTTTATAGCTGTTGCTAAATGCTATAAACGTATAACGTAACGCGAGGAAAAACTTTGGTCCTTTCCTCTTACATAATCACCACCTCGGTAAACCGCCATGCAATCCCGTGATTAAAAAAATACAATCGCGCCTCTCTTTCTCGTACGCAATTGAAAATACAAAATTGCAACTGGACAAGTCGAAACACGTGAGCCTAGTAGTGAATCTACAGCTGAAAGCCAAGTGTTGTAGGAAACAAATTTAAAAGTAAAGCACAAAGAAAGCAAAGGCGAATGGCTGGTAATTCTGGTTCTTATTCGTGAAGTCCCGCTTTCGATTCTCTGTCCCGATGCGGAAAATCAACATGTTTTTCGTAATCTTCCTAGTCACTCCACAGCAATAGCAGCACCACGTTCTTCAACATCCTTCCCACTTCACAATACAAAATCACTTTCATATTCTAGGCTATAAAACCAACGATGGACTGGAATGTTGCAAGAAACAGTCGCCCTGCTGGTTACATTCATGAAACGTCGGCAGAGATTCCTGACCCAGATAGAAGACGTAACAAACAAGGAAATCTACAGCTGTGTACTTGTACCGTGTCTGGTTTTCGCGAAAGACGAGCGAAAAGTCTAAGCTATTGTATCGTGTACTACTTCACGTTATTCTAGCCAATGATCCGGCGTTCCAGTGACGGGACGAGATACGGACCACTTACAATGTAACACTCTGCAGCTGGTTTAGTTCCAGACCGGGTAGGTGTTGCAAGAGTAGAATCAGCAAAGAGTCCAACACTGATCACGTAACGTACACGATCCAGACTCTGGCGTTGTGACTTCATTAAATTAGGACAGCCCAGACAGCTTTTCCTTTTTCAATTTTGACATCGTCCAACCTATGATAAAATGGGAATTCTGACCATGGACGTCAAAAATTGGAAACCACTGTCTGGGAGCGAAGCGGTTAAGCTGAAGATCTCGACCTAGTAAATGGGGATTAACCTAACTTGTTACGACCGCCTTCTGATTGTCGTCTGACCGAGTGTCTTCAGGATTGCAGGCAGGCTGACTTCAATAAGGGATACTTTAAGAACCTTCACACATAGGCCAGACAGACCGAGGGAACATTTAGGTCCCATGTTTGGTGGGAATTTGTGAGTGAGCCAAGCGGCAGTGACTAGAAAGAATTACCTGTCATCAAAACACGTAAACAGCGTTAGAATATTCCTCACTGCTGACCTAAGCACCTTCCACAGGACCTTCCCTGGTATTCATGCCTAAGGAGCAATTGGCTAGCCGTTGCAGCGACGGGTAAAGCATGTCGGAACGCAAAGCCGTTAGTGTCAACGTAAAATCGTGCGGTAGTCGCAGCGCTGATAGCAATGATAAATACATATTACCACTGGCGACTACCACAACAGCAGCGTGGAGGATCTTGGAGGCCTAGATACATTACATGTGGTGGGTACGATATGACATCATCACCGCGATATTACAGTTGGTTCTATTCGGGGGGGGGGGGAGGAGGAAGAAGAAAGGGGGGTTACAGCTGAACACCAATAACAACAAATAACGCCCCCCCTCGCCAGTGATACGTTGCAAAATTTAAAGGTATG
>Ga0123352_10006148_pt1 | contig 18318 bp, 6 predicted proteins | sample TergutLab28metaG_FD_89700 | JGI IMG/M metagenome (GOLD analysis project Ga0123352, IMG submission 89700) | Labiotermes labralis P1 segment gut microbial communities from Petit-Saut dam, French Guiana - Lab288 P1 | ecosystem: Host-associated > Arthropoda: Insects > Digestive system > Gut ... | reverse complement strand
TAATGTGTTCTTAAGTATAACATCCATCCATGGCACTTGAATCATGGCAATTTTCAGTTTAGTTTTCACAAAATAGGCCAAAATCAGGGACAGCACGAATGAACATTCGTGTTTTGCAGAGCCTGATAAGGCAGAGTTTAGATGTTATGCTCTCACCAGTGACACCGCCCGTTAAACAAAAGTTGATATTCGATACAAAAATATAGGATGCTGCAGTTTAATTTGTTAATTGGGAAAGGAACGTGTTGCTGAGTAAAACGTCACAACCAACCAATTCAGTCAAATACTGGAGTTTAAGATCACTTTGTTTTGCTCATAACCTATCCCCTTCAATGTAGCCCGTGATACAGCTTCTGACGGTTACTGTACGCACGCAGTAGTGCTTGGCACTTTGTTCCCGCTTTTCTTATGAAGCACAAGAAAAATCTGCGAAGCTTCCACAAAAGATCGAAATGGTCGAATATCACCCCATAATTTTCACTTGTTCTTAGTCACGTAACTGTGATTAAGCAAAACGAATGCGTCGCCATAAAATGTAGTCCTTTAAGCGTAATTTCACTCATCTTGTGGCAAGATTCGTCCTCAGAAATTTTTAACTCTGTTTCTGTGAATATTACCTTTTACTTTTATAAGATGTTAGACTGCATATGAAATAGAAGTGCATGATCTTCCAAACCAGTGTAAGGATTATGAATGTAGAAGTAAACCACTGTTACAGATAATTCGTAATGAAGTGTGCCTTATGGTGGCTACTTTTATTAGTTTTAGAGATAAAATTAGTTTTGTTGGGCGGTAAATGTGTTATTTGAAAATAATTTTAATTTGAGCGGCCATGAATTGAAAACTTCATTTGCTCGCAGTGGATCGGTTAAATTATCTCGGTTTGATTTTGAGCTGTAGACTTCTTCGTCCCTTTGTCTGTGATCAGCGAAGCGACTCAGTTTGAGAAGTCGGTGGTGGCAATGGTATCAGATGACGCCAGTGAGATATGTACCTGCAGTAGGAAAACGTATCAAATGTTTGGTAAAATACTCATCGCTTGCCGTAACCTACAGGGTGATTGTCATATTCATGGCTAAAATATGAAATCGCTCAACCAGACTTCTCGCTTGGTTTACGAATAGATTGTAAGTTCAAAAAAAAAAAATTAACTCTTTACCCAAGCGTCGCACCATGTTGGCGTATAAGGAGTTGGGTGAAATGTCTACGCATACTTGTTCTGCGCTTGAGAGTGACGCGGTAGTGCCCTTTACACTGCAGCCTTTATAGTTTCCGAGAAAGACCTTCTGGCACCTATTGAACAAGTATCTGGATGATCTCCAGTTTGGTCTGAACGCGGTGGAGGAGCGAAAGTGTTCTTCCCTGTCAGGAATGTCCCTTCATTGTCTTAGTTATTCCAAACTCCGTTAACTGCCATATTGTATGTGGGTTGGTAAGTATTTTTATAACGGGGAATTGATATCCGCTTTCTGGACCCTGAAAGCCTTCTAAATTTCCATGCAGCCATTTGTCTTCTTAATGGATCATTTCGTCAGGGAAGGTGCTGAATCTAGTTACCATATCTTACGTCATCGTCTTTATCATGGAAATGAGTTTGTTTCTCCATTACTGTGTAAATTTGGCATCTTCCCCTCGAAGTAGAATACTACGCGCACTGCCGTCGGGAGCCACGATTGCAGGAATTGATTTGGCGTAGTTGCTTCGCTTTTACAAACACTACAAAGGCGAATGCCAGAACTTTGTTCGTCACTGATTGACACCACGTTAAGGACTTACGTTAGCGTATCAAGCTGTCAGTCAGGATGAACTTTAACCCATTCCCCTACGACTGTTCTTTTCCTACCCTCGCACTAGAGCCCTATTCATTTAAATGGAAAGTTTTTAAAAACCCGTCTTGCAAATCCTCAAATACCACAATCCGCCATTGGACGCGATCGTGTAATGATTTTATTCACCTGTCGTCTCCTTGTTGGTCTTCCCTAGTGTCCGTTATCTGCCGTCCTTGTCATATTTCGACACGATTTTAGATAATTTAAGAGCGTCCTTTTTCAGCCTCAGCGTTCGTGTTTCCCAGCCTTCCAAGTTCATGTTCATGTCGTCGCTTTGAATATTTCACGATTTGTGTTGGCAGCCTGCAGTCTTCGTTCGTTGGACCGTTTCATGTATTTAGTTCTGGATTTCTAACCTAAATTTGCAGTTTCTATTGTGATCGTTAACATTGTACCCCGACGTCAGTCATAATAAATTAATCTCGGCAGCACATGGTCGAGTTTTGTCACGTTGTATTTCCATGTATATAATTTTAGACTGCAATAAGTTTCCAGCTTTATAGATCCAGATTCATTCTTCAGGAGCGGACCTTCGTTCAACATGTCACGATGTTTTCCGGGGTGGTACCATTGCTCAGACTGTTAAACGCTATCCTGTTACTACGAGGGCCCGGTTTCAGTCCAGCTGGGATTTGTTGTGGACAAAATGACACTGGGACAGGTTTGTCTTGAGTACTTCGGTTTTCCCCTCTCAGTAATGGTCCACCATTTCTCCATACGCATTCATTCATCCATTACCGACGTTGTGTAACTTAGCAATTTACAGCGTCGTTAAATAACCCACTTAAAAAAATATCCTTTCTTTTGTAGAACGAAAAGAATTATTGTCATGTTGATAAGAGCTCGTCACTGGACCTGAGCCAGTTGAAAACAGTCTATACGCTAAGATGCACTTTAGTATTATCCTCGAGTTTACTTTTCGGGTTCGAAGTGTCTCTTCCATTAACATAATCCGTCCTTTGGCTATAAGTACAACAGCCAGTGACTGATGGAATTCCGCCTTAGCCCCAGCTCCAGCAGCCCAATAATGAAATTTCCTTCAGTTTAATATGAACAATTACTTCCCACTTGTACCCCTAATATCCCAGTTCGCATATATCTTACGAAGTAGGTGGTAATGCAGTATTTACGGAAGCCATCCCGCTGTGTTTACCACTTAAACGCTATATTTCTGTATTTGTATTCCTGATGATGCTCTCAATTAGACCGAAACGTGTAGTGTATTTGTAAGACACTGGATGAAGTGTATAAATTTTATGTTGTCTTATATATAGCGTCTGGGTGGTAATACTGCTGACATCGAGGTAGTTCTGGAGGAACTATGAATGTTGTAACATCTGTATAAAGCCATGTTTCTGTAGTCGCCCGAACACTCGATGTAGGCTTTGGTGTAATCCATTGAACGAGGTTCTAAAGTTCTGTAACGCCGCCGCGTGCTAATTCAGTTTGGAAATGGACGATCTGTTGAGTTACTTGCAGTTAATCTTGTAATCTTCGACGTCAGACGTAAATTTTAGTGCGAAGTTGTCATTAATTTAAAGCATTTCTTGCAGCCAAGTTTGTAGTAAGCGTAACTCCGTTCGGCTGCTGTTTTTTGTTGCAGTTGAGTCCCGGTTATCCGACTTGGACGGAATAGATGATCGGATTACCGATGATGCGGGGGGAGGGGTCAAATCGAAAATTTAATGGCGGTGCAGTGTAGATACAGATTTTGTTTATTAGTAAGAATTCTGCAGTGCTATGGCAGCAGTATAAAACGCGCTGACAGAAGAAGTAGCAGTGAGTGTGGTAGTGGGATGGGAGATTAAGTATTCGCATCCAGCACGAGATCGTAAATAGCACGTCGTATGGCTGTGTCGGATATTCGGTTCTCTGTTGTCGTTACCTGTTATTGTGTGGTTAGTTTAAAGTTGCTGTCGGTTGCTCAGCTATATTTTGCCTATTTATTACTGAATAATTAATTGTAAAGTTTATAGAAGGCTGCGGTCTTGATCTGTTTGTATCTGGACATTTGCGTGGAGGGACTGCATAATAGTACGGTGTACCTCAGTGTGTCTAGCCGATTTCCGAGTCGAGACCAGAACGCCCCTTCCTTGAGGCGGAGAAGGATTGCTGACGTGCGACAGACTGGTTGTGTTGCGACTTTGTTAGTCTTGAATTTGCTTGTCGTAGTTGATGAAAAGGGTCAGCAGGTTCGAAACTTTGTTCACATGTTGTGTGCTGTCCTTGTAGTACAACATCTTGTCTTCTAATTTGATAAGATTTTATCGTCAAAGACAGTTTTTGTGTGTATGTGTGTGTGTGCTTGTGTGTGTGTGTGTGTGTGTAGGCCTGCAAGAAATGTGTGAGAGCAGGGATACCGTAATGAATAGAGTCGTTGTTCAATTCCCGCTAGGGGCAAAGGGATATTTTTCTTCTCGTAAGCATCCAGACCGCTTATGGACCCCCCCCCCACCTCCCACCCCGGCGTCCGGCTCGTAGGGTAAAGGGGCTGGGAGGTTAACTGACAACTAATCTCCGTCTAGTACTGGGGTTAAGAATGAAGGGAGCAATATCTCCACTCTTCTATATTTATTCATGGCGTGTATGCGGTCAAATTTACATTTACACAGGAAATATGTTGTGCTTATAGAATGTAATTCTATATTACTACACTAAATAAAGGAAGGCTGTAGATAATACACTCAGCTTCACAGGCACAGAAATTCGCTTACGTATGCTTGTGTGTGATGTTTTTGTCCGCTGTTGAACATTACCAGACAATGGAATCAACCACGTATAAGTACAGTAAGCTAACAAAAGGCTTGAGCAGTTAAGAAATCTTGTATTAGTACTGTTTTTCCGAATGAGAGTTATTCTCCTTGTCTTTGATTAGCGTATTGCTTCTCGAGGACCTGCCGTACCAGTGGACATTCTTTTGAACAGCCTATATTGTGACACCATTTGTTTGGTGAATGAGACTTACGTACAGAAAGCAATAAAAGTGTATGTCTTGCAGTGGCAGCTGGAACTAAGGCAGGTTATGTTTTGACAGCTCCTACGCTGTTGAGTTTCTCTCGAGGCGTGGATATAAAGTGCTAGGCTTTGGAGTGTGTGTGTGTGTGTGTGTGTGTGTATGTGTGTGGAGACCTGATAAAAACTGTTTTTGTAAGCGTGATCGTGGTATCTGATGAGTAAGGATCGTAGCAGTTGGTATTGCGGCCTCAAAAAGCACATGGCACCGTCCTGAGATCGTGGATGGTTGTGGAGAAGTGGCCGGATCGCTGATATGAAATACAGCCTTTCCGTTGCTAGAGGTAAGTCAACTATAAACCAAGTAACTTTGTAACTCGACCACTGCACGTAAACTCAAAATTCTTTACTGACAATAAGACATTTGTATGAACTCACGCAGCTTACAGCTACAAATTAATTGGATTTGGATATATATATAAAATAACCCCAGCTTGTGGCTCAATGTTTGTTATTTAGTAATTATTACTCCGACATGTTTCGGCCTCAATTGTTAGCCTTCTTCAGGGAGCTCGTGGTTTTCTTTCGGTGTGTTGTGCAGCTTGTGTGTCAACATATTTGGTAGCAGTTTACATTATGCTTAAAGTTATAATTAAAATTAAAACATTAAAATCCTGAAAATCAGTTTTTTCAATATAAAATTAGATTGTACAATACAATATAAAATTATATTATGTAGACACAGATGTAATATAGTTGCACGGAACATGCACGGTATTGAAACTTGGAGATAATTGAAGTCTTCTGCGATGTGACGCCGTGTCGACTGGCCTTGGGCTACTTCACTCTGAAGATGAAGGCACCGCACTTCTAAACGTCTGTAACTGTTTACCAGTCGAGACGGCGTGACATCGTAGAAGACTTGAATCTTCAGCAACAGCGCTGTGAGAACGGGATATCTCGTGCATAGAGTAGGCCTGCAACTGTTCGTCAAATGGGCCAGTTTTTTTGACAGCGTAAATGGCGAGTTTGTACCCGCCATGTGACAGTAAACTGAAGCAGATCAGTGTTTTTGCCGGAAAAACTGCATTTTTTCATAAGTATAATCTTAAAAATAGACGCAGTTGTGCAACTATTTACCGCAAACTTTGGCCTTCTCTCCGCGTTGTACAAACCACTGAAGCTGCGTGGGTGTGTGATCATGTGAGATTTGTGGAGAGTGTGTGAAATATCTGCGAACCGCTGGACTGTCCGTTGCCTGACATCAAGCTAGCCAGCAGCATGGCGTGAAGAATCAATACGGACGGCCCTCTTATATCGTAGCGGGGCCTTTCCTTAGCTGTGCCCAGTTGCCCAGACGTTCCATGTGCTGTTGTATTTACGTTCCTACTGGGACTTCAACACAGCAACAGCACAAACGTCACTGTAGTGGTGGCGATTCGTGAGGTATCCGGTTCTCATCTCGTAGGATTTACTGAGCATAGTCAGCGTGTTTTAGGTTTTCGTCGAGTCTTTCCAGGGGATTGCTGGGGTAGTCTTGATTTGGGTTATTTGACGATGCTTTCTGAACAAATGTAGTGTATATAGCATTAATGCAGTAGCTGTTTAGCAGGGACGGGAATGAAGCGGTTGCAGCCTCTTTGAAGGCATTGTTTCGGTATATTGCTGTAAAAATTTAGGGAACGCACGATAAAACCTGTGAGGATTGTATTTTCCCAGATCGACATTAGAAATCGCGACATCCCGAAGAAAAGCAGGGGCGTTACTGTCATCCTATACACCTTCTTGGAGCCTCTAGCCACCTTTCATTATCACTTACCCAACTAATTTTTTTCTTTCTTAGTCTTGACCTCTGTATACCTGCTCACTATAGGTGTAGAGGATATGGTTGCCCTTTATAACAGTGACACACACACTCGTTAGGACTCCTCTGGAAGAGGGATCAGCCCGTCACGGAGACTTTTACCTGACAACACACAACATTCACAAGAGACAGAGATCCAGACACCTGGCGGAAATCGAACCCGCAGTCCCAGCAAGCGAGCAGTCGCAGACCCACGCCTTAGACCTCGTAGCTACCGGGTTCGGCCTCATTTAATTTCACTTTGAGTAGAATTACATTTGAAACGTCGTTGTTAAATTACCCATGGATCGATCGCACAGTGAACATGAGAGTCAAAAGATATGGCTAAACTAATTAGCACATCATTAGCGTGTTTGACTTATATTTTGCAGGCACTTGTTCGAATCCCTCCCTGCGGTCCAGGTAACTGGGGCGAGATTTGCCGTGACACTGCACAGTCTTCCCATGAAACTTCTGCGATACGTCATGTTGTCACGTGTGTGTCAGTGCTACCTTTAACACTCATGTACGTTGTCTGAAATATGTCCATTATATGCCTGTACGGCGAATTGTGTACTTTGTTTTATATCCTTGCTCAGGTTATCGGTTGTGTTTGTGATAGAGCTGTTATGAATTTTTCATTTTTGGTATTAGTGATGGCGGTTGAGATCGATCAAGGAACCTCTCGCCTACACCAGCTTAGTACGCTTCTATCATCCTGGTGCCCATAGTGCACAATGCTGTTAAATCCAGAGAGCTCCATATTCGATCCCAGCCGCTGCCACGACTATTAATATTCAAATGAAGATCAGACGAGTTTATAAAACGTCGCTTATACCAAATACAACTCTGTCGAGTGTGCCTGGCCTAATAACAATAGTAGGTCTGTAATTCAGTACTTGTCACAAACCTTTGCCGAGTCAGTGACTGACTGCGTTGTAACAAAGTGCTAATGACGCCAACAACCGATGTGATTTGAGAAAAGCCATCTTGTAATGTATTGTGTCAACAGGTTCAGTTGTGTCGCTTGTGTAAGCACAATGTGATATTCCATTCCTCACCTTTTGTCTGTGACACATGCTGTTTTCAGCGATACGACAGTTATATCGACTCCGATGTGCCAAATTTTACTGCACTGAGTGCTAACTGCTGATGTGTGCGATTTATTGAACAACGCCATCAGTTGCCGACATTTTAATATTTTGGTGGTAAATTAATGAAATGTGGGTACAGAGGATCGGCTGGAATCGTGTATGTACAGGCAGTAAAAGGTAAAGTGCACCCTTATACAGGCACTGAGGCCGTACGGCCCATAGGGGGAGTAGAGGTATAGCTCTACCCTTTCTTGACCACGGCACTAGAAGGGGGTGAGGGGTCAGCGTCACGCCCCGGCCGCCCTTTACCCCCGGGAAAGACCCGGTACCCATTGTACAGGGGACTGGGTGAGCCCCAGGACCGGTCTTGACAGGTGCGGAAAATCTCGCCCCCCCCCCGAATTCGATCCCCGGACCGTCCAGCCCGTAGCCAGTCGTTATACCGTCTACGCTACCCGGCCCACTAGTCATATGTGTACTTAGTTTAAAAACACCAAAGTACTCGGAGAAAAACCTAGTTCCACTTCGTCCACTAAAAATCCAACATGGGCTAGCTTGGAATCGAACCCGGGTCTCCGCAGTGAGAGGCCTGCGATTGAGCCATGGCACAGCCAGCGTGTTCTGTAGTAAGGGCGCATCTGTCTGGCGATGTTGTGTTGTACAGTGTTTCTGGATGGCGGTTTCGTGTCTGTTGTTTGAATTGCAAATTTGGAATATGGCTGAAGCTTGCAAATTTGGAATATTGCTGAAGCAGCCTTTTCATGTTGCGATCATGTCGTCAATACGAACTGCCACGTGTGTGACGGTCACAGGATCCTACTCTGCATAAGTTTCCCATTTCAGCTCTTAGCACCGTGAACCAAGCAGGTGAACCGTATCAAAACAAGCCGTTAGTGTGAAGGTGTCGCAGTATCTGATGGACATGTGTAAACGAAGAAACAGCGGCGTGAAGAACGTGTTTTAGCACTTCTTGTTTGCAAAGTACATTTTGAACTGCTGCAGCAAATACGCTGCACTGTACTAACAATCTATACTTACATTTCAGCACTGTAGGGCTTCAGAAGACGGGCCTGCTTCCTTCTTCAGGAACGAAGCACCTAATCTGGTGACCCCCTTACATCCAGCTATTCTCGGTATATTCTCAGTATAATAGTCTGTTTTTGAAAGCTGATACTTATTTACTCAGTGAGTTCCTCGGCTAATGTGGCAACGAAAGCTTGAACAGTGGAATCCGCCGCTGGACCTTACTCTGATCAACCTACTGTAGTTCTAATTTTAATATTATGCTTATGTTTAAGCCTATTTCTTCCTAGTCGCGTTTTCCCTTCAGGTTTTTGACTAGAATTCCAGAAGTACCTTTACCCTGGATAACAAGAAAGCGTTTTGTCATGTTAGCCTGGTTGGTATGGCGAAGTGGATCGTTGTTTGTTAGGTGCTGGCCCTGAGGCTCTTCTTTGCAAAGAAAAGTAACTTTTAATTTTCTTTCGAGAAATCAGCGTGTGTGAACCTGAGCTTGGTGTTGCAGTCACCTGATAGAGTGTTTTGCCGGAACGCTGTTTTGCGAGTCGTAGATGAACTCCCCAAATAATGTCAGAGATCATGACCGATGACCTATCGTGGGAGGGAAGAGGTGGTAGTAGGTAATAGTTTCATCTTCGCTGCGGGAGTTACAAAAAGTGGTGGGACAGAAGCTGTCGAAACACACATATTGCACGGCACAGTAAACAGTAACATGGCGTTTGTATGTGACAGAACAGTGAAAAAACGGACTGCTCTGTCACGTAAATCGATCAATAACCATAGAACATACGGGTTGAAATTTCTTGACGCCCTTAACGGTCTGTGACTCACGGAGGCTATTTTTCAGGAAGTTGACATGTCCCCGACAGACTTTTTGTAAAGAATTCGTGTACCGAATTGCATGAATATCGGACAGACGGTTTATTCCCTGCTACTAGATCACAGGCATTCGGACGGACGGGGTCTCCTCATAAGGCGTTCTTTTCTTTGTTCGTACAATTCGTATTCACTTAGCATTAATACCATCAAGCCACGCAGTCTTCGTACAGTTGTATTTCTTCCAGCAGCCTGTAGTTCTTGCGTTACAAAGATATCATTTCGGCACCTACGCTTCTTTCTTAATTTTCTTGAAATGTTTGTTCTCGAAATATAGGGCAGTTATCGTGCCGATCAGTCTTCCGTTCTGGTATTTTTCGTTCTTAGTTATTTTACTTCACTCTGTGAGTACGTGTTATCCCTTCATAGTACATGAACTGCCGTTCGAGTTGTCGTGGATGTTTTCGTAAAATTTTCTTTTTATTGACGATGCGCTGTTTTAAATGATAATCATATTGTTTTTGTTCTGATGGTATTTTTGTAGTTATTTACGCTTCCTTTTTTACTGTGTACTTTATCGCTATTCTGTTCTGCTTCTTTTGTCTTTTCATTCCAGACTTATGAGTCTGTTTCTCGACGATATTTTGTCTTATATTATTTTTCCATTCAGTCTCAACTTTTACTGTAGCTTCAACTTCACAAATTTCTCGGCGAATAGTGGGAGCGGCAGGCTGTGTATCGAGATAGCAGTACACAGAATTCACAACGCAGTCGTTCTGTTTCATTTGTACATCAATTAAAACTTCTTTTCTCTTCAGATGAGTTTTATTTCACGTACGCTGTGATCTAACTGTCGCCTGTGTTCACATACACGTCTGTTGTTTACGGTAATATGTTACCCCATATATCCTTCCTTGTTCTGGTTTTCGTTCAGTGTGCAACACATCTAACTACTTTTTTTGACGTTTTGCTGACCGTGCATTTCAGTCTATTTGTCTCAGTATTTAACCAACTTGATGCACAAAATTTTTTCACAATAAGTTCTATTTCATGCCTCTGCATGTTTCGAGCACATGTGCTCATCATCAGGAGGTCAAAATTGCATTACAAATTTTGTGAATCAAGTTGGTTAAATACTGAGATAAATATCTAACTGCGTTCAGAATAACGTTAGAGACTTTCATGACTTCCCCTGGCAAGTTGGCCCCAAGTGGCATTTCCTGTGACTTCTTTGTATTCGGGAGTGTCCCTTTCAAATTTCGGCCAGGCCAGGTCTCCGAGTATCCTGATTGAGGGGTTTTCTGATTTTTGTGCGTTCCTTCAGACAAATTCCAGGATAATTGCATTAATTACGCCGCAGTCGCTTTCTTCGGCAGCCTTTCCAATTAATTATTCGCCCGCATCCTGTCATATTACATTACAAATCTGAGTTACATGATCGTTAGATAAACTGTAAATAAAAAATAAGTAGAGAAGTCCATGATTTCCATGCAATAAACTCCGATATTTTACTGACCCTTTATAGCCTAGGTGCCAACCCGCTGCCCACTGGCTTGTGTTATGCGGTCCGCTGTCACATTTGGAAATTATGTATATTATATATTTTATGATTACGTAACGATTACAGTATATGCATCATATACATGTAAAAAGCCCTCAGTAATTTAGGCTGTTAGGTGCACCAGGTTTTTTTTTTGTTGTGATTTCTACATGTGCGGCCCCATTATCACAACACAGTAACTGCTGGGGCCCTTTACAAATAAAGGTTTGGACGCTCTAGCTGTAAGGAATAGTGATAGCCTTATGTGCTGCCTGCCGTATCTTCAAACGTTTTCGCGTCTATTTTATGTTTGGTTTTCTTAAGATTCTTAAAATAAACCTCAGTGTCTTTCCTACATACTTTATATGATTAATCTATTAAACTTAAACTCGTAGGCGCGGTGCGTATTTTGCGCGATATTAACTGAATTCATAAGTGTTACGTGAGTGAGCTTCATGGTTTGAGGGTTAATATATTTCTGTAGAGTTTGTAGGCGTATTGCAGTAGACTGTGAGTTATTTAGGCTACATATTCGTGCAACGAACTTAACGCGTTGCGTGTCGGTCCAGCTGGACGGGAGGAACTTCGGACTCCTACTGTTCGTTCTGCGCAAACAACACACACACGCACACACATACACACACTACCTCTGAAAAAATACCTCGCTGGCCGAACAAAGTAAATGACAGATACAGAAACAGAGTGACAAAAAAAGTTCTGGAAAATACGAGTTACGTAATAGGCTTACTCCAAGTAGCAGTGGAACTTTCGTCCCTTTTGCATCGGTTCACAAAAGCAGCGGAAACTGAAGTAAGCTATCATCAGGCCATGTCTCTGTGTTCTATCCTGCCGTCGTTTGCAATTAAAATATCGGTACACAAACTTCGAGCTAGGAACATAAATAAGCACAAAGAATCTGATGCGGACGTGAGGCGCAATTTCCGTTTCATGCATTTGCATTTACGGGAATTTAAATAAGTCGATAACATGAAACAGTTAGCTCTAAAAATCTGTTTGGACAGAAAAAACAATCCTACGCTGCGTACATGAAGTAATGTTTATTTTAATTGACGGAATTTACATTGTGCTTTGTTTAGTTTACACCCATTTATCTAATTTGAGGAAAGTTTTTTTTTTGCGTTATTTCATTGGTGCTGTACTTGATTCTACCAGTCCGTTCTTCTTCTGTTTGGTTTAAGTCGGTCAGAAGCAACAGAACATGCAGTTGCGGTGGCTGTGCCTCTCAGAAATGAGGAGTCCGTATCTAGTTGAGAAGCTTAAGATCTTTTGAAGGCGGATATGCATGACACGAAAATTATTTGAATGGCCTCGTGCATAATTTTTAATTGTGAGTAAAAAGGTAAGGTAAAGTGCACCCTTGTACAGGCACTGAGGCTCTGTACAGGCCGTACGGCCCATAGGGGGAGTAGAGGTATAGCTCTACTCTTTCTTGACCACGCCACTAGAAGGAGGTGAGGGGTCAGCGTCACACCCCAGCCGCCCTTTACCCCCGGGAAAGACCCGGTACCCATTGTACGGGAGGCTGGTTGAGCCCTAGAGCCGGTCTGGACAGGTGCGGAAAATCTCGCCCCCGCCGGAATTCGATCCCCGGACCGTCCAGCCCATAGCCAGTCGCTATACTGACTGAGCTATTTCGGTCCACTTAATTGTGAGTGCTCAGTATAAATTATCTTTACGTCTCTTTAATGTTGATGTCACACAGATTCCTTAAGTTTTGTGTTTTAATTCGACATGATGCACGTGTGCTAATGTACACGTGTGGACTATTAATGTAAACTAAGCTATTGTCCAGTGCTGTTGTGCTACTGTGTCGTTTCGTACAGGTGAAAATATTTGGATGCAGTGGTTCATCTGTTTACCACTTTTAAGAGAATTTATCCCTGTTGTATTTCTAGTCCTCTCAGAGCACAGTAATTCATTAGAAATTTTCACTTACATATTTCGAGTTAAATGGCCATTACCAGGTTGTACACAAGAATAAAATAATAGATTTACACAATTTTTGCGGAATCGAGACCTAGAAACCTCTTTAATTTTTGGCAGAAATAACTTTATACTTTTTCTATATACACGTAGGCCAATCGTCCGAAGATGGGTCCATGTTACTGTCAAAAGTTACGATTCTTTTGTCCATTTGTCATGTGGGATCAATCCACGTTCGAGGCCCTGTGTAACACTTCATAAGGCCAAGTTGTATAACCATGTGATCACCATTTGTTAGATGTCCACGACTGCTTGTTCGATATACACCCTTCATGCCGGGAAAGATTCTCATTTATTGACATTTTACGTGAATTTTTCATTTTAGTCTTCCTCTCTCTTTGTTGTGTTATTAAATTCCTTGCCCCTGTTGGCGCTTATTGTAATCTGTAGTAAATTAGTTTGAACGAATTCATCCCGTTGTGTATTGATTCAGTATATTCACTTTATTAATATATATTCCAGTCAACGCAACTATATAATAAAAGCGTACGTTAAAGCGACAGGTTTCGACTTAAAAAGTCATCGTCAGGCTAAGCTAAGAACCATGAAGTTCTTTACAATGTGGCTGCACGCATTTGGGGTCCCAGATGGCTCACAGTTTGTGCTGTTATTCGTACAGTGTACATAACATGACTTATATCTATTGCATTATTGTGATTACATTAGGGTCAAGTACGTGACGTGTGCTATTTCCTGGGACCGTTGTTCACTGATTGGGCTTCTGGTTGTTATATCCGTTATGGTTGTATTGGTTATCCTGCTTTTAGTTTTCCGGTGGATGGGATGGGGGTGGGGGGTGTGCCTGTCCACTTGTTCTTTGTAGTCTGTTACTGCTTTCTGTTTTGGATCGGTTGCGTCTTGTCTAATTAGTTTTTTTATGAGACGGTTGCCGGCTTCTTCGTGCAGTAGTGTGCGGGCTTCTATCCCTGTGTAGCTTTCCCTTCCTGCGAAGATGAATGGCTTTTATTATATAGTTGTGTTGACTGAAATATATATTAATGAAGTGAATATGTGGTAAATTAATTTGTAAATGATCTTGTCTCCTCATAATGTATCTTCTTATTTTTCATAATTTTGTTCTCTTTGTTGTAGGTAAGTTCAACGCCTCTGCTCCGGTACTGTATTTGTGGCGTTTCAGCGTATCTCAAGTTGTCTTTGACTTTACTCGAAACAGAAGGTAAGTTGCTAACTGAAAACACCCGTATTGCATTCCGACCGCATTGCACGTGTGCAGTAGTCCATCTCCTTTCCGGTTTTTTTCCCCGAGTTCCGAACTTCTAAAACCAGTGAGTGCTGTGGCGTGGGTGAGCGCTCGGATGTTCCCCCGCGACTCAGTAATCGCCCCCCCCCCCTCGGATAATTATTAGCGCAGTTACTCCGAGATCTCATAACACTGATTCAGAAAACTGCCTTCTGCCCGAAGAAAGGAATCTAGCCTGAAAGAATCCACGAAAAGTTTTCGTATTCTCTACATTTGGGGTCCCCCTGCGCCGCGGTTTCCGCGGAGGTCTCACCTCCACTGTCATGATTTCATGTTTCCTGTCACCAGTGGAGCTGGCCGCTCGAGGTCCAGATATCTTGAAACTGAATCTTCGTCCCTAACAAAGAGCACTCAAGAATCAGGATAAAACTGCGTATGATGATGACATGATGGCCGTAGAATTAATTTGCACGAAACGTTGATCATGATCACAATTTGGGGACGACCAAAAAACAGATGGCTACGTGGGGCGTTCACTCTGTTACCCCAGAGGCCCGGTTTCGATCACAGATCGGTCCGTATGGGATTTCTGATGGGCAAATGGCAAAAAATTGGGACTTGGTTTCCATATTGTGCAGACCCCCCCCCCCCCTCCCGACTTACGCAGTAGTTAGGGTCTGGAAGATCCGACGGAAGTCGAATTTTGCGCCCGTCGCAGTTCATGATACTACATACGGTCAACTATATATGTACGTATAAGGGAGTCCGGTTGAAATCCAAGCTTCCACGCATTGGAATCTGACCGGCCGCAAAATGACCCCCCCGCCGCCTGTGTTATCGCCTAGCAGTATTCTTCCACCACCTGCGCCTCACCGTGCTTTCATTCCCGCAAGGAGAAATTCTGCGCTTATTTCAAAATAGCTTTTGCCCTTCTGGGTCGAAACATGTAGCTGCTTTTGCAAAACAAGATATTTGGTTTTTTAAATAAAACTAGCCGTGTTATACTGTGTGGTTTAATAGCTGGTATATTAATGAAACACAGCGAATGTCTGACATTAATTTTGCACAAATTACGAAGAAGGGTGTGATGTTGGTTATGGGTACACCACAGAGCTTTGTAATGCCAACTGAAATAGCTTATCTTTTATTGTAGCCGCGGAGTTGTGAAATCATATTGCTGTTAATGGCTCTTTCATAGTCGTGACTGGTTATAGGTATTAAAGTCCCGAAATATGGAACTTAATCGCTTCAAAACGTTCGGAATCAATGAACTATTATTTGGCAGCAATTTTTTTTATCGATGTCTGTGTGGCGGACATTAAATAATGACGCAGTAATGAGTACAGTATAGACATACATGACGAAAGCATACATTTCAAAGGGAAATATATATAGTAGTATGTAAAGGGATTCAAACCTGCTTGTTTACTGTTTTTTTTATTCCATTCAGGAATTTTATTTTTGCTTTGTTTCTGGCTTGAAAAATATTGTCTTGGATTTTGAAATTCCGAGAAAGCATTCGCGGTGGCCCTATATTTAAAATTTTAACCATAAGGTACAGTTCCATTGATTGACTGTTTTTGTGACGCAGAGAATTCCTGTGTGTCAGAACAAGCCACGATCGACTCAGATTGTTTCATTTGCTTTTTGTTATTCGCTGTCACTCGCCCATTGGACTCATTTTAATTTATGTAGCAGGGAATGGCTGTTAGTTGTAGGGACGCAAGCAGCATTACAGTATTGTGTGGTATCGAGGTTTCGGCAAAACAGCGTTGTGCTTTTCTGCGAAACTGTATGCGAAGTCACATTTAGAGCCTCTTGAGAGACAAGCACCTGACCATCGCTTTAAACTGTGATGGACGACTGGCTTTCGAAGTTCCCACGTATTGATTTTATTCCTTTCTACATCCGCATTTTGTGTTGTCTTCTCACAAAAATTGGTCTCTCTAACAAAATGGTTTACGAACTCTTTTTGAGCAAGAAGCGGGATGGAGGATGAAAGAAGCAACGTAAACTATGGTTTTATAAGTTGGAAGAGACCACGTTCAGGATTTACGTTTAGAAGGGAAGGTCACCCCAAAATGAATCTGAAAGATATAGGATGGACGAACTTGGGTCGGAATAGCGACCATTGGCGGTGATAAACCTTCGGGGTTTATAAGCGGAGCACGCTGTTTAGGCATATGACGAGGGTTATCTTTCCAAGAATTGTGATTTTTAAGATATGATTGTATTATTACACTGCAGTTGAATGCTGTAAGTCCTCCTATAGGGCGTGTCGTTGTGGAATTAGCCTGCTTCCCAGTGTGAATCCAAATCATGAAGCCAGTACCTGACAGTGGCTCTAAGGGGCTTTGCTGATTACCTTCTCTGCCATCAGACGCGGGCCTTCCGGTTGGTGTCATTCGTTTAACCCACGGATGTTTGTTGCGCGTCGAGGCTGCGTCTGTTTGTACACGATGTTGACCCTCTCTGACCGCCCGTCATATCACCCACGTTGCACTTCTCACCTTCGTGTCACGCTGCCCCACATCCTTGAAGGTGACTGTCGTAACGTATCATATGTTGGCATTACTGAACAGCATGCGAGTTTCCTGTTGAGTTTAAATTATGCTTCATATGCACCTGCAAAAATAAACAATCTTGGTATACATATCCCGGCTGCTGTTTGTTCATTCCTTAGGATATCTCTGCCCGGGCACTATACAGCCAGGTATCTTGTCACTCTCATCGTTGTACCAATCTGTAAGTACTGGTATTTGACTCTCAGACCCATGTGTAGGTAGTCATGTTGGTATACGTCAGGTTTGCCCTCTGGGGAGTAAGTATTGATGTTAGACGTTTTGTCTTTCAGTTTAGGCTGAAATTTTTAACAGGCGCGTATCCGATTAGGCGCCGACACGGTTGTAAGCCCACACATAAACGCAAGCACGAATGCACGCACTGTATCTCACTCAGACGCACCTAATGCGGATCCATAGCCAGTGTCCGATATAAGTCTTGTGTTATAAGAACGAAGACGATACCCAGAAAATTAACCCTTAACGTATGACACATTGTGTTCTCATCCCTACCTTTTAAATATCTAAAAAAAAAAAAAACAGTTCTAAGGATACGATTGTTCACGCGTGATACTCAGTTCTGACTCCATTTCTTTCGCCATCTATTTCTGATATTCTTTGACTTGTGACTCATACGGATAGAATGTTCTGTTGTGGAACCTTGTTTCGTTTTTTGCTGTATTCGTATAGTTTTGCCACCCTAAACAGTGTTAAATGACGTAATTATTGATGACAATGTGTAATATCCGTTAACATCTTGTTATCCACATCTGCATGAAAGTCGTGCGCTTTTGCAAGGTGTTGGTGTATTATTAAAATTTGTCGCATTGTGGACTTGTGTCAAGAGGCTTTTTTTTTTTCAGAAATATCGTACAGTGTGGTTCCTTATATCTGCCTAATTTTAAAAATGTAGCAGAGTTCAGTAACGCACCCACGTGTGGTATGGAGGCCCACCCTTATCCTTTACCTGTGTGTTACATTTAATTATGTTCCTCTGGTTACATCAGAAGCTGTGCAACAAAAATTACTATCTGTGGGTAATTTGTGACGGTTAAGCTGATAGTTTTCGTGCCATGCCATCTAAACTAGATGCTTACGAAGCGTAATACACTTGGAGCCCGCTTCGTAACTCTTGGCTGAGTTAAGTCGCTCTGTTGAGCATTACAGCTCTCGTATTTCTTCCTTAAGCTTTAGTGCTGTCTTCTCTGCATGGTGGTTTCTTTAAGTGATGAATCCTCATCCTGGAAACTTTTAATGGCATCAGGAGGGCAGTAAGAAGCAAGCATATAGTTAATGTCGTGTATTTTCAGTTGCGAGTTTCCTGTCCATACGCCAGTCTGTAGTGTCTGGCATATTACTTCGTGCCTGGGGGGGGGGGGTAGACTGATTCCTCCACCCCCCATAAATCACCTGACTCAAATTGGACGCTGTGCCAATTTTCCCTCCCCAAGACCGAGT
>Ga0123352_10006147_pt1 | contig 18319 bp, 11 predicted proteins | sample TergutLab28metaG_FD_89700 | JGI IMG/M metagenome (GOLD analysis project Ga0123352, IMG submission 89700) | Labiotermes labralis P1 segment gut microbial communities from Petit-Saut dam, French Guiana - Lab288 P1 | ecosystem: Host-associated > Arthropoda: Insects > Digestive system > Gut ... | reverse complement strand
TGTTAATACATCCATCCTCAGGAGCTTGCGACTTATTTGATGAGTTATTTCATGGGTTGTGTTGTTCTGGTTCGATGTGTGTTGGTGTTACGTTGTGGTTTGGCTGGGGTGGTGTGGTATCCGGATGCAGGCTTCAGCTACGTCTTTAATATACCTATATATACAACACTGTGCGTTTGGTTGGTGCAATAAATCGGGTCCATTGGCGACTTTACTTTTTTCTTACAATTTGAGACAGCTGTTCCTATGTGCACTGACACGAAATTCGCTACTGTGTGAGCAGCAGTACATTTTGCGTAAGAATCGAGAACTCTGCTATCTATTTGGGTTGCTTTCCCATGGGGACTTGGTATAACGACTTGACTATGGGCTGGGCTACCAAGGAATTGTGGGTAGATTCCCGGAAAGGGAAATTTTTCCTTCTGAAGTATGTTCGGACAAGTTCTGGGCCTTCCCCAACCTCGATTCCATGTGGGGGCTCTTTATGCGGAGGTAAAGCGGCCGGGGCGTGAATCTGACCACTCATCACCTGGTGCCAAGGTTAGGAATGCGTGGAGCTGTAACTCCACTATCCCTTGTGTTTGCTTGGCGTGTGCGAGAATAACTTACTTTTATCTTTACTTGATTTAACTTTCTTCTCTTTTGCCTTGCTTGTGCTTACTTTCCTCTATCCTAGACTCCTTAACGACACATAAGGCGACAGTTGCTAAAGCCGAGTAATCGCTAGATTTATATTCACTTGATAATTCTTTTACAGATTTCGGGTTTCTTATTTTGGCTTGCAACTCCATGTCCTGGTAAGAAGGGTTTCCGAAATTATAAAATATACACTACTTAAATCTTCGGTGTAGAAACCACAACAGCTAGTTTTTCAACCCTGTGCTAAGACAAACTGATACAGTCCACACCATTTTTCTAACATGCAGTTTAACGTATTTTTGGCACATAGACAAAAGAATATCGCAGATTGTCCTCAACTGACTGATATATAAATCTTTATCACTTCAGCTTCAGCAGCAGTCAAAACAGACGGAGAAATACCCAACCTGAAGCGGCTGTAAGAAACATGCTAGGAATAGCTACTGTGTGCATGATCTGTAACTTTACCCCCACGTGACCTTTTGTAATGAGATTGAATTAGCTCCTGGATCACGTGACTGACGAGAACTTTATGTACGTACAAGATGTAGCTTGGTAGCCTATTAATATCACTGACTGCTTGCTCGGCTGCATGTATGCAAGCAGCCTGGCGTGCGGGGAAGTGTCGATGTCGGTTTTTACTGATGTTTGTAATTGGAAAGAGGAACATGCACAGATGTGTGAGGTGAGAAGTATGACAAACCAGTAGCGTCCAAGGTAACATAAACTGGTTTTTGTGGTATAGTTGTTATTTGAAGAATATTCAAATATGGCAGCTGATGATACACGTTTTGCTATAGACGTTGTATTTTACGTTTTAAGTAACTTCCTGGAAAAAGTCCCTCAAGAGAAAAAATACTCAACTGGTCATGAAATCCCCTGTCATTTGTGAAAACGGAAGGCCCCTTTTGTGTTCACAAGGACTTTACTCGATATATATCTCGAGCCACATTAATACTAATTTCATTTATTGTACAATTACATAATCAGTTAAGGAAAAAAATGGTAGGTTAATTAAACTACAACATTACGTACTGGAATAAATTAGCCAACAGCCAATCAGAGTGAAGTAATGCTGTAAGGCAAAATCGATCGTAGAGTAAACAAACACTGGGATCTGTACTTCGAATGCAGCTCGGGGAACTAACGTACTTGTGCGTGTCTTTGTACTCTTCTTTCCGGTAATGTTTCATATCTTCGAACGGATTGACAATAACCACATAGTGCTGACACCGAATTCCAGAATTTATATGAGATGCAAACTGCAGAAAAATTAGCTCAAGTGAAGACACTTCTGGCTAGCGTTCGACCTGGAGTACAGAGTATAAGGAATTTTTCGTGAGTTTACTCATTCTCTCCGAAAAAATTTAGGACACTGACTTAAACTATAACATGGCGACCTTCTACCATATTCTGTTTTATTTAAAATTTTGTATCTTAACGGTCTACGAAACTTCTAGGACATTAAATTATACCAAAATGACTTTCTATCGCAGTCCATTTTGTTTATAATTTTATATGTTCCAGTTATCGCAAGTATGTTTTAATTTACTGACAGCGTCCGTAAATGGACGATGAATGAGTAAGTAAATGAGATAAATACTTCCACTGAAAGATCAATAAATAGATTGGATTGGAAAAAAAAGGAAATAAAAAGAAAGAAATTGATTGGTATGAAACTTTTTATTTACTGCGAGTGGCTTCGTTCTGCCGCAAATTTTGCTGCATCTGAAGTGTTGTCGCACTCGGTCGGATGGTCGCATATAGAGAGTAAGCTCACAGCTGTTTGTCCAGTTTCCGTTGAAACAACGCGGTACCGTGTTCAATGAGTTTGCTTGCTATTGAACGCCCAGCAAGTTGACTCCAGAGGGGACACTTTTGATCTGCATATAGAAGTGATCTGATTAGAATCCCGGTCGGGACGATGACTAAATTCATGAATGCTTATTGTTGCTTTCCCAAGTGTCTGTCGTGAAACAGAGGCAAAATACGAATACGAGTTGGTTCAGCGATCAGCATGGTTACTAACAAAAGTATTTATTTAAAGAGTTTTTTCATTATGCTACAAAAAATAAATTATTTAATTGTTAACTAAGTGCTCTTAATTTTAAAATTTCTGAGACGGTATATTAAAAAAATAGGTCGTGGTTACATGTTCCTTAAGCCATTCAGTTTAACAGAACGCGGTCCCATGTAAATGAAATTAGTGGCTAAACACTGCTACGGTAAGGGGTTCGTCTTGTATTTGCATATAGCATAATATTATAACACTAGTCATTTCGGCTTAGTGGATGTACCGACTTCTGATGCCAGAATTAGTAGAAAATAGCCGAATTCATAGTTATTGCAGATGGTCGACAAGTGGCTACACGTTTAGACCTTTCACGCCTTCATCATCAGGCCACGTCATTTACAACGAAAATACAATGCAGTTCGTCTGTAATTGTATGCGGAGAATAGTATCTGAATTTTCCTTGTAAGTGACCCGGCCATTATGGTGACTGCAGGAACGGTTGAAACATGTAGCCATTTGCCAACTATATGTTGTGTTAGACGGCTGTTTTCTACAAATTCTTTATCTAAAAACACAACGGGATACATAACAACAAAGTCTGATGTGAAAATGATGACAGCGCTACTGAAATCTGGCACGAAATAACGTCTTCTAAAAGTAAACAGATTTTCTTGAGATACTGTCTTGAGACATTTAAAACAAGAGTATGTCAGTTGATTGATGTCTTATTGTAAATTTTGATTTTATAACGATAACTAATGAATTACCAGATCTAAAATTTGAAACTTTGTCTGTCAATACATAATACAGATATTTATAAACTTTAAGTATAAAATGTTTCACGTGTATAAAAAATTACAAAATTTGTTACGTTACAGAAAGTTGAGAGTTTTATATGACAAACTACAATGTAATAGAAATATATGCTTTGATGACTTCTTTTTTTCTTTTTACAAAAATTAAGGGCTAAATTATGTAGCCCGTAACTGATATTCCTCAAAGCTCTCATCCTGTACATTTAAACGTAAGAAGTAATGCGCAATTGTAATCTGGCGTTCTCAGAACTTCTTGTTTGATTGTTGTTTTGAACGAATTTCTAGGAACAAGTGGGTGGATAGACGGCTGGATACATTGTCAGATAGAACTGGTTGAATGTTTAAATTGAAGTAACTGTAAACAGATTAGTTTGAATTGTTTAGCCTCGTTTCTTGGAAAGTTAATTTTACTTAACTTTCCTGTCGAAATGCACTTACCTCTTACGTCACATGTGCTGCAGCTCGAAACACAAAATTCTATTACAGCTACAGAAAGCAGCGTTGTTAAGGTGAGTTTTAATGTTGATGTCATTTTCTCATTCTTTAACATCTGCTATCTTATCTGACATAGAGGAAGGAATACAATTCTTAAGAAATATGCGGTGAAGTGTATTCTCATATACGACTTCCTTTGGGCACTGAACGACGGAAGTTCTCCTATTGATAAACTGAAAGATGACAACTTATGAGGGAAAAGTAAGTATTTAAAGAAACCCAACATGTCTAATTAGGTTCTAGTAGTTAAGTGAAAGTCACTGCTAGTCGGTGATGACATCATTGTGACTTATTTTACAGTAGATGCTAGGAAGAGATAAAATAAAGCTTATTCTCTCCTGCTGCAGATGATTTAGACGTAAAGTTGTTGAACAGAAGAATTTAATTTCCTTCGTGGGAAGGGAATACAGACAATAAAGACGTCATCATTGTTTGAAATGTCAAGTCATCGTCCTAGCATGTAAGAATTTTATATGTCTCGAGACAGAACGTGGATTTTATTAGACCTTCAGCTTTTCTAAGTATGACACATCACTTGGACTCGTCCGAAGACATCGTCTTTCACAGTGTATATTAGATTGTGGTGCAAAAGGTGGAGATTATTATTGGTTTGTTATTAAAGGTTTCAATTACTCACGCTGAATAGAGATGGATGATTTAGGATGTCAGTCAACAGTGATTTGGAAAAATCTGAAAGAAGTTATCAAGCCCTACTTTAAGAGTAATATTGCAGCTGTTTCGAAGATGTAAGGTAAAGGAAAATTTGACCTTGTGTATGCCGTAAAGGTGTACTGGAAAGTGGAAACGCAGTTGAATTCATTTATAATGGTGGCGCTAGATGGAGGCGAAGGATCAGGCCGCATACCCCGACCGCTTTACCACCGATGAAGTAGCTCTTCCTGTCCTTTGAACAGGAGTCCTGGCGAACCTCAGAGCCGGCCTGGGTACTTTGGGGAACAGTCGAAACACGATGCCCTGGTTGTTCATCCTGTAGCTTAGTGGTTTCGAAGAGGGAATAAGGAAAGCCAACAAGACTCTCAGGCAGGATAAGTAATTTCCTGGCCGAGGTTTGAAACCAAAATACCCCGAATGTGGCCATTCCCTTTTTTTCCTCTATGACTGAATAATCTTGGAATTCATTAACCTACTGTATGATATTGGAGGGGGACCGCGGTAGCACAGTGGTTAAGGTGCTGTGCTACAAATCGGAAGGTCGCTGGTTCGATTCCAGATGGTGTCATTGGAATTTTTCATTGACATAATCCTTCCGATCGCACTATGTCCCTGGGGTCGACTCAGCCTCTAACAGAAAAGAGTACCAGGAGTATTTCCTGGGGGTAAAAGCGGCCGGTCCCTAAGGCTGAAAAATTTACCACCATCCTGGGCCCTTGTCACGTATTCTGGGAACCTTAACTTCCTGGAATCCTCTGAGCACCTCGCGGCTTGTAATGGGGCTGATTTACCTTTACTGTATGATATTGGATTTGAAATGATTACTTGCTCCTATTTAGAGTTTATTGTATTACATTCCTATAATAAGGCGAAACCATGCGCAATAAATTAATAATGAGAAGACATTCCTAGACTAGTTTTAGGAACGGCCCTGAGTCTGATTGCCTCCAGAAAACGGCGCGGCAATTTTTCACCAGACTGCAGGACATAAACATTAAAACCAATTAAATTCTGTAGAATAGTCTAAAGCTTAACGCACAAATGAAAGGACAAGGGGTCATGTTATACTACCTTCTAATATGAAAGTGATTGCAGTGTGTACTGCTGGGAGAAAAGCATTATGCTTATACCGTAACACTGTGGCGCTTTCGCTTAATATAATTCTTCGGCTATCCTGATACCATTTTCGCGAAGTGAGAGCTTCTTTGGCGATTTAATTTTGCCGGTAACAGTAAAACGCATTTAGGTCTTCATGCAAAGGCCTGATATTTGGACGATTTTAACCAAACTTGAAATTTGTCAACCAATTGCGATGAAAGTCATCAATATCAAATTTCATAGAAATCCGTCCAGTGGGAGCTGTGCTTATACATGCGGACAGATGGTTAAGCAGACATACAGACATACGGAAATGACAAAGGTAATAAGCGCTTTTCGCAATTACGCGAACGTGCCTAAAAGAGATTGGTATATATATATATTCCAAAGGTAAAAGCTAAAGTGATCCCGTTACAGGCCCGCTGTAGCCCACAGGGTGGGTAGAGGTATAGCTCTACTCTTCCATGACCGCGGCACTAGAGGGGGATGAGAGGTCAGCGGCACGCCTCGGCCGGACTTTGCCCCCGGGAAAGACCCAGTACCATTTTACAGGGGGTTGGGTGGACCCCAGGGCCGGTCTGGACGGGCGAAAAATCTCGTCCCCACCGGGATTCGATCCCGGACCATCCAACCCATAGTCAGTAGCTATACCAGCTGAGCTACCTGCCCCCCCCACACACACATATATATATATATATATATAGGTAGTGTGATACTGCCTGGACATCTTCTGGATGTGAGAAAAAAGTATTAGAACGGAAGCAGTTTGCAAGACCTCATGCATTTTACAAGTTCACTGGGAGGCAGGCTAGTGTTTTTCAACTTTTCCAATAAAATGAAATTTCACGAGGAACTCGTGAGCTTAAAGAAAACTTGGGGAGCCATATTGTTTTTTTTTATCACTGATGTTTGTAGATACTGTGTGTAAAAATGTCGCATTTCTTGTACTTTCGCCAATTTGCCGCCGAGGAATGTGAAGAGGCGGATTTTACAATGGCTCCCATATTCGGCGCCAGTGAGAATATCTTGAACACGTATTGACTTGCAACTTGCACGTCTACAGTGTAAGGCAATTTTGTTTTTTTAATCAGTAGTAAACACTAGCAAGGAAGTTGGTCTAAAGATAAACTGAGAAGATTTGTGTGTCCGTGTTTTGTCACCAGAGTGAAAAACAAGTTCTTCATTTAAGAGTGTTTACGAAGACGTTTGGAACTGTGCGAAGTTCCAGTTAGTGTGAACGGAGTTAATTGAAAATCCTGTACGTGGTAGGCCAAAACTGATGCCAAATTTTGATGTTTTGCTGACCGTGCATCTCAGTATAATCTTAGTAATTAACCAGCTTAATGCATAAATTCTTGTTTTATAATAAGTTTATTATATGCCTCTACATTTTTCGAGCACTATGTGCTTATCATCAGGTGGTCAAAATTGTATTATACAGCATCTGGTGTCATCACACCTCTAGGTGGCCGTTCCGTGCACGGGACGGCCACCTAGAGGTGTGATGACACCAGATGCTGTATAATACAATTTTGACCACCTGATGATAAGAAAATAGTGCTCGAAACATGTGGAGGCATATAATAAACTTATTATAAAACAAGAAATTGTGCATTATGTTGGCTAATTACTAAGAAGAGTGTTGCCAAATTAAATTCGGGAAATCCATGTTAACATTCAATAAAAAATCACCGTCTGCCCCTGTGCTGTTTAATAGCATAGTATTTGAAATATATGCAGTTGTATTTTACATGTAGGTGTATGTGTGCCAGTCTTGGTCTATCATTATAGCCGTGATTATAGACTAAGAAATTTCTAGAAAAAAAGCGCTAACGAATTTATTTTGGTGTAAGTGGCAGGAAGTGGCTAAAGGTATACACAAAGAAAAACTTTATCTGCCTTTAGTTATCTAATATATTACTTCGATTACTAAGTCGTGGATAATGAATTATGTGGGATAAATAACATGCAGGCCAGATAAAATAATACCATGTTATTATTATTATTAATTCCACAGCATGCTCCATTACAGTAAGTAATACTACAAGCTATAGTAATCTTACATTTCTGTTGTTAGTGTTCATTAAGTCTGTTCGTTAGAATGATTTATCTTTTCAAGGTCAATTGAGTTTATCTATCTAATTAATTGCTTCAGATTCCTGTTGGTTTGTTCACTTTTACTCACTGGCCAGTTGCCTACTTTAAGTACACCGTTCTTCAGAATTTCTCTTTCGCTCTTTAGCCTTTTGCACTGGAATATCAGATGGTCTGCTGTTTGTGTGCCGTGTTTGCATGGGTACTCTGGACTTCCTATAAATTTTAATCGATGCAAGTAAGATCGAATATTTCCATGGCCGGTCATAATTTTTGTTACATTTGGGCTTAAGTTTAGATTCACTGCCAGTCTACTTTCTACGCTTGGAAAAAATTCTTTAGTAATCGCTCCTTTCTTTGTTTCCTCCCATTGACTTTGCCATTTTCCTACGCTTTCCTTCCGGTTATCCTTTTTAACACTATATTGAATGGAATTTCATTTTGGATAGCTCATGAGGAAAACGTTACTTGAGAGACATAAAAGTAGTTGGTAAAGACATATATAAAAGGATCTCGAACCAACAAAGACAATGTTGTAAGGCATATGAGCTGATTCTAGACAGCAGGGAGGCTTTGGTAAGGGCAAAGCTCTAAAGCTGTAGCTGTCATACCGGAACTTGCTAATTAGGTGAGCCTGGGTTGGCGAAGTTTGTTTTCAGTGATTTCCTGATAAGGTTTCAAAGGAAATCAGAGATACAAATAAATAGATAATTAAAGAGCAAAAGGCATATGACATGGCCACACTTTCTAAGGCATATGTAAGTAAACATTTGTAACATCCGAACACTGCGTAAAATTTGACGTTTTCTTTTTGACAGGGCTCATGAAAATTGACGAATTGTATAATGTGACTTCTTGCAGGCTGGTATCTCATTACAAGCGTTTCAAGTAAAACTGCTGCCTGCATCCTCACGGTAGATTTATGCTCTGAAGATTGAGACATTATTTTCCACCGAAACATAGATAACGATTTACCATTCTTCACTGAGTTATGTCTAAGAAGGCAGCAACATCCAATCGAGAAATATGTTTACGGTTTCGACTTCCTGTGAGGGAATAATTTTGTGTCCGATGATGATTTGATTATAATTGGTGTACAATATGGAGAAAATAACCTGTGCGTTTTAAAGTTCTTAAATATTAGGCTGAAGAATAGATTGGGTTTATAAAACCGTTGGAGCTGAAGTAGAGTTTTTTTCTACTTTGCACAATGCAATACGTAGTACAGGGGGACAGTCACATTCCTTGCAAGCCTGCACCTCGTCTACAATACCTTTTCGTCCAACCCCTCCATGCTTGAAGCATACAGCAATCATTAGATCCACCTCGCGAACGGCAAAGAACTCAAAGTGTCGGGACCTTTAAATTAACAACACGTTTGCCATCTGTTTTACTTGACTTTTGGTTACCGTGTTTAGGGTATGTTGTCGCTAGTCCCGTATACCTATTTCGGTAATTCCCAAGTTTGTCAGTATCGTCCCTCAGATGTAGCCGCAACTACTGCTTTATTCCGTGTTTCTCCAATTTTTTTTACCATTAATGACTCTCTGTTCCACAAGGTTTAGTCCAGTCTACTAACAACTGTGTTAAGTGAAACATCAAATGAATAAGTTGCGTATATTTTTCTAATGTTATGAAATTTTTCTTCTGATCGAAAACTGTTTTGGGCCGCTACAAAATTTAAACAGGACTGGCGAGGTACGTTTGACGTAACTGCGTTCGTGTAAACATTGTTGCTGTGCAAAGCAGTAAGTGTTATGTATTATGAGTGTGTCTACAGCAGTAGATATCCAGCATGCAGCGTGCCTGCTCCGTATTGTAATCCGTGGCTTGACCGGCTCTACAAAAATTTTTTAATTATATATCACAAACGGCACGATTTTCGGAAAAAGGATATTGAACATAAATACGTGTGTTGACTTTCTATACAAATTTTGTCTGAAACATTCTCATTCCAAGAAGTAACGAGTGTGATACGGTCAAAAATGTATATTAGTCTTCCTGTAAAGTACCCTTTATTCTTTTCAGATTTTAATGAAACTTGAATTTCTTTGACATTTTTTTTTAAAAAAAACTTAACTATAAATTTTCATAAAAATCCGTCTTCCACTGAGAACTGAATTGTTCCACCCAGAAAAAGGGACAGATTGACAGACATGATGAAAATAATAGTCGCTTTTCGCTAGTGTGCGAACGCGCTTTAAAAAGAATAAGTTATTAAGCTGATTGCAGTCGCGGACTCTAATGTAATGAGAGTGTGCCCTCTGCTTGCAATGGAAAGAGTACAGCCGAAATATTTGTTTTTTTTTTAATCGCATTTGGAGACTCTTGGGGCAGATAAAGTCACACTGTATTATTATTGTTACTAAATATGAGGGGAAAAAGAGATTAGAGATAACTCGGTCCAAGCTGCTGGCTTTAATTCGTTGCCATATGTGTGAACTCTGATTACGTAATTACTAGACATTCTGATGTCCTTTTTTTGAATTTTACATGGTTGCAAATGACTTTCGGCAGACTTGTTAGCTCTAATCTGTGTAACTTGGTGAAATACACGTTTCTGCAAAATGTCCTAGAACACAAAGGTCCGGTGATTGAATATATCAGGAACGCTTCACGTTACGGTACATTTACTAGAATATAAAAAGAAAGCTGTCGCAAGACTAATATGGATATAAATATATTCATACCGTTGTGATAAAAGCTGTGTGTATTCAGTGCGATAGAGGAAGTAGTTTGCTAGGGTCACGGTCTGGCTGCATGTCCTTTTGTAAAATGGTTTATCGTTGTGAGGTCTATAAATCTCGTGGGTATAGGGGCGGTCCAGACTTGATGGAAGTGGAAAGATTTCCCAAACTTTCTGCCTTGAAGAAGTCATCGACCATTAAATTGGCAGCCAATTACTCTCCTCGCAGGCCAGAAAAAAGGAACTGTAATTCAGTATTTCACCTACGACTTTTAATAATAAATCGTCATTAATGTGCGTTAAAATCTGAAAGTGATTTTGTGACGTGTTTCGTTCCGAAATAGCTCTTGTATTAGAATTATGCTGAAGTTATTATGTTATATTTCAGTACAACCCCTGTTCTTTGTAAGTTAAATTGTTGTTGTTGTTGTTGTTTAAATTGCTGTGACTGTTGTCTGTCAACAGTGATCTCGTCAAGAAAACTTGCTTATTTAACCCTTTAAAGACGAAACGAAGACTGCTTTATTTAAAGCCCCAGTCCGTACCGTTCTGTAAACACTTTTCATCTCGGTTATAAAAACCACTCAGTTTATGCTGTAAGTGGCACAAGTTGCTGTTTGTTCTCAGATAAATACAAAACACATAAATACAGTGTGGGCAGAACGTACAGTTGTTGAACTTTAAGCCTGTTGGTGCGTCACATAACCAGTAGGTTTTAAAAGGTTAATATCACGTTGTGATTGAAGTCACCAAGTTCAGCAGACTTGTCCTGAATCACTTTGTACATAATCAGTAAACTGCGTGTATAGTACACTAGGTTCACTTTTTGCGATATGTACAAATGTCTGTGCATGCACATTCCTACTTTCCTTCCAAATTTTAGTTTCCGAACATCACACATTTCTTGCAGCTTCATTCAGACCCAACACGCAGAACAGTATATAATATGTAATAATGTATTTAATGATAGAAATTAGGGTAGAAGGCTGAAGTAATTTTTATGATGTCGAGATCCAAAGTCGGTACTTATTAGAATGATCACATTAAGCATGGTAAGGGTGGAGAAAGCAGCACTCTTGGTAGAGTTGAGAATTCCATATAAAGTTTTGGTCGGAGAACATGCAAGGAATAGATGGGAGGGCAGTATTAAGATTAATTTTGGAAAAGCAGACCGGAAAGTTTTGGATTCGAATAGGATTAGATGGGGGCTGTTGTGAGAACTGTTACGAAACTTTGAGTTTTAGAAACAACTTTGCGGAAGCGAGCACGTCTTTGTAGATGTAAATTGCTAGAATATTATTGAGGAAACCCGTGGTTGAAATTTCGACTGCTCAATGTCTGTCGTGATGGAGGCCCTCTGTGGTTTTCCTCAATACAAAGAGGCAAGTGCTGGGATAGTACGTCAGTTATGCCATGAACATTTTCTTCCAAATTCCTACCAGATCATCATTCACCATCGTAGGTATTCTGAAATACCGACAGCCTCGTAAAGCAAAAGAGCAAAGACTATTGGTCTTTGCAGACGAAGATCTCCAAAGAGTACTGAGACGTACGCAAGATGTCACCGAGCAGGCTGGTACTGGAACAAAGCCCTAGGGCTCTGTCAGGGAGGCCGTTGTTCCGAATCTCCGTACGGACACCGTCTACCTTTCAATGAAGATTTTCGTGGCCTTCTTCACTTACCTCCAAACACATTCTGGCATATTTCTATTAGGTCACGAACGTTTCATTATTCATTTTCGTCCAACCATAGAAGCTGCGCAGTCTGATATGTACTGAGAGTGTAATAAAATAAAATATAGCAAATGACAGGGAACGTCCTGGCCATCTGACCGACTATTAGCTGCTCAAGAAAGACTGTGCCCACTGGACCTGGCTAATGACAGCAAGCGGATAAAGACGCCGACCTGAGAGAGATGACATCAGCACCTTAACATGAAGCGAGACTACTTGTGTGGCATTTCACTCAGAGAGAAATTCGTTGTTGCGTGTTTATGGTGTGGAATGACGCTTTTTGATGCAGGGAGATAGTGTGATTATGTAATAAGCAAGCACTGTGTGTGTTTTGTGGTTCACCTGCAGGGGTACATGACTGCGTAATTTCAGATTTTTTTTTTTTTTTAACGTTTGGTTGCATGTGGTATTTCAAGCTCTGAAATTCAGCTTCGGACTTGTGGTGTGAAAGACAGCACTATGACAAACAAAGCAAAAGGTAAAGAAATCTACGCAGGCCTGGACAGGCCGAAGTTGGGGACCCCAGAATTTCTAGACGATCACCGCATGAAGTTGGTAAGGTTGTAAGCCCTGCGCACAGACCGCCTTTACCACAGAGGAAATACATCTGGTTCTCTTTTATGTTAGAGGCTGAGTCGGCCCTGGGCCTTAATACGGCCGGAGGGATTAAATCAATGAAAACTCGCAATGCGATCATCCGGCTTGGCAAACAAAATGCAGCAAGCAAATATTAAGGAACTTTTTAGGGAATAGAAATCTTAATTATAACCCGATTCCGTGTTGTCGTAGACCTTTATTGAACTTACTTACTAGACAAATTAGAATCACGTTTATGGAGAAAGTAAGAACTAATTAAATGCGGGAACTGATTTATACACACAGTTCTGTAACCAAACCGCTTGTGACAGGCTGAATTCTTCATAAGGCTTACAGTTCATCACTACCAGCACGTTTCCGGGTTGGGCTCCATTACCATTGGGCTGAAAGAAAAAGGGCTTACAGCTGGCTTGGCTAGATCCTGCCTAGGGTCGTTAGGGACACGAAGTTTCCTCAGTTTTAATAAAATAACTTTGATAAAGTGGCACAAAGTATATATCATTTTCATACGCTACAGGGCGATCCCTGCATTTTTGTCGCAAGAATATGTGGCGGTAGATTATGTATTTTTAAAGTATGATTAATCAGTATTGTGACTCACTAGGGATTAGACGGTCTGGAGATCGAATGCCGGTGGAGGTAGGATTTTCCGCACCCATCCAGACCGGCCCTGGGGCCCACCTAGACACCTATGCCATGAGTACCGAGTTTCTGTCCCGGGAAAAGAACGCAGTTGCAGCTCCGAAGCTGCTGTGAGGTGTGATCACTACTGCATGTATTTAGCTGGTATGTCCTGAGATTTTTAAATGAGGTGACACGCATATTTGCTCCCGCGCTGTTGAGGACTTAAATTCTAGTGAAAAAGTGTGAGCATATCAAGTCTCGGGGTTGTTTTGAAATGACTTTGCTTCCAAGTTTGATTAAAAGTAATTATTTCTCATTGTTTAGTCAAGAGTGTTAAGTATTTAACTTCTTTGACCGATCAACACTTGAAGAATTCAAAAGTGCCTTCTTCTTGATTGGCCTAAACGGACTAAGTAAAGTGGTAGTAGATGACAGCGACGCGAACCCGTCTACAGGTTACAGTAACGTACGAGAAGAATAAGACCATTTCCTGGACGAGATGCTGCCTTTCAGCTGTCATTTATGCTTTTTAACAAATGGAGCACTACTTCCTCGACTGTTTTATGTAGTGTTAAACAGGAACTCTGATAAGTATAAGAGCAGGAAACTGAGAACAAGTTTGGTGTTCTCCCTCTCACCTCTCACTTTATGGTTGCTGTTTGTGCGAACCTATCTTCTAGGTCCACGAAGTACAGCTAGAACAGAGGTACGGCTTTTGATTTATCTGAAGGTGAAAAGCATGGTCGTGGGCCACGTATTTTTCCGGCGACAGATATTTTGTCGTTTTGTCTCAGAACCATATTTTACCTGTTCTTTATAGGGAAGTGAAAAGACACTAAATTCCTCCGGAACTTTAACAAGACAGCCCGTATTCAGCCACTTCATACAATTCCTTTGCTTTAATTAACAACACAATTTTGTGTGTAACGTAAGAATACTGACTGCTTGCTTTCATCTATTTACTTTGTTGAATAAAACGCACAAATGCATAATTTAGTACTAAATAATTTTGATGGAATTCTTACGTATATTATGTGATTTAATAATGCCTTTCATAAGTTTCAGGATAGATTGTTTAAACACAAACAATTAAGAAATGTGGAGTTTTTTTTTCGGAAAAACTTTTGTTGTGATTATAGTTTTTTAAAATTGTTATGGTTTTTAAATTTCTTGGAACCTATAGGGCAAGAATATTATGTAAATTCCTGCATCCTTGGTCTAGACGTCTTACATACACAAATAGACAAAGTGGGTAGGTATTTTATAGTACCTTAGCGATTATTAAGGACTTTCCCAGATACACGATGAACGTGGTTCGATCATAACCACCTAAGCCGCAAATCATTCACAGGAGCGAAGTGGCAACTATATACAGGGTGTTTCAGGAGGAAGAGTAAATATTTTAGGAAGTGGTAGTATGGGATATTCCGAGTAAATAAGTTAATGTAAACATGTGTCCAATTTTCAAGGGGCGTGAAGATACAGCTGTTTGAAGTTGCCGAGTACAGATCAGATTTTTGTCTGCTGGGATCAATGAAAAGCGAAGTCTATAAAGAAAAAGTAAACGCAAGAGACTAATTCGTCGCTCGCATTATGAATAGTGCTGCCCTCATAAAGCAAGAACGCCAAGACGACCTCAGGAGAGCTACACGTACTGTTGCCAAGAGGGTTGAAAAGTGGATTGAAGTCGATGGTGGGATTTTTGAACACTTACTTTGAACTGCTGCAATTTACCGAGATCATTTACATAACCAAAAAAAAAAAACGCAATCAATACGTCATTTGTCTTTCCTTCATACATTTGTAAGGCTTTTTATGCGTAACATTCCAACAGCTGTATCTCCACACCCACTGAAAATTGTACACATGTTTATGTGAACTTATTTACTCGGAATAGTCCATACTACCACCTACTAAAATACTTACTGTTCCTCCTGAAACACCCTGTATATAAAGCGCTGTAATATTTACAATTTATATATTTCGCCCAGAGCTTGTTTATTTATGTTTTTAACACCGATTATAATTTCACCAGAAATATTATCTGTCTTTTTTATTTTTGTAAGTAATGAATGTTTTATGTGGAACTGGGAAACAGTGTGCTAGAAGATTTGTCAACAAATACTGCTTGGATTTAATATCGTTACTGGGAAACAATTCCTGTCTGGAGCATGTCTCATGAGAGTGTCCCTCAGAACCTGCAAGTCTGTTGAGCCGTCTTATATGAACCAAGCACTATTATTAGTGTTGTGTTTATAGTCCCATACATCATATCTGTGGATTAGTTAGCTTTCAGTTCTTGGTATCTCAATAAGTGTAGAATATCTCCAGTATTAAGAGATAAGTGGAATCGCTTGCATATGGTTATAAATTACAAGCACCTGATGATGGATCCAATGATCCGAAACATGTAAAGTGGTTCCCATAAAATGTTTTTGTACTGACTGATTATTTGTTGTTTTAGTTAATCTAAATTTAGTGCAATATTTTTAAAAATGGTTACAGTTCTGCCTCAGGTGCTCTAGATTACTGTGTTAGCACCATTTCCTGCACTCTAGAAGAAATATATGTATTCCAGGCAACTCTCACCAAAAACACGTCTGTGAGAAAGGAGTTCTTTACTCTACACGAGACTGAGAATGGCAATCGAGTGTCGTTCACACCTCTGAATTCATACACACAGAGACACATCGTACTGGCAGTAAATTTTAAACAGGATCAAATTTATCCATGTTTAAATGGGTCTGCCAAGTTCTATGTAATTGATACATTAAATTTTAACTTCTCGTTTTCATGCTTTTATTCGTTGACTTCTTCAAATAATGAAGTGCTGTCGTGTGTGAGCTGCTAGACTCACATATGTATGTTTTAAAGTCCAGAGATGTTGTAGTGGCTGTCCATTCAAAACAATTAAAATGGACATCTGCCAGAGTGCAGTCTCCTTGTTGAGTCGCTGATTGACGTATCTGTACATGTCCATTGCCGCAGTGAGTGCAGTCTGTAGTCTAAAGATGTAATTACGGACAGACGGATTTCTGACGCGGTGACGTAATGAAAGAAATGCTGCCAACCAGCTGGAAGGCTGGCTGAGATAACAAATACTGAACAGGAATAATTTATTTCTTCTTTCTTAGTCTGACATATTCTACTTACTCGTTGTAGCTGCAGAGGGTTATGGTTGCATCTGATCACACTCAAGGACACACAAACATACGTACACGCACGCACGCACGCACACACGCACACATTCGGTCGGACTCCTCTAGACGAAGGATCGGCCCGTCGGAGAGAACATTAACTGAAAACATATAACATTAGCAAGGGGTATACATCTATGCTGCCAGTGGGATTCGAACCCGCAATTACAGTCGCAAATCCGCGCATTAGACCTCGTGGTCACAAGTGCCGGTAGTAGGAATACTTGGAGGAATTTAATATTTACATCTTCCGTGCAGTTTACATGTACAGCTAAGTTTATTTCCAACTTACCGCATTAGTTTATATATAAAGGTTAGTCCTACATGTTTCGGCCATAATATTTGGTCATCTTCAGGTAGTATATGTTAAAATACAACATCGTCTTTGGTAAATGGTAAATGTAAAATGAAAGAGTATAAAATCTGTGTATAAATGTAGTCAGTATTGCAGGTAAAATACCTAAGGACCCGATTAGTAACTTTTGAATCCAAACGTCTTTACTTAAGTCAAATTTTAATTCTTTACCTTGTGTGTGTGTGTGTGTGTGTGTGTGTGTGTGTGTGGCCGAGATGTGCATTCCGTGAACGAGTACTGCGTCACTTACAAGAAATTTATTTCTGCGAGCTTATTTTGGTAAGTTGTAGACTGTCTGAACTTGCTGCATCAAAGGGACTGCCAACCATTACGGGCCACACAAAGAGTTCCATGAAGTAAAGAGACGAATAGTATCACTTCAGTTCAGTTCTCATACTATCACTTTCTTCTTCTGATTCAAGTACTCCCACCTCTCTCGTCCTAAAATTAGTTCTAAGAAAGTGAGCATCTTTGAAGCGCTCCAGGTTTCAATATCGCCCTTTATGCTCTGATGGTAACATTTTGCTTTGAACAAAAATAAGTCGGTGGAGAAGGACAATTAGTGCAAATTGTGATAGAAACAAATATGACTGGTTTTCGATTCCATAACAATAAGCCTAACTAAGGATATAGTAAAAAGTTGGCTTGATGGAAAGGCGCTTCTTTTTAATCTTAATGACACCAGTTTGAGCATAACTTGTATTCTAGGAACACGAACGTAGTGGCATCAGGCAAAAAGCCTTGGAAATTTCCTACTCTATGCCGTGTGGTAAATATTTGTTTTCCTGCAAAACTGGTTAATTGTAGGTTGTACAGAAGTATAAACAAAAAACAGTTTAATCTTAGTAATTAACCAACTTAATGCACAAAATCTTGTTTTATAATAAGTTTATTATATACCTCTACATGTTTCGAGCACTATGTGCTCATCATCAGGGGGTCAAAATTGTGTTACACAGCATCTGGTATCGTCACACCTGTAGGTGGCCGTCCCGTGCACAGGTTGAGAGAGGACCTGTGCACGGGACGGCCACCTACAGAGTGTGACTATACCAGATGCTGTATAACACAATTTTGACCCCCTGATGATGAGCACATAGTGCTCGAAACATGTAGAGGCATATAATAAACTTATTATAAAAGAAGATTTTGCGCATTAAGTTTGTTAATTACTAGGATTATACTGAGATGCACGGTCAGCAGAACATAGAATTCCCCCCCCCCCCCCAACAAATTAAAATTATAAAACACCCTCCCGTAAAAGAAAAAATAAAAACAAAAAAAGTTAGAAGGCAAAAC
>Ga0123352_10006146_pt1 | contig 18320 bp, 11 predicted proteins | sample TergutLab28metaG_FD_89700 | JGI IMG/M metagenome (GOLD analysis project Ga0123352, IMG submission 89700) | Labiotermes labralis P1 segment gut microbial communities from Petit-Saut dam, French Guiana - Lab288 P1 | ecosystem: Host-associated > Arthropoda: Insects > Digestive system > Gut ... | reverse complement strand
AGAGTTCGCCGCTCTCGCATCCGTATTGTAAAGCGGGAAGCTGGTGGTGCCTACAATCCGCTCGCTCCAAAGCCTGTTGGCAAGAGCGTCGTTGCCGGTGCCAGTGTGGGCCTCCGACCTGACATCGAGTGTCCAGCCCTCGGCCGCGTCGTGGTGGAAGATAGTGAATATGACATCTTCAGGGTCATCGCCATTGTCAGTATCGTCACCAAGCTGAATCGTGTCATCGTCCACAAAGTCGATTATGTGCGCACCATAGTTAATTTCAAGAACGCTTACGTCTATTGCTGTCTCTACTATCGCCTCTATGGTTACACGGACGTACACATTGTCGCCAATATCAATTTGTATGGCTGGGTCGGCAGTCCATGTAAGCGCTGGTGCGGTGCCGGTTTCATCCAGGTTAATCGGAGAGCCCCAGGATCCCGTGTCGCCTATACGCACATGAGCTTCTACGCTGAACCAGTTCGAGTTGAGGCCTGTGATGGTTAAAGTCGTGGTTACCGGTGTGATCGGTGGATCAATGGTGACGCTGTCTGTGCCAACGCCGCCCAGAACCATTGCGGGTTCGTTCGGCACTATTAGGGTGATAGTCGGGCTGCCTACACCAATCGCCGGGCTGCTTCCGTCTTCGACCAGCAGCGTGACAGTGACATCTGTCACCTCCCATTGGGCGTAAACATTCATATGGCCGTCTGTCATAAGGCAATCCTGGGTAAAATCGTCGCCGGTTCCGTCGGCCTCTGTGTTCCAGCCTAAGAATGCGTGGCCGGGGCGGGTTGGGTCGGGAGGCATTGATATGCCTGTTGTTGAGCTTATACTTTCGTTTTCGCGCAATGTGCGTGTTGACCCGCCCGAGTTCGCCGGCCACACTGCGCCTGTACCGTTGAGCTGAAAGGTAACGTTGCCTTGCCATTGAGCGAAGACGGTTCGGCCTTGGGTAATGATCGAATTACTGCCGTAGGTTATGCCGCTGCCGTCCGGCGCACTGTTCCATCCTGCAAGGCTCCAACCGCCGCCCGAAGTTCGTTGTGGCGATGATGCCCCTGCCGATGACATAATGGTTGGAAAGTTTGCTCCGATTGCAGTGGACGAATCCGAAACAGTTGTCACTCCAGCGGAAAACTCTCCGTTGTTTGCGTTAAACGTGAATGCTGCACGCCATTGCGCAATCAACATCATCGGCTCACCAATCGGAGTGTCCGCCACAATTGTTCCGCCAGTAATCGCGCTCCTCCATCCCATAAACTCGTGATCGGGCCAATAAGGGGGATCAGGCATACCGTCATACGTAGGGGTGAATATTCCAACCGCAAGAGAGTCTTCAAGCGTACTGGGGAGTGGTGACTGCAATTGGCGCTGCCTGTGCTGCGGCAGAATCACGCTGTCTGGTGCGTGGCCGGAATCAAACCCTACGCCGTTCTCGAACCATTGGGCGTAGAGGTTTAGAATACCGTTGTTGCCGTGGTCGCTGAGAAGCTCTTCGGTAACTACAGTGTACCGGCTGAACGACAACCCGCTTCCGTCACGCTCTGTGTTCCAGCCAAGGAAGGCGTGGTTGGCAACATGAAGCTGTGCCCATGGGGATGGATTGTCCGGGTCTTCCGGCATAAACAGCTGCTGCCGATTCGCAAGCGTGCTTGCATGTCCTTCGTGTAGATTGTGTGTTGGCAAAGTGCGGTTGAACGCAACGTTGTGTGTTCGGGTATACTCGGTGACGGCGCCGCTGATATTGGTGTGGAATCTGAGCGTCGGTGCCCACTGTGCGTAAACGGTCATAGAGTCATTAATTGCTATGTTTTGAACAAAATTTATGCCGCGGCCGTCAGGCTCAGAGTTCCAACCCAGCAAAACAAAGTTTTCATAACCAGGCCTGGTTACGACAGGGCCCGCCCCGCCGGATCTTCTCATAAAGCCGGTGTTGACCGTTGAGCCAAACTCGTACCATTCGGTCCAGTAAGCCCCATTGCCTTGGCCTATCCAAAGGGTATTCATATTGGCAACTGTAAGGCCGTTTGCAATAAGGCGCTGGCTACTGCCGCGTGGCTCTAAGAATATACCGGATAGCTCTCCACTGTTTGCGTTTGGGTCAAATGTTATTGTGTGGGCAGGCCTCCAGCGTGCGTAGACCCTTGTATCTTCTTCAAATATGGTATTCATATTAACTCTCATGCCGGGTGCCGCAATCGGGGGATTGGGAATGGCAGGAACAGCGGCTGTGGGTATGCTTTCAGGCGGCCCTACAAACCAGCCTGTGAACACATAGCCGGGTCTGACCGGGAACCTGGGCATCGCCGTAACACGCTGAGCTGACGGAAGGTGTGCAGGGTACACTAAGTTCGCGTTGTTGCCGCCAGCAAGCGTCAAAAAGTTTGAATAGGCTGGAATAGTGCGGAATCCGTTGAATACGGCGGCTTCTCTGGCGGCGACTTGCGCTGTGGTAGTTGGTCCGCTTGGCATTGGGGGAATATACCAAGAACCGCCTGCGGACGGGTCGATATAAAACTCGATAATTATGTCGTCGGTTTCGCGATGCCAAAGGGCCCAGACCCTGCCAGAGGAGTTTATAAGGTCGGTTTCCTCAAGCATTCTTGCGCCGTGTACATTAACCGCGTCTGCAACTGTGGTATCCTGGGGCAACTGCATATTCCACCAGCCGTGGAATGAAAACCCCGGCCTTGTAGCTTCCGGAAAGCTTCTCGCATCTACAATATCACCGGGATTATCCACGGAAGTGGAAAAAGCGTTGTTATTGCCTGGTACAAAAGTGCGGGTTCCATAGTCTGCGATCGACCCGCCGTCCGCAGCTATGGTGGCGTCGCTTACTATTACATCGCGGTAGCGATTGTGTATGGGGTGAAACTCAGGTCCGGCATTAGTATGGAAATGAACCCTGTACACCCAGCGCGCGTATACCGTTACTTCGCCATTGCTGTCTACCATATCGCTGGTAACAGGCACGTTTGACCACTCCGCACGGTTGCCGCCGAACTGGTAAGCGGTAGCGGCATGGCTGGTAAGACCGAGACTGCTGGTGTTTATCGCAGGGGCAAAGTGCCGTCCGGCGGCGTTTGTATCCTGCTGGGGGTGCCAGCCAGTAAAGGTAAGGTTTGCCAAAGGTTCGCCAACATTGCCGTTATTGGCGCTTGGGCGCGGGCGCGAGGTTATTTGCGGTGCGGAGCGAGGCCACAAAATGCCTTGGTTGCTAAAATACGGAGAAGAAAAGGATGCGGCAATGCTCCTGCCCGGGATTGCCTCGCGGGTATCTTGTTGCCCGGAGGCAAGCGCACCGCCGTTTGGTTCAAAGTTTACTATGTACGCCGGGAGCAACTTCCACTGCGCAAAGAGCGGAATGTTTCCATTTATAGTGCTGTCGGCGTCAAACTCAGTGCCATCCCCCAGCAGAGGTTCGTCAAACCAACCCATGAACTGGAACCCAGACCTGACCGGGTCGTCCGGCCAAACTAAGGGAGGCATTCCGACTGTGGCTGGGGTTGTGTTAACAGAATACCCTTGGGGAACGATCAGTGCGTCAATTGAGGGCAGACCAGCCGCATTGGGGTTAAAGGTCACCGCGCGCCCCCACTGCGCGTAAACGGGCATGTCTTGGGTGACCAGGGTTGTTTCGGTGAAAACTGTGCCAGGAATTGCTGCCCCTATATTCTGCACGGTGTTCCAGTGCCTGAACGTGAAGCCGGGATTCAATGGCTCTAGAGGCGCGTTGCCGATGCCAACTATATCGCCAAGAACCGTATCACGGGTCTGAAATGTATTGGCGTCCCAAACACCATCGTTGCCTTGGAATGTCACGGTGAATCCAGTCAAGGGGGTGATGCCGATAATTCCTTCTTCTTCTGACGTTACAACGGCCTGCCGTGTTCCGGAGAAGACTTCGCCGCTCATGGGGTGAGTGGCTGTGTATGTAATAATGAAGGCGGTGCCGGGTGCGGCGGTGATGTCGAACATGCCGTCGTTTCCAATCTGGATGTCCGGGAAAGGTTGGCCACCTTCGTCGTTTACGTAGACGCCGTTCAGGAATAGCTGGGCACGTGCGTTTGTGCGTGCGGTCGCGTAAACGTAGTACTTATCAATACCTTCTTCGCTACGACCGTTTGCTAGGGCTTCTGTGAGAGCCTCGACAAGCGCATGTGTATGAGCCTGTTCGAAAGCCTGGTCGTACATCTCCGGGGTTATCGCCAGCTCACCCTCAAAGCGGAAGGACAGTACAAAGGCAGTCTGGGGCATCTCGGGTTCTTCTTCTGGTTCGGGTTCTTCGGGATATTCAAAGTTTTCAGATTCTTCGCTGGGCTCGCTGCCATCATCGGGTTCTTGCTCTTGAGTGCCGTCGCCGAACAAATCTTCATAGCCCGGCTGATCGCCAGGATATTCGGGCAGCTGCTCGTATTCGGGCGCGACAAAGCCGCCCTCTTCACTTTCATCGCTATGAGGAGCTTCTATAAAGACATCCTCGGGGCTAAAGCTTTCAGAAGCATTCCAGGGAACATCATACCCTACAGCAAACACTGTGGTGGTACCTATAGATAGAACCATGGATATTGCTAGCACGAGCGCACAAGCTCTCCTCAATACGGTCACTTTCTTATCCATATAGTTATAACCCTTTCAATTGCGTGATTTGCTATATATCGACACAAGGAGCTAATCTACATTACTCTATATATAGACACACAGTACTGCCAATTGGTAGAAAAATCACTACAAAAAAATTATGAAATTTATGTTAACTAATACCACGAACAATCCTTTTAGCTTGATAGCGTACTTGTGTAAATGTAAATTTTTGCGATACCTCTACCGTAAAAGTGCATCAAACTTAAAAAACTGATGCATTTTGCAATATATCAAAAAAAGCTTATAGCTATACTAGTATACAGAAGTAGTGGCTGCTTTAATAGGTTTTTACTGTTTTGTAATTGAGGGTGGCAATTTCCTCCCAAATATCGTTGCCAAAGGGTTGCTTACAGACGATCTCAGATAGGCATGGCTATACAAATGTTAAAGTGCGCTTCAACTTTATCGGGGAAGTGAACCTGCCGGATGTGTCGCGTAAGAAACGGCTAAAGTCCCTTAGGAAGGAAAATAGAAAGCAGGTTGCGTAAACACAACCTGCTTTCTCTGGTGCCGGCGAAGGGACTTGAACCCCCACGTGGTCGCCCACAAAAGATTTTGAGTCTTCCTCGTCTGCCATTCCGACACGCCGGCACAGCTTGCGGACTAGGGCACGCAACTTATTATACTACAACCCAGGTGGCAAATCAAGCCCTATTAGCATCTAGCCTCAGGGCAAACGCTTGAATGTGATGCTGCACAAAAATTAACGCCGATTGACTGTACTGGCGCGCATCGCGCGTCCGTGTCCTGACAGGCATATGCAATTAATCGCGGACGGCCAATGGCCGCCCCTATACTGTTTGCGCTATTTGCCTTCGTAAGTGCTTGCCGCGTGTGCAGGCCAAGCCCGCTTGCAAACTCCCACGCCGCATGGTATCATAATAGTCAATCGCAGTTGGGAGGCCTTATGAAACAGGTACATTTGTACACAGACGGCGCCTGTTCGGGCAACCCGGGGCCAGGGGGGTGGGGCGCTATCCTGCGCTTTGGGGCTCACGAAAAAGAGCTCTGCGGGGGCGCGGCGCAAACCACCAACAACCGCATGGAGCTCACCGGCGTAATCGAGGGGCTAAACGCACTAAAAGAGCCCTGTACGGTCGAGTTGTACAGCGACTCTACTTATGTAGTGGACTCTGTCGGCAAGGGCTGGGTATACTCCTGGCGGGCAAAAAACTGGGTCAAAGGCGGCAAGCCGGTACCCAACGCCGATCTATGGCAAAGGCTGCTCCCACTGCTGGAAAAGCACAAAGTTGAGCTGCACTGGATTCGCGGGCATACCGGCCACCCGGAAAACGAGCGCTGCGACAAAATGGCGGTGGCCTGCGCCAAAAAATATGCTCAGCAAAAATAGCAAACGCGGAGGCGAAATTAATGATAGCACTGGCAAGTGACCACGCGGGGCTCGAGCTCAAAGGTGTAATTGCGCGGTATTTGGACGAGCGTGGACTTCAATACACCGACTTTGGCACACACACTGCCGCCAGCTGTAACTACCCCGAATTCGGACTAAAGGCCGCCCAGGCAGTGGCTAGCGGCCAGTGTGAGCGCGGAATTCTGGTTTGCGGCACAGGGTTTGGCATCAGCCTTGCGGCAAACAAAGTGCGCGGGATTCGATGCGTCAACTGCAGCGAACCCTACACAGCAGTGCTCTCGCGGGGCCACAACAATACAAATATGATTAGCCTAGGCGCCCGTGTCATCGGCCATGGACTTGCCATCTCAATAGTGGAGGGCTGGCTGGACGCACAGTTTGAGGCCGGTCGCCACCAGGACAGGATCGAGATGATCTCCCGATATGAGGAAAGCGGCGTGTAAGGTCAGCGGTATTTTCGGGGCACCTAACCGCACTCTACCCTACAATTTGACTTTTAGCGGCAAGGGTGGTACAATGTTACTCGCGCGGATATGGCGGAATTGGCAGACGCGCTAGACTTAGGATCTAGTGGGGTAACTCGTGGGGGTTCAAGTCCCTTTATCCGCACCAGTAGCAAAGCCCAGTGCCTCTGGGCTTTTTTGCTGCCTAGGTATTATGTTGCAAGGGGGAAAGACAGACTTGAAAACCGCAGAGAAAAACAGCTACATAACAAAAAACCGGCTATTACAAGGAACGTTGCTCATAGGGCGCAGGTGCACTAAGGTAGCGGTGTTGTCGCTTTTGACAATTGCGCTTGCCGCGGCCCTGCTGACAGGCTGCCAACCCCGATATGAACCCGTTGTTGAGGAGCCGGAGGTTGAAGAAGCAGTCGTTATAATTGAAGAGCCGGAACCAGAACCCGAGCCAGAACCTGAGCCCACCCCTCTTCCGGAGCTTTCGGTATTGGCCAGGGATTACCACACCCGCAACGAGGATACAATGGGGTGGCTTTATGTGCCGGGCACCACCACAATAAACGAGTTCGTGCTCTGGTACCCGGATGGTCGCAATGAGTTTTACCGGCGCCGCAATTTTTATAGGGAATACTCGTTCGACGGTGTTTATTACGCCGACACCCGCACCGAATGGGGGGACTTTACGCGGGAGACTATCTCACGCAACATAGTCATTTACGGCCATAGCATGAACGGCGACCCGGACGGCAGGCTGTTCGCGCAGCTCAAACGCTGGCAAGACGAAGACTTTGCCAGGAGCCATCCGCTCATCTTCTTCTCTACATTAGAAGAAGATATGGCGTGGGAGATTTTTTCGGTGCATTTTTCAAATGTGTTTGTGCCGTACAATCACCCCAACCCGGACGACGAGCACTTCCAGTTTATTATTGACGACGCGAAGGCTCGCTCTCTTTGGATTTATGAGGATATTGAAGTCACTATAGAGGACACGATTCTTACGCTCTCCACTTGCATTTACTCGCTTGAGCCTCATTTGTCGCCTACAGGGCAGCATATGACGCTTACTTACCCCAATAATTATAGATACGTGATAATGGCGAGGTTGGCCGACCGGTATGCGACGCTCCCTGAAGTTGCCGAGCTCAGCGTTAACCCCAGCCCGCGGAACGCCGGCCATCGACCGGAATAGCCTATTGGATGACCAGATAAGAACTCTTGAAAAGCATAAGCCTTAGAACCTGTGTTCATAGCTCACAGCACCGCCCCGGCACGGTCTTTTCCCGCCATACTGCGTCAATTTTTTATTGAAATACTGTATTTTAGCGTCCATACAGCTCCAAAAGACACAGCGGAATCCACATAGGATTCCTGCAAAAAAACTCCTTGTCTGGCAGCAAAATCCTGTACCGTGTCAGCACTGCTCACTTATGAACACAGGTTCTTACTTTTCAATTCAGCGCGCTCTCATTCTTGTGTGAGCGCGCTTCGCTTTGTTTTGGGGAGCTACGATCTCCGCACATCCCAAATTCCGACAAACATCGCCAAATTGAAAGAGAACCACGCAAAAATAGCTCAGCTATGCGGAAATTTTCATCTAATCTCCGCGCTGCTCATTGCGGTTAACCTGCGGAACCTGCGGGAATACTTTATCTACAACGAGTAACCGTCAGCAGCCACACGGAGCAGCTGTGGAAATCACGCGGACTTAGCCAAAATAGCGCATAGTAAAGCGGCATATGCCCAGCCGAGCTCGCACTGGTGTCGTTGACAACTTAGCGTAAAAGCGTGTTATCAAAATTAAAGGGAGAGAGTTTTTTGGCGTTGTTATGCGACAAAAATTCTTCAAAAATATATTTGCAAAAATACGCACTAAAACCGCCAGAAAGCGACACTTTAGTGTATAGTGCAGGTAATATACGCCTTGCACCGGCAAATGAGGCCCGCCCAAAGGGAAAAATGGCGGCACAATCAGCCGCAGGCCGCAAAGCAAATGAAACAGCCACCTGCACTGGGTATGTGGACTATACTAATCGCATAGTTATCGCGATTTATTACTCAGTGACAAAAAGTGGCGTGTTGACATTGGAGAATGGATTGTGCTATACTGCAGAGTGCCAGCATAGCCCCATACACGATGTTGCGAATCAAAAAAATCGGGAAAATATGGCGGTTTTTGTGGAAAATAACAATTATAGGGATTGCCACAAAAACACAAGGATTTTTATGGTACGCTACAATTTGCAAAAGGCTACCACGAAGTTTCCGCAGGAAAGGGCCGAAGACACTGCAGCTATACGATTTTGGCAGATACTTCGCCCGGCACCCACGCCCCGGAGGTGGACACACAGTCTGGTCGATGTGTGGTTCGCAACCAAAAAAACTATTCAGGTTTGGGAAGAGTGAAGATTTGTTCACAAAAAATTTACAATATTTTGAACAAAACGTTCTTCCAAGCGTTGCCTTTCTGAGTCTTAATATATCAGCAAGGCAATTGAGTGAATGACTTGCATAATTTTTTGGGACGGGGGTGATGTACCCTGACGGACAAGAGGTACCCAGAGCCAAAAATGGCCGGCCCGACCAGGGGCAGCGCCTTAGGGTTAATATTCGCGCTGCAAATGGAAGAGGCGATTAGCGACCAGCAGGTGGAGCGAGTGCTCGGGCCTGTGCTCGCGATGGTAAAGCAAGGTGGGCTAAGGCGTGAGGCGGAGCAGCCAAAGCGCAAGACGCTGCAATACCCATATCTGCTTACAGCTACAGCTATGGTGGCCGTTGTTGTTGTGGGTCTGCTGTCTAACCTTGAAGCAATAAGGATGGTTGACAGCAGCAATATCCATGTGGAAGTTGTGAGGCACTTTGAGCTTCCGGCTGTTGCGCTGCCAGGCCCCGTACTATTTGAGAAGGTAGCCCCCGACTATGCCTACCGAATTGGCGGAAATGTGAGAAGGATTGAGCTTGCTGTAGTGGAGATTTCCAGCCGTCACCTGCTAGGTGTGTCGGCAATGGGTAGCGATGGAGTTTTTAGATTCGACCCGTTGTCGGATGGGAATTACAGAGCAGTGGCTATGCTTCCTGAGCACGAGGACGCGACTTTTGGCGGGATAGAAATCGGCAGTTTGGTTGTGACTGGCGGGAGGGCCAGCCTGGTGCTCAGCGAGGGCCTAGAGAACTTTTGGGAAGGCGTTGAGATTCAGATATGCCTATTGGGAAGCCAGATGGGAGACTAGAACATCAGCGCGAGGCTGCCCAGGACCAGCTGGAGGCGCTGGTCGAAAGAGCAAGTAAGGGCGACAAAGATGCCCTATGCGAGCTTTGTGAGAAGATTGCGAAAGGCGTTATGTTCAAAGTAACCTATATACTTGGCAAGGGTTCCGGAGTAGAGGACGTTTCTCAAGAAGTGCTAATACGTGTCTGCGAGAATATCCAAAACCTGCGCAGCCCAAAGGCTTTCAAAACCTGGTTGAGCCGAATAATAGTCAACGAGAAAAATCGCTACCTTGCGAAGAACATGAAGCAAGGGGATATGCTCAATATAGATGACCACTTGGAGGACACGAAAGAAGAGACCGGCGAGTTTATTCCGCAGGAGTATGTGGAGAGCAAAGAACTGCGCAAGAAGGTAATGCAAGCTATCGAAGGGTTGCCTATGCGGCAGCGGGAAACTATCATGCTGCACTACTATGATGGGTTGAGTGTAACCGAGATAGCAAGAGTACTTGATGTTACAACTCAGAGCGTCTCGAAGAACCTTGCGGTCGCCAGGGGCAAGCTCAAAGAAGAGCTTGGCAGAGGGTTGCAGGCAAGCGGACAGATGGGTGCGATGGTCGCGTTGCCTATCGGTGCCGTGCTGGAAGAGGTGCTGAAAATAGAGAGTGCCTGTTTTTCGGCGGGGGAGGCCTACATTCATAATTTTGTGTCAAGATGCGCCCAATTTTCGATATCGGACGCTGTGGATATGGTCAGAGTATTTTCTGCGGCGCCAAGCGTTTATGGGGTACTGGCAGGGTTTTGTGCCACAGCTTTTACAGCGGCCACGATTGCCTGTGCGCGGAATAGGCCAAGCTAAAGAGCCATTTTGGCATCACGCGAACAAGTTCACAAAATGTTTACAATTTCCAAGGGGAAAACGTTCTACCAAACAAGAGGCTCACATGTCTTATTAAAAGCATGCGGGCATAAAATATAGGACAAAGCTGTCTTACTTAGACAGTGTACATATATGATGTAATACTTACACGTTTTGAGAATACTTACACTGTACTGCGGTTACAGTGGCGAGGTGAGTGACAATGAAGAAAACTAGAGTTCTTGCGGCGGCGCTGGCTGTTGCGCTCTTATCAACGGCTTTTGTGGGCTTGTTTGGATTTGAAGCAGGGGCGTCTCCGAATACCAGGCAGGGCCGCTCCGGAATTTATTTTGAAGCGCCGCCGGTTGTGCACATTATGTTTAACCAAAACCATCCGGCTGGTACGGGTCCCAGCAGTACAAATCAGGCTGTTGGCGGTACCGATCCAAGATTTCAAGCTCCGAATGGAAGCGCTGGCTGGGTAGAGACCCCCCCCAGCTCCGGAATTTGGGGCCCGGATGTTTACCCTTATGGTTACGGGTGGTTTAGGCACGGCACGACTCTTAATAGTGTCAACTCGACTGCAGAAGGGCTCGTGATTAATCCATCTGAGAACCATATGCCTGCACATGTATATCCCCTGGTAGGCTTGTTTAGGTTTAATGGCTGGAATACCATGCAAAATGGCAGCGGGCAGACCATTACCGGCACCACGCAGATAAACGCAGACATGACCTTGCATGCCCAATGGGTTCCCATTCGTGGGGTGGGCGTGCGGCACAATGTAGATGGCGCGTGGTATTTAGATTCCCGCCTTCCGCCCTCTCAGTTGCCTGGTGGCTACTTATATCTTGACGCAGGCCACTCTTTAAACCTAGGACAATTTACGGTTAACTTGAGCACCAGCCCCACTTTTGCCGACGGCGACTACCAGTTTATCAACTGGTCGGTGAGGGTAGGCAGTGTGTACAACTATGTACCGAACTACATAAATCTAGCATCCCCAAGTATGTTTGGCCAAACTGTGACCATTCCACCGCAGACTAACTTTGCCCTCCCATCCGTCAGAATATACTTTATAGCTAACTGGCGGACTGGTGGTGGTGGCGGCCCAAGCGACCCATGGTTCCCGCCGGATGGTCGAGACCCTAATCGGCCAGGCGGTAGCGGCGGAGGTGGCGGCGGAGGTGGCGGCGGAGGCGGCGGCCCCACAAGGCCGGAGATACCACCTGCATGGCTGAGGCCCGGACTTCCACCGGGAGGCGGAATAGTTGGTGGTGCACCTGGCATAACACCGGATATTCCGGATGGCGAAGTTCCGCCGACTACATATACACCAGTTACAGGCGGTGCGCCGCTTATACCAGATTCGGTTGCAAACCTGTTGCGGCCATCGTCGCCGGAGCCGGTGCCATCCATGCCGGTGAGGCCGATGCCTGTACCGAGGCCAGGTGATAACGGCCAGGTGGTCGTCGAAGTAGGGCAGATTGTAGTGCCGATTGTCGGGCTCGAAGGCGGCAGTTCTTGGGCGCTGATGAACCTCATACTTAGCATATTGGGTGGACTTGGCGCATCAGCGGTTGTAGTGTACACCTGGGGCAAGAACAAGAAAAATCCAGAAGGCGGCAGAGGTACCTGGGCACTGTTGAACCTCATACTCAGCATATTGGGTGCGCTTGGCTCGGCGGCCGCTAAGGCTAAGTACAACAAAAACCTAGAAAAACAAAGACAGCAGGCCGAAGCCATGACCGAACAGGAAGAGGAAAACCAAAAGCGCCGCAAACAGTGGCTTATGGCAATGGGGATTGTTTCCCTTGCGGGGTTGATACTCTTCCCGATGACGCAGAACATGAGCAACGACATGGCCTTGGTTGACATCTGGACTATCGCACATCTTGCGCTAAATGTAGTTCAGGCCATAGCGATTAGGCAGGTGCTTAAGAAAAGAAAGAAAACCGATGACGGCGACGGCACAGACGGACTAAACTTTGACGTACCGCAGGAAGCGCACGCGTAGCTATTACCCGGTTATTTGGGTTTAGATACATCTAATAGATATATACCACGCAGAGAAGGGGGCAACCGGAAAACTTAGCGGCAAGTTTAACCACAGGCTAAAGGTCAGGGCGCACAGCGCCCGGCCAGCACCAAAAAACCAAAGAACATATCGAGAGGAGAACTAAAGTAATGAAAAAGAAGATTTTAGCAGTAGCACTAGCAGTAACAATGCTTGCGTCGATGTCAATTAGCGCAGCAGCGGGGCTGGAATCAGAGGGCGCAGGCGCCATCGTTTTCGGCATTCTGCCTGACGAAACCCCACTACCGAGCTTTGGTGGCCACAACCCCACACCTCCCACTACTATCCCTGCCCTTGGAGGCACTCCTATCACTGCTGACGGTGTAGACCCGGCTTCTCCACCTGCCAACAACCCGATTTGGCCTCCGTTCCCGCCGATGGATGACACCCTTCCTGGCGCAACCAGCGGTGCAGTTGTTAGAACTGCAGCTGCAATGCAGAGCAGCAGCCTTCACTTCGGTACTCGCGACCTTCCCACTCTTCCCGCATGGCTAAACGAGGACATCGGCTGGACTTCCGCTCCCCACCAGGACTGGACTGCAGAACAAGGTCTCCCCGCCACTGATTTTAACAGTCGCCCAATCCCGGGGGCCCTCGCAATTCCTGCAGGTCACGGAACAACAACATTCGCAAGTACCACTGCCAGCGGCAACAGCCTTCTGGGTCTGCTTTGGAACCAGGGCGGTACCGGCCAGGTTAACATGACTGCCAACCCCCCGCTGCCTCTGGGTACACTGCGCTCACCCGCCAACGTTACCATTAACGCACGCATTGGCCAGTTCCAAATCGGAACAGACGCGACTTTGGACAGCTTCGAGCTGCTTCTGCGCGCCCACGGCAACCCCGGTTACCTCAATGTGCGTGCACCCCGCGTTACTCCTAATACCGACGCAACACCCGGACGCGGCACTGTTGGCGCCACTATCGCAGGTGGCACAATCAGGCACTTGAGACCCGGCCTGACAGTTATTGACGCAAACGCGCTGGTTCAGCCAACTACCCCTACAGTTCTGAACCCTCATGGCCCCGCTGTTAACCTTGTCTCTTTCCAAGAAGGCTTCTTGGGTATAGAGTGGGCAGGTAAGCTTGAGGGCACATGGAACGGCAACAACGTTACCCCCGGTAACGCACAGACCGAAATTCTCTTCACCGAGGCAATTGTTCCAATTACCTAAACACTAGTTTTTTCGACCGCTAGCACAGTCAGTCTGGTGGTTGACGTGAGCCCTAAAACTATCACATACACTGGATGAAAGCTTGGAGGATACATAGCCAATGCGTAAAGCCCTAAAAATATCCGCAATAGTTACTGTATTCCTTACCACCATGCTTGCCCTGGCCATTACGGCCGGGGCAGGTATGGGGGGGTTCGCGGTGACTCCTAACATCCCCGACAACCAGGTCCCCGGCAACGATGCCCACCTCGACATAATAGTCTCACCCGGCGGACAATACGTGGTTGAGATTACGATTATGAATGTTCATGAAGACGAAGATATTTTCCTTACTGCCCGCCTGTTTACGGCCGGCACCAACATGAACGGCGTTATGGACTACTTTCCTGAAGTAATAACCGACGACAGCATACCCTTCAGATTTGATGAAATAGCAACACTGCCCCCAGGGGCCGACCACATAGAGCTACCACCGAGAGGCTACGCTAGAGTACCGATAACTCTCAACATACCAAACGAGCCATTTGACGGCGTTGTGCTGGGTGCGGTTAACGTACTTTTAGGCATAACCGATGAAGACCGGGCAGAGGCCGGGATGTTCGTAAGCCGGTTTGCCAGCAACGCGCCCGTAAGAATACGAATGAACAACGACGTTGACGTAGAGCCCGACTTTTACCTCGGCGAATCAAGAGCCGAAGTTGTTTCGTCCAGAGGCTCATTTGTACTTGATGTACACAACCTCTCCCCGAGAATTTCCAGAGGCGCGGTTGCGAACGCTTGGGTTTACCCGGCCGGCAGTGACACCCCAATTTTCGCCTCGGGAGCAGTGGGTGTAGACTTTGCACCTAATGCAATTTTCCCACTTACTATGATGGATCGGGCTGGCTACGGAATACATCCCGGCGATTATCTAGCTCGTGTACGTATTGAATACGACGGCAGGGTCTGGGAGTTTGAGCGAGGGTTTAACGTGGCCCCGGCCCAAGCAGCTAACATCAGCGAAGAAGCTGTTTTTGTTCAGCAACAAGCACCACTGATAGCTCCCACCGGAATCTCGCTGGTTACGCTTTTAATTATACTTGGCATACTGCTATTGCTGGCGTTGATAATCTACTTGATACTCAAGTCCAGAAAAGATAAGCAAAACCAACAGCAGCAAATGGACTGGAGCAGAATGCAAATGCCACCCCAATACCCGGGTCAACCAGGTATGCCACAACAACCGATCATGCCACCGCAACAGCCACCGACGGCACCTGGGGATAGCAATAACGCTACCTTAAACCAGCTGAAGGGCATGGATCAAGACCAGCTTGCCAAGCTGCTGGCGCAGATGCAACAGAAGAAGTCCGACGGCGAAAACAAGAGCGAGTAAGACCGGTTACTACTTGTAAGCTAGTATACACCGGAAATATACACGAAGTTTCGGGAATTGTGCGGTTTCCAAAAAGACGCGAATATTTCCCGAAGCGCAAAGCAGGATCAACCCCACGAGCTGAAAAATGCCCGAGGGCTGACAATAGGCATAAGCCGAGCGACTCGCCCGGCTTTGTCCAAAGAACGAAAGAGCCAAGATACAAGAGAGGAGAACGTAAGCAATGAAAAAGATCTTAGCAGTAGCAGTTGCGGTTGCTATGCTCGCGTCTATGTCTATTAGCGCGGCAGCAACACCGTCAGAAGCAGACGGCACCGGCGCCATTTCGTTTGGCTTGTTGCCTGACGGCACTATCCCCCCTGCATTGGGTGGCCATGACCCGCTGCCCCCCGGTCAAGATCCATTCCCGGGCCCAGATGTTCTTTGGCCTGACTTTCCGCCAGTTCCAGACCCTGACTGGACTGGTCCCGGCCCAAACCCCGGCATTCAACCAAACACTCCAACCTTGATGGACAGCATCGACCTGGACTTCGGTCCTCGCCAGCTGCCCACAGGTACATTGGGCCCCAGAGGCTGGGCCTCTCACCCGGTAACTGCGGAAGCGGGCGCAACCCCGGACATTTACCGTTTGGCGCCGGCACCCGGCACTATTTTCAACCCGTGGTTGTTTGCAGAGGGCGACCCTGACCCATACGAAGACTCCAGCACACTGGGTCTGCTTTGGAACCAAGGCGCGTACCCTGTTGACCCGACTGACCCGACCCTAGGTTACAACCTTGTTTCTGACCGCAACGTTGCAATTAACGCACGGATGGGATTCTTCCATATGGTACCTTCAAGCGGAGTCCCAGCACCGACGCTTGCAAACAGGACGCTTCAAGGCTTTGACTTGACACTGCGCACAGCTTATGTTCCCGGTTACCTGTCGGTACGTCAACCTCGTACAGCTGCTGGTGCACCTGGCACACATACCCCTGGCGATCCAATTCCTGGTGGCGAGGTATCTGACTTCACAAGAGCAGGTCTTACCGTTATAGATTCTAACCCGCTGGTGCATCCTAACTGGGCAGCGGCCGTCAACGTTGACGGATGGGGCGCTGCAGTAGATATGGTTCACTTCCAGGCTGGTTTTCTGGGTATTGAGTGGGCCGGCCTGCTTGAGGGCATCTGGGATGGTACCAACGTAGAGCGCGGTGATGCACAAGCTGACATACTCTTCACCGAAGTTGTAGTAGTAGTTTAAACCTTAACCCAAAAGTTAGCACCAAATTGAACTAATCCTTTGGAGGATACATAGCTGATGCGAAAGGCAATTAAGACAACCGCAATAGTGACTGTATTCCTGACAACCATGATTGCCCTGGCCTTTACGGCCAGGGCAGGCTTGGGTGGGTTCTCGGCAACGCCCAACGTGCCCGAAAACCAAGACCCGGCCGGCTCTGCGGCCACATTTGACATTTTTGTAACACCAGGAATGCAGCAAGAAATTAGCATTGACGTGACCAACCAGCGCAGCGAACCGATTGCTGTTGAGATTAGCCTGTTTACCGCAGGCACTAACATGAACGGAATTATAAGTTATTCCGCGGGATCTCCTAGCGACGATAGCATCCCGTTTAGGCTTGAAGACGTAGCCACTCTGCCCCCAGAGGCAGCAAATTTGACTGTACCGGCACAGAGCACAATCGCAGTGCCGATAACTATAAACATACCGGATATAAGTTTTGACGGAATGACCCTGGGTGCGGTTAACGTGCTCTTGGGCGCCACCGACGAAGAGCGTGCACAGGCTGGGATGGTAGTAAACCGCTTTGCCAGTACAATACCGCTAAGGATGCGCATGGAGGGTGGTGCCCGTGCAGAGGACGCCGACTTTTACCTGGGCGAGGTTTCAGCCGAGCTTGTCTCCCAGCGCGCCGCAATTGTGGCGAGAATTCACCACACGGCCCCAAGAATGACAATGGGAGCAATCGCCAGCATCTGGATTTATCCCCATAGGAGCGATACCCCGGCCTTCTACCAAATAGGGCGCCCAATAGACTTTGCGCCAAACGCCGTATTCCCCGCAACCATATTGAATCTTGGGGGCAGCGGCATACAGCCTGGGCAATACCTGGCCAGAGTGCAAGTTGAGTACGACGGCAGGGTCTGGGACTTTGAACAAGCGTTTACTGTAGCGCCACAAATAGCACACGACATAAACCTAGGCGCGTTTAACCAACAGCAAGCACCAATGCCAATTGCAGCTCCAGGGCTGCCCACCCATATGATTGTACTTATAGCTGTGGGCGTGCTGCTGCTGATACTGCTAATTATACTGATAATCAAGACCAAGAAGAGGAACAAGTCCGAGCAGCTTATGTGGGATATGATACACTCCGGCAATGCAGGTATGCCACCGGCAACCTCAGTCCCAACAATGAGCGGCAGCGCAAATGTGGCGCATGACCAAAAACTTGATAATACCGACAAAAACTAGCAGTAGCTACGACAACCTGGGGTATTGTAACCCAAAAGATATACACTAGGTTGTCTGAGTTATATGTCCATTCAGAGTGGTGGCACACCGCACTGCTGTCAGGAAAACAAGTATTTTAAGTGAGTACATTATGGCCGCGAGCTTTTGTGGCATGGAAATATTGGACTAGTTTTATCAACAAATGTCAAACTATGCATATGGAGAGGATTATCGCTATGAAGACTAAAGCGACGATATTTAGGAGAGTATTAGCGTTTGTACTGTCGCTATGTATGGTTTTATCTCTTGCAACGGCCAGCGGCTTTGCGGAATGGGGAGAAACTCCGGAGGCTGTTGGGTTTGAGGGCTTTAGCCCAGCGGACGTATATATTTCCGATAGCAATGAAGGCGAGCAAGCCGAGCCGGAAGGTTCCGGAGAGTCAGAATTTGAATTAGGCGAGGGGCCCGGCGAAGAGCCGGAATGGCCAGAAGAGCCGGAGCTGCCAGAGGAGCCTCAAGAACCTGAGGAAGAAGAACTTGAGATTGAGACGCCTGAGAGCGTCTTTTCGTTGATTTTCCACATAGACGGGGACCTATACATAACTTTGGAAGAATACGAGGAGGCATTTGAGCTTGCACTGGCTTTAGCTATAGCACAGGCCCTTGCCGAAGGACTAGAGGAAGACGACGTTGACCGCAACGCTGTT
>Ga0123352_10006145_pt1 | contig 18320 bp, 14 predicted proteins | sample TergutLab28metaG_FD_89700 | JGI IMG/M metagenome (GOLD analysis project Ga0123352, IMG submission 89700) | Labiotermes labralis P1 segment gut microbial communities from Petit-Saut dam, French Guiana - Lab288 P1 | ecosystem: Host-associated > Arthropoda: Insects > Digestive system > Gut ... | reverse complement strand
TTGGGGGGGAAAATTTGGGTTTTGGTTTTATAAAGATTGGGAGAACAAAATGTGTTAAAAATTTTTTTTGGGGGGGGAAAGGGGGAAAGGTACACCACAATTCCCCCCCCCCCCCCCCCCACACACTCAGATGGATATAAGAACAGAAATGAAAGTCGACTCAAAACAGTCACAAAATGAAACAGACTCAATGCATCATGTGTGTTGTGTGAAAAATGTTCAACAGAAATCCAGTATGGACGAAAAGTCGTTTAACCAAAAACACTCTGATCATCATTTTGATATCAATATAGCGTTACGCAAGGCAAGTTGTAGAGAGGTATCACAGCATATTCAGTTGTGCACTGAACATGGTGTACCTCATTTTGAACAATAATTTATAAATTCAGTACGTAATAAAGAACTTTCCAACAACATATTTTAGTGCATATTTTACTGTGACTTTTTGGACTCTCTATACCCTCTATAGCAAACGTATTGCTACAAGTGTACACAAAGAATAAGGCTCAAATATTGTCAGTAATGCAATAATAATAAACTGGCATACCTATCACACATGGTGGACTGCAGTAAGAACTGTTTACAATGTTCTGGTATCAGGCACAATATGTTATTTTATTTACAAAATAAAATATCCAAAAGAAGAGAATCTTTTGTGTATACAAGGAAATTGAGAACTATGAACATTACAGTAACAATATTACTTTTGGTAGAAGTAAGTACAGTGAGACCTCTTTCCATCATTCCTCTATGCATTTTTTCCCACGCATACCATACATTTCTTCTGGTCCATTTAAATAATCCATATAAACAAAGGATAATTACATTGGATACAATGTTCATTAGTGTGTTGTTCTGCAGTGTCAGTATTTCAGACAATGAAAGTAATGTTATATTTTTGGAATATACAGCGGTACTAATGTGCCCATACTGGTAAGAACCATGACAACCGTAACAATACTTATGAAATGTTGCCACAACTCATCCAAATTGTTTCAATAATAACTATAAATGGTATTAGCATAGTTGGTGTGCCTTGGGGCACTAAGTGCTCGAATATATGGTTGGTACTGATTCATCCAAATAATACAAATCTCATTCATAATGGTAGGGCTGGGGTTAGTGTGAGTGTTAGGTGTCTTGTTCTAGTGAAAATATATGGGAATAATCCTAGGAAATTATTTGTTAAAATTATACGGAATAGTGATGTAAGGATAAATGAGTTTCCTTTGTTTTCATTTCCTTTTCTTAGGAGGTAAGGGGAAAGCTTAAGTTGTAAGGTGGTAGACCTCAAAACTGTTCTTCAGTTGTCAGCAGTACCGGTATTTCTCACATCATCCTGTTTACTTTGCCATGATTAGTCTGGTATTCATCAGTCACATAATTTATGTTATGTTTGTTATTATTTGGTATTCCTGTTTTCCTATTATTATTATTATTTCTTCTGTATAAAGCCTCTGCACATCAAAGCTGCTGCATCGTGTCCTACAAAGCAAGTCTGGAAACTTTATATAGGACTAAAGATCACTGATGATGCATAGAAGAATCCAATGGATAAACAGACCACTGATTAGAATCATCCATATTAAATGTCATGCCTGTGGGGGAGGGGGGAGAGAGGGGGGGGGGGAAGCCAGAGAACAAACTGATAGGTACTTTCCACAGGCTTCAGACCATCCAGTTGGCTTTGCACAGTCTGAAAGGGCATCACCTATTCTTACTGATGGCAAAATCTTGTGTGATACAGTCAAGAGGACAGCTGACAGTTGCACACTCACTGTTTTGCTGCATCAAATGGAAGGACCTGTCGATGGAAAGATTGTCATGACCTAATATACAACAGCTAGCTGGAGAAAGTACCACTGTTGGCACTGTGGCTTGAGCAACTACTAATGTTAGTGGAGGATATGTGCCAGGGCACACAATGCACACACCTCAACCCCAGACAGAATGCTGACAATGACAGGGAAATCCTGCAACAGGGAGACACGTGCCAAAGAAAGGATGATGGTGCTGCTGTGTGAACAGGAATCACATCCACAAATAGGTGTCGATCATGGTTGGAAAATTATTGAAATGACACTGTTTTAGAAAAAAAAATAAAAAAACTTTATGCTAAATACTAAGCAAATAAGAATGAAGGATGATAACAACCACTTGCATGAGTTTATTAGGGCACTGGATATTTCCGTGTGTTGTTTTTGGATAGATGTACTGCTTATCTGTAAAACACATAATTTCTAACAAACACAAAGTTGTGTATGGTCCACCAAACTGCATAAGAATGTTAAAGCCTCTTGATTTGGTCATCATACAATGTTTCAAGCAGCTGTATAATAAGCACCTATCACTTCAAGGTGATGGATTCAGGAAAGGACATGGAACTGAACAGTGATGCTATGCAAGTGATACATTTCACCACAGCTAAGCAACAAGACACACTGTCAACAATTGTGAGCTGTTTTTTTCAGTGTGGCTGTGAGCATGAACATAACATAGGAGACAACTCAGACTCCAGTACTGAAGAAGAGGAGGATTTCCACAAGGAATGCATACAACTAGGTGCTGAAAAGGAGGCTGATGTAAGTTGTCACACACCTACAGACAATGAGCTTGCCATGTGCAGTGTTCCACCTGTGTGATGCTTGTGAGAGTGATGGGAGCAGTGAAGAAGAGGAAGCGGGAGGTAAATGTAAACCTGAAGTGCCTAGCTTTACTGAAGTGCACAATGCTCATGAAGCTGTTGAATAATTTTGTTTACATGCACAGCACTGACAAGCACAACATACAGAACATTCTAAACTTGGAACTGGTGCTGTTTCATCTGAAATGTAAGATATAAACTAAACAGTTATCAGTTACAGATTTCTATCCAGAAAAAGTGATCTGCAAACACATGCAATTACGTAAATTTTTTTGTTTATTATTTTTTGTAGACCTAAGTGGAAAATCTATAATTTTCATTTCTTGTTTTCTTGCATATTTGTAACACATTTAATGCTTTCCTACTACTGTTGCTTTTCCTAAGTTTATCTATTTATTTTTTCCTTCTCCCCAACCCATTCAGAAATGAAGCATGCAGGTTTCACTGTACTTTGCAAACATGTCCTAAAATCAAGGTCAAAATAAAGCAAATCATAACAAAGCATTTGAGAGAGTGTTAGAAGTTAAATACCTGAGAACAAAAATAATTTTGAGTTAGAGTACATTTTTATTATTTACTTCAAATCAATAAATTATGGTTCTGAGTTGTGGTCTCTTACACTAAAGCAAGATGAAGGGCAATTCTGCAGTGTTGAAACAAACAGTTGGACCCAAGACAGAAGTATGAAGAAAACTTATCAAAAAGAGACTGTGATTTACCCTGTCCTCCTAGTACTGTAACAATGGCAGATCATAACCTGGTTGTGGTGAGATTTTCTGCACTCGTCCAGACCAGCCCTGGGACCCAACCAGCCTCCTGTACAACTGGTACTGGGTCTCTTTCCTGGGGGTAAAGCAGCCAAGGTGTGGGGCTGACCACTCACCCCACCTACTGCCGAGGTTAAACAAAGAGTAGAGCTATACCTCTACTTCTCCTCTGGGTCTTCATGGCCTGCTCTACAGTGAACTTTACTGTTTTGTTTTTTATTTTACTTCCAGACATGCAGCTCAGGTGGTGGAAGCAAGCACTGGTAACAGAATTTTGTAAACAAATATCTAGGAAAATGTAATGTTGGGAAGAAAGCTTTTTAATGTATTTGAAACTTTCGGTAATGTAAACAGGCTATGGATTAGGTCTAGTGGTGGGTTTTGTGTTAGAGAAGTGTTAAACCTGTGGATTCTATTACAAGTGTCATGATGTTATTTTCAGTTCTGTATTTCATTGCACAGAAAACAAAATACAAAACTTCCTGTAATTTTGTTTCTAGGTGTATATTATTTTACAGTATTTGGTGAATAATATTTCAGAAAGCTTTGCATAGATTCAAAAGTGTCAAAAGAACAAGTACAATTTCCTCTGCCCAGTCTCACCTCCACCACCACACAAATGAGCCTTGATCCAATCACCCTCTCTTAAATTTGTCAAGCAATGTAATATTTAACTGCAAATCTGATGATTATTCTATATTTTTTAAATATTATATTTAAGAAAACCTTCATTTTGTATTGTGATAAATATGTAGGTTGATTGATAAGTAAGGTCTCCTACCAAGTGGTGTCGCTAGTAGTGGGAGGAAAGAAATGTTTGTGCATGCGTTCGGTAGTGGATACAGTGTAGTATATTTGTGCTTAGTTTCCGTTCAATGTTCAAAGCCTTTAAGCAGTAGTGTTTGTCAATAATGAGTACCTCAACCGATTTTTGTATAAAGCAATGATCGGTGATAGAGTTTTTGACACTAGAAGGTTGTGAGCCAATTGAAATTCATAGGCGTATGAAAGCAGTTTATGGCGATGGTTGTATGGACGTGAAAAATGTCCGCAAGTGGGTTCGGCATGCTGAAAGCTCTTGTGAAGGTGAGATGAGTGTCTTGGATGAGCACAAATCAGGACGACCCATATCTGTGACTTGTGATGGGAACCAATGCAGAGTGGATGCCATGATCCAGGAAAATCGCCGAATTAAGCAGAGAAACATTGCTCTGAAGCTCGGTATTAGTAAAGAAAGAGTGCACCATATCATTGAAACGTTAAACTACAGAAAAGTTTGCGCCAGGTGGGTCCTGAGACAATTTAGTGACCCCATTACGGAACATAGGAAAACTGTTGCTCAAGAACTTCTTAACTGATACCGTCACGAAGGGGATGATTTCCTCAAGAATACTGGCACTGGAGATGAATCCTGGGTTCATCATTATGACCTGGAAAACAAAAGGCAATCCACAGAATATCGTCATCCAGGTTCTCCAAGTGTAAAGAAATTCAAAACTCTTCCACCAGTAAAAGAAAGTCATGATCACCATCTTTTGGGATGCAAGAGGCGTGCTTTACATGGAATTTCTAACTACAGGATCGACGGTGTATTCCGACAGGTATTGTGCAACCTCATGATCACTCAAGCAACACATCCGCAGAATCAGGCCAGAAAGAAACATGTTTCTTTTGCATCACAACAATGCAAGGTCAGATTGCAGTGCACAAACTCAGGACACCATGACAAGCCTGAAATTCAGTGGTTCCACATCCTCCTTACAGCCCAGATTTGGCACCGTCAGACTTCTGGTTGTTCCGAAAACTGAAGGAGATGTTAAAATGTCAACATTTTTCATTGGATGCCGAAGTTGAGGCAGCTGTGTGCAAATGGATCAGCAGCCAACCAGAAAGTTTCTTCATGGACAGAATGAACAAATGTATAGAACGACTGAAAAAATGTGTAGCCATAAATGGTGACTATGTTGAAAAATAAGTGTACAATGTGTAAGAGAAATAAATTTCTTTCATTCTGATATCACTGTTATTATTTTACATTGTCAGAAACTTATTTCATACAATTGGAGACCTTACTTATCTATCACCCCTCATACATTAGGGCAGCAAACTCAATGTAATTGCAATCAAAACAGTAAATTCACCATTAAAATTTCAATTTTGAATGATTACTCAACAATACTCAAATGAAATGTAACTTACAATCAGTTTCTTTCTATACTGATAACAGAATTTTCATAAAGATAACTTGGGCCACATCATCTAATTATAAGGGCACAATAGCTTTATATGTATTCCAGTCTACAAAATAACACATTTCAACCCTTTGTTCTACTACCTGCTTCACATCAGACAATTTCTCAAAACAGATTAGGCTCCCCATTATGTATAAATCTTACACTTTAAAATTTTACTACCTTTCTAGAGGCACAACAAATACAATGTGCAACATAAGGTCCATCCTACCTAAATTCCAAAATCACCTAACATGGTGTACCACATCAACACAATGAGGCTCTGGCTACAGTCACAGTAGTAGAGTGAAACTGCTGTTTTACATTTTGCAGCATAGTTTGTGAAATATGTGTAACAATGAGGAAAACATGAAATTAAGAAAATAGCTGTAAAAATAGGCAGAAAATATTCTATTCCCTTCATTATGAAAAACAGCATAAAGCTATGGTATTAAACTGGGGTACCACATAAGCCCTATCTTTTAGTGTCCCCACAAATTATAATCATAATCTAGTTGAAATCTGGTAATGGAGGATGCCACAATCTGTCAGTCATGAACCATTCCCCAAATATCACTACTAGTGCAGTCATTGGTAAGTTCACAATTTCATTTCTTCAACAACAGAGGCCCTATGGTTCTGCATACACTCCCTGCATCCAGACTCTGACTTTAAGATCATGCAAAGAAAAGTCATGAAAAAAGGGGAGAAAAAATTGCATAAAAATGTTAGAAAAGAATTATCCAAAAACAAAAATATATTTCACTAAACAACCACAGCATCTGGTAAAGAAAAAATTTCATATCTAAACAGCAGGTCTAGTTTCAGGTTCAGTAGGTACATATTTTCTACATTTTGCTTATTACATGAACCAACAGTCATATACAGTTTCAAGAATTAAGCAAAATTTAATTACTCATCCAGTAAAAGTTTAGCCTTTTCAACTGGATTTATCTAGGAAAGTCTACAGGAGAAAGTGTTCGCTATCACACAACATGTCAGACTCAGGAGTGTGAAACTGACTTGCAGTGACAATGTATCACATACAGAGATTATATAGTCATGAAGCTGAGCAAGAACTTAAATATTCAATCTGTAAATCAGGAGGCATATGAAACTAAGTGGTTCTTGCTTAATTTCTGACACACTTTTATAGCCAACAACTTCTAAGAGTAACATTATATACACAAGATAACAATAAGGAAGATGTAGAAAAAAGAAATTTAAGAAAGTATTTTATTTCACTAAACACAGTACGGACGTCTGGTATATTGCGGAACACTTTATTTATTTGTTCCACATCCATTCACTAAAGATAACTAAAATGGATCATTTCAAACATGCACATGTCTGTTCAAAAACTAAAATTAAGCTACCTACATTTCAAACTATGTACAGTATCTGAAAGCACATTGCTTTGCCTTCTCATGAATAGTTATATAACTGTGAGGTCTAAACGTATAATTTTTTAAATTTCTCTGCATAGTGTATTTTCTAACACGATTTAAAAACATAGATGTCAGTGATATCACCCTCTAATAATAACAAGCTCAACTCAATTGCAACAATACTTGTCCATTGCTATGCAACAACGAGAACATTCAACAGCATGTCCAATACTAACCTGTTACAAGGCTCCCCCACTGTTTTACCACAGTTGTATAGTTACAGGGGAGAGTGGATTCACAGGTCATCTCTTTGGGTCAATTGAATATACACTAACAGAGCTGTCCATACTTCCCGCTGCCAAGCATACTCTGTGAGGATGGAATGCCAGACAACTAACGGGACCAATCCTTGGCCCCATGAAACCTTCGTGATACTTTATTGTGTTAAGAAGTGACCCTTCCATGTTGTAGACACTTATGTACTGGTTGACAGAGCCACTGCAAAGAGCAGATCAATGGTTATCATCTGTGTCAGTGAGGCAGCCTATTTAACCTGATCTGGCTGAACATACAGTACTCCATTTTTAAAAACTGTCTATGCTGTTCAACAGTAAAATGGGTAAAACTTGTCTCTCCACTGCACCCAAAAATTTAATTTGTCTCTCCATCATATGGGTTTACCACAGAATATTCTTGAAACCTGGTAATTTCTTATCAACACTTTGGGATAACCTACAGGTCCCATCCTCTGGGTTCAAGAATCTAAAAGAAAGCCTGTTGTTCCAATACAGAGTTCATATAGGGAAGAGTGTGGGTGGTGTAAAGTCTCAGTAGTGTATTGTCAGCCAGCAGGGTTGAGACAAGTGTTTGGGGTGGAGAGGAGTGTGATAGTCAGTGCAGCTTTGGAGAAAGATGCTCTGTGATAAACAAAATTTTATTGGTGTTATAGTGAGACACAGGAGAACATTCACATGAGCAAAATGGAAGGAAAAGGAAAGAAAGTGCAGTATATGATTAATAAACAGATAATCCAAAACTAAACAATAGGAGAGGAAAGTCATAGCCCAGTGCTATTACATGGTAAAAGTACCATGGGCAGAGCCAGGATACATCAGGACCCAACAGTGGAGTTAAGGACGGGGACAAAGTGAGAGAGTAAGTAGTTTAGAAGACTAGAACAAAGAACAAACAAGAAAACATCAGTAAAAGTGGTAATAAATAACATACAACAAAAAATAAAGAGGCGGGAGTAAATGTCATAATCCAGTGCTACTCCATGGTAAAATTACCATGTGCAGGCCTGGAGACCAAGGGACATAATAATGTGAACTGAAGGACAGCAGAAAATCTAAGAGAGGAAGGAGATGAGAACAATGAACAATTCAGTAACACTGTGATACAGAGGGGGGATGTAGTCTCTTGGTAATAAACTGAAGTAAAGAGGGACAGGAGGAGAAGTGTCTGAGTAGCAGAGGAAGGGCAGAAAATGAACCTATAGGAAATAGCAGGAAACAAAGGAAAAGGGGAAAGAAGAAAAAGGAAAAGAAATTGGTCAATAATAAAGGAATGAGAAGGGGAGAAACAAAATGACAGCAGAAATGGAAGTGAAATAGAAAAAAAAGGATGTGAAATAAAAAAACACAAGGAAAGAGGGGTGAAGGAAATTGTCCAGGCCCAGGAGGGAAGAATATCCAGTAGGGGGTCTGACTGCAGAATGGAGATGGGGAATAAGAACCACTGTTGCAGTGTGGAGAAAGAGGATAGAGGTAGGGGCCCCTAAAAGGGCCATAAGTTAGTCACTGCACTGAAGGGGCTGCCTACTCTCTCTAAGGAGATGAAAAAAATGTTTCCATGACCTGCTCAAATTAGGTCACCCTACCTCTTCATTATCATTAGGGTGTAGCTCCATTGTGATTGACAGATTGATTGATTGCATTTGGGTTCGGGACCGAAATTTTGCTGGTCCCGATGCACCTAGGCCTTAATTAACGGGCCCTTTGTGCCCCATATCAATTTATGGGAGCCCTGTTACTTTACTGAAGTTCCAGATGGCCCCCAGGTTTATACTCTTAATGTCCTCAGGCTCCAAGAAAAAGGAGCCCAGATACACATGTCTGAGTGAGGCCAGAGCCTCACAATCACAAAGAATGTAGGCCGGGGTTTCTTCCTCTGTTCCACACCCCCTACACAATGGACTGTCTAGCAGTCCTAGCAGGTGAAGATGTCTCCTCAGAGTGTTATGTCCAGCGAGAAGGCCAATAACAGCCCTGGACTGAGTCCTGTTAAAGGACAGGAACCTAGCTCTGGTACCCAGACAAGGTCACAAGATTGGGTGTAGCTCCAACTCAACCTCCTCCCCGATAACTCAGGTATTGTAGAGAGGATCCGGATCCTCTCTTCTGTATCTGGCCCTTCTATCAACAGTGAACTGAAAAGCTAGTTTCACAATATGGCAAATTCATCATTCATGATGGGGACTACAGTGAAAAGTAAACTGTGTCATACAAATTAAAGTGTGTGTTTTTGTTATAACTAGAAATAAACAGTTTGGAATATACAACCTGTAAACTTATTTTTGGATCATCCCTCATAATTGCATATTCTTTCACAGTCTCCACTTAGCCAGTGATTCAGTAGCCAGTATGCAACAACTAATAAAATAATGTTCAATCATGATACAAAAAGTACAACATAGACATTTGAAATAACTGATACTAAATTGGCAACAAAATTGAGAATCTCTACAAATTAAAGGTTACTGCAAAACAACAAATTCAACATACCAAGCAAATGTATCAGCAGCTTTATGTACTGCCATGGCTGTCATTCCCTGAGAAGTTTCACAAGTCTCTACTGATGAATTTCTCCGAAGATCAAAAAATTTTACATCCCCAGCCACACTAGAACAGAAGTGAGTCTTGAAATAAGAAATATGCTGAAGAACAAATATCAGTGTAGGTTAATACATAACAGGACAGGCAATGTACATATACCGTAACATTGAGGCGCGTTCATGCAACCGCTGTTGCAGTATAAAAGCAATAAATATTACATACCCTGAGAATATGTGTTGGTAGTCTTAGGCACCCAGCATGAAATGCACATGTGCCATATTGTCATCTGTGGACTCTATGGTTCTACTATATTTTTCCACATTATCTCACAAACGGCACAATTTAAAAAAAAAATTACAAAACATAAAACGTGTGTTTTGATTTTCTCTAGAGTTCTGTCCAAAACGTTTCTCATTCTAGTAACAAATGAGCCAGATATGATCAAAATGTATACTGGTCTCCATGTAAAGTATCTTTTTCTTGTTCGATTTCAATGAAACTTAAATTTTCTCAATAGATTTTTGAAAAACACTAAAATATCACACTTCACAAAAATCTGTCCAGTGCAAGGCCAGCTGTCCCACGAGGAGAGGCAGACAGAAATGACGATGCTAATACTTGCTTTCCATAATTTTGTGAACATGCCTTAAAAGTCACACAACACATGAAACACGTAATGCTGTGGCACTTGTGCACTTCACCCCTCATGTGATACCCATTACTGTGTTAGTTTGATCCTTGTAGCCTACTGAAACCACAAATGAACACTAACTTGACTTCATCAAAGATGCAAAGTTATGTCCTCTAGGATGCTCTATCAGTTTGGGAAGGAGATGAAAATCTGATGGCACCAAGTGGGGGCTATATTTAGGGTGATGCAAGACAGTGAAAACAAGGTGCTGAATCTTTGCAGTTGTTCTCAAACTTGCGTGCAGCTGAGCACTGTCACCTTGAAGGAGAGGCTGCTCGATGTGAGGACAAACTCTTGGAAGTCATGCTTGCAGCTTTCCCAGTATTTCACACCACTCAGACTTCACAGTTGTTCCAGGAGGCATGAATTCTGAATGTGTCACGCTTTTAAGGTTCTAGAAAACTCTAAGCATGACTCTGCCAACAGAACTGCATTCTTAAATTTTTTCAGTACTGGTGATCCTTTGTGATGGATCTCCTCTGACTCACTCTTCTTCTCAGACTGAAAATTATACACCCAGTTTTTATCTCCTGTGATGATATTGTATAAGAATTTCATTTTCACATTCATAATGCACCAGAAACTGTTGGCTAATATCCACCAGTTTCTGTTTAAGTTTGGAGTAAGCATTTGCACCATTGATCACAAACACACACTTTTCAGTAGCCCTGATCTGCAATTACTGCCTGACGTTACTTGAGTGAAGTGCTTATAGTGTCTGCTAGTTCCTACTCAGCAACACAGTGAGTATCTATTCAACACAATTCCAGTAAGCCTTGATGATTGCAGGTCATGGCCTTCTGCTCCATTTTTTGTCATGTTCAGGGAGATTTGTTCAAACTTCCCAACATGAACATGTGCAACCCAACACCAAACAGTATTCATGTCTATACATTCTTCTCCATAAACAACTTTCACTTGCCAATGAATGTCGATTAGCATCATAATTTCTGTAGTCATGAACTCCATCACTGCATGCCGTTGCATTCGTACAATTCAGATCATTCTAGTGGCAGAGGTTTAAAATTCAGCCTCATGGTGCAGGAAGTCTAAGGCACTGAACACAATTCAGTTTGTAATCCTATGTGTGTTACTATTGAGTAAAAATCTTAGGAGGAATTACTTTTTCAGCACCCTTTCATACACAGATTTTTAGGTAAAACATAAATAAGGAGACATCACACTTCTTATACTGCTCTCAGAAATGCGAAGATATCATGTTTCATGCACTTCCTTGTACTTGTTTCATAATATGTATGATGTTAAGATTATCAGCTGTTTCTTAGACTCCAAGTTCATACTTTACAGAGAACATGGCCTGTTTCCATTATAAAGAACAATAATATATATATATATATATATATGTGTGTGTGTGTGTGTGTGTGTAGGTCTTCATGTAAAGTTTCTGTTACTTCTCCTTCCTTTTAATGGAAACTGTAACATTTTGACAAATTGTAGTGAAAACCCCGATATGAAATTCCATGACAATTCATCATATTTAAGTTGCAACTTTCCATGTGGCCTGAAGGATGGCCAGATAATGAGAGATAAAGAGGCTAGTAGTCATTAGCTGCTTTGTAAATGCCTCAAGAATGAGAGATATAGAAACAATTATTACATTAAAACACATTCTGTTTTATAGGTATGGATTATCCATTCTGCAGATGAACCTCGAAGTGAGTAACTTATATTCTATCATACTACATGCATCCTCCCTTGCTTCGAAACTCTTTGCAACAGGCCAACTGAGCCACTTGTACCTCCAAGTAACCAGTACATCTTTTCCTTGGTGGTCCTGAATATGTTGTAAGAAGTTTACTTACATATTCAACTTTTATTTGTGAAACATTCAAGACACTTAATCTGAATGTTCATAATGATCTCATTTTTAAAATAATTATACTCCATATTTTTAACCAGTTTATGATGTGTTTGCTCATGAAAGGAGGAAAGTAGATCACCCAACAACACAAAACAGTACCATAACCCAGAAGATCCATAGTCTGAATACACGGTCATGAAACTGCAAATCTTACATCATCTTTCCCATTTTTTAAAAAATCAATGTCTTTTAACATGAAAGTAAACTATGTATCACCTCATGTTTAAAACAAGCATCTCCTGAGGAAATATGTTTCATATGATAATTTATCAAGTCAAAACTCACAAACTTTTCTACATATTCAAAATTTAAAAAATTATATATATGTATATATACAGAGACTAGCACACAGTTCTCACCACCCACTAATAGCTTTCCCACTGCCTTGTGAATCACTGCGAAGGTTAACATCTACAACCCATGCTGAATGTTCTCTCCATGTCATTACACGTGCCTCCTGGGGTGACAGACGACGATCAAACAATCGCACCGAGCCATCTCCACATCCTGCCACCATCAGACAGGATTCTGAAAACCATGATGACACCTTGCTGATCCAGCTACTCCACTTTGAAATATTTCTTGATGAACAAAGTCTTTTCAGATAATTCATTTTTAGTGAACTAAATACCTAACAGACTACAAAAAAAAGTCCCTCTTGACAAAAAAAGACTCACTCCTATTCAAATTTCTTGTTTGCTATGTAGGCTGAAAGTTTTAAACTGTGTTCACAAGAGTGCGCCACTTGTCCTCATTGTGAGCCAAATATTACTGTCCAGCTAATACACTATTATACTTTTTCAGTAAAACTAGAAGTGGTATAACCAGTCTTTTATTTGCTAAACTCTTAATAGTTCTTTAAAGTGACTGAACAAATACTGGTCACGTATCTTCAAGAACATAAGACCTGTTACTTTAAAGCTCAAGATGTGCTGGTCCTTTCGCCCTTATCTAGGTCATCTCATATCTCGCTGTCCCTGTGACTGGTATGTTAGCTTCAATAGACAATGGCTATTATTAATGTACTGAAGAAACAAGTAAATGTGATCATTACACTGGGCTCATATACCACTCACCAAATGCAACAAGCATCAGCAAAATATGGTGTATTAAGTTTCCATCCATTCCACATTCCTGTAAAAGTCATAATTACTGGGCAAAAATAACATGGGAAGTCAAAACTCTCCATATGGACATACTTTCATATGTGACTTACACAGATGTAGGCATCTCTTCAGGCACTCCTTCAACAATTTTACACAGTGACAATTATATATAGGGTCATAAATGTCTATCTCTTATTAAAGTTTTAAAGTTTAACAAACACACACACTTATAAATATAAAAATACTGAATAATGGGACCACCTACATGATGAGGACTATGACAAAGACACTACCAACAACAAAAACAACCCTTCTGTTTATTTACACCCTGGCTCAGCAGCACAACAGCCACTTAAAAATCAGTGTAATGACATAGCATGGCCTACATTTTTACCCGTGCAACATTAACACAGGGGTGAAGAATCATGAATGAAAGGGCATGAAACATGGATACTATATCTGATATGGAATTAGTGCTGCAATGACACACATTCATTTTCATGCGAGAAAGCCACCATTTAAGGATTTCATAATTTGAAGTTTGTATTTCAAGGCCCATTTTAAATTTTCATTCCATCCTGCGTTTCATCACACTTTTATCATTCATATGTAAAGTGGAAATTTTACTATACACATATACATATAATGAATATTTATCATATTGCATAAATTCCAGAAAAAAAAATTATACTCAACACAGCAATTTGAAAGAAGACTGTACCTGAAATATCAGTGGATATACTAGAGACACAGCAGTCAGCACCAGTTGGAATATCCTGCACTTTCAGTTCACTCTCTGCATCCCACAATCTGATTATTCTCACATCACCTGTTACTATTAGATTTTGTGTTCGCTGCTCCCATGACATAACCAAACCAGCGCCAGCTAACATCAACAACAGTCAGAATGGTGTATTATGGATGTGTGTGATACTATAAATGAAATGTTACGCATTTAAAATATCTGTGCTCAGAAAATACAGTAAATTCAGAACAAGAGCAATTTAACTTTAACAACCTATGTATCATTATCAATAAACTAACACAAAGGGATAATATTCAAAACTCATATTAGGCAACATGTGAAACTAGAAACACCATAAAAAAGGGTGCAATTGCAAGCACTGCAACACAGACATGAGTTATGTATGGATGGTAATAAAGCCTTCAACAGACAGCATAAGAAAAGATGTTGATTACATAACAATTGGTAAGACCAATGAAAAAGTGGACAGACCTAGCTAAAGAACATACACCAAAGAAAACAGTAAAACAGTATTCACAGATATATAACAGGAGCAATTATAGGAAGATCAGGAAGAACAGAGAAAGGTATATCAATGGATAAAAATAAAGCCTTGTACAATGGATATCAATAAAGACTTCTAACAATATCTTCAAGCAATGCTATCAACTCAAGCATAGATGCAGACATCTGCCTAATAAAATCCAGAAACAACAACCATGACAACGACAGACACACATTAGTTGATTTTTTATAACTGTATGACGGAAATCACCACTTAACACCTGTTTGATCCAATTTCTTCATTTCTCTCTCCTATTAATATCTACACCTTTTCTTCACCTTGTCTTTCCACTGATGTCTAATTGTATCTACATATTATTTACATGTTTTGTTTGTCCAATTTATTATTTTCTTTGTAAGCTAACTGCTCATTCTCATTCATGTAACATACACATCAATTTAGCTTCAATGAACTTATTATTCACGTCAGGACTGTCAAATTACCATTGAGGGAGCGTGATACAGGTGAGACATCAGCAAGGGCATGCCATGCTGTTACCAGCCCCGGTTCATGTCCCTGCTGTATCAGTGTGTAGTTGTTCCACAGACGCACTGTTCCATCATCTGAACCCACCAGGAGAAGTGATACATCATGGCTGTTCACAAACTGCAGTGATGTGATGCGGGATGCTTTTGAGCCACGATTTGAGCAGTAACTAGTTTTAGATCCAGACAGCCAATCCCAAATACTACAAATATAAAATGGTAGAACTCTTACCAAAATACATACCAAAAAGAATGAAAAACAATATCTAGTAGGTAACACAAAATTCATAACACATGAATACCTAAATGAAACAGAAAAAAGGTGGTGTGCAGTGTGAATGTTCAATTAATGTTCCACAACTTCATACTAACAATTATTAAGAGTGATTGTTACACTATGTTTCTCAGTAATCAACATTAAAACATCACTTAAGTTCCTCTAAGAACATGGAATGTTCTCTTTTCTCCCTGATTCTACTCTCTCAGTATGACAGAAATAAAAGTTCATTTCTTTACCTACCCAAAAGAATCTTTACCAGCAACAGCAATGTATGTTTCATAAGGATAAAACTGGATGACTGAAGGAGGATTGGGGCATCGGGTGTTAAAAACTTGAGATTCCAGTCTCCCAGTTGCTATTCTCCGCTGCTCATCTCTTGCTTCATAGCGAAGTGCACCATTGCGCTGATACCTGAAATCAATCACATATTCACCTCTTAATGCAAAAGCAATGTAAACAGTGAGGAAGCTAAGTTTTGAGTGTCACAAGCATATCATTTGTTAAAAGAAATGGGAAACATGACTTTAGTGTGAATAATTACCTCAGTACTTCTAACAAAGTACAATGTCTCTAATATTCCCTAACAATAAGCAACAGACCTAAACATTCATGCAACTTAATACCTCCACTCCCGTTCATAATGCAGATTGCTTTCAACATCATTGTCCTCTAGGAACTTCATCACAGGCTGAGCAAAGTATTTACAGCTCCAGTCAACAAACTGTGTTGTCACCAAAGATTTACGGCCACTATTAATCTCATTCTCCTCTTCAGAGATCTGCAATCAGTCATCAAAACAGTTCAAATATACTTTTGAAGCAAAAATAATTCATTATATACAGTTATCCGATGTTTGTTACAGGTAAGATTTCAGCATGATATAGTTAAGAGCTTACTCCAAGAAGTGTCATGACACATACAAACGTTAACTGAAGAGTAGTGATAAAATGCTGTTGTTACATGCTGAATAATACTTTTGTAAATATATTAGAATAGAAGAAAACAGAAATGGCATATGGTAGAGAAAAACTAATGATGAACTTCACAGTTTGAACAAAACTGAATCAAACTTGTGCCAGTCCGGGCTTCATTTTACAGTACAATCAACTGGTTTCTGCAGTGACTGCAAGATGACACTTCTGGTGCTAGGGCAAACTTATACAACTAGCTGTATACAAACTAGTATCCTGCACCACTTCCTGCAGGGAAGAAGGCTGTGGCACTTGTGATGGTTGTGTAATGTCTTGTTAAGGATAAGTATATGTTCCACTTGCAATGTTGTTGTACCTAGGTAATGGCAGACTTTAAAGAATGGCATGCCTGTATGAAACTCTGCTTTACACTAGGGCAAAATGCTATGGAAAATTTCAAAGCATTGGAAAGAGGGCAGATAATGGGAAGAACATATGTTGTGAGTGATTTTCCAAGTTCCAAAGATGAAAATAGATGCATTCACAGGCTCTTCATAGTGTGATTCCTTATCATAAAATAAGTTGTAAATGTTATAAAATATATGCCTTGAGACGTTTAGATTTTGAGATACATGTCACCACCAAGTGGGTTAACACACTTCTCAGATGATAAAGCACATTGCTGGGTGTACAAAAGAGACATAGTGGACAGCAGGGCTCAACTGTAATTTAATGATCATGAAATATACACATGACAAACACCAAGACATGTTATAACCCTCATGAAGGTGTTATTGTTACTACTGTGGAAACAGCTTTACTGTGAATCTTGTGCAATACTGCATGAGAATTAGGACTGTAGTGTCCAACCATGGGCAATTAATTCCTTCCTAGACCAGTCGTGGGTGGACACTATTTTATGTAAGCGCCGACAGTTAACTACTTAACTCTGAAATTATGCTGCCACCATGTTAATAATCTTCATATATTATTAACAGCTATTTGTTCTAACAACTCGGATTTTTCCAACCGGGATTCAAGGATAGTGTAGAGCAATCTGAATATTTATTTCGTTTATCCCAAAAAACTTAGTTATATATTCTATGTTACTAATTATAATATTCAAAGTAGAGGGGAAAAACAGTTTAGTTACATTTTAAAAGTGTGCCCTAAAGTTTAAATAAGTTCTTACAGCACTCGTCAGCCAAATAATTGTCTCACCTCACATACATAAATCTAGTCATGGGTAATTTGGAATTTAAACACAACAAAATTCAAATCAATATTAACCGAAATTTGCTCAACTCAAAAGGAAAAATTTCTAGCACAGTCAACATGACTTACCTTGTATTAGCAGAAAGCAACCGAAGTTTAAAAACATCGTAGTCTCAACATTGCTCTAATTTCGTACTATGTTCATTATATATAAATTTCTTCAGCTGTAAAGGTACGTAGCAGCCAGTAGCAACCAAACGTAATTAAGTCGGTGGGTAAAATAATTGAGCGAGGGGAGTTACCCATAATGTAAGATGTATACAGGGTGTCCCAGGAGGAATGTGCCAGACTTCGGGAGGGTGTTCCTTATGTTAAAGTGTACCGATATAACCCAAAACACCTATGTCCAAAGTTGAACAATTACGGAGATAATGGCCAGAGAAAAGTGTGGTCTTCTTGCGGGCCCACGCACTGTACCTGTCAGCTGACAAACTTATCCATTTCTGTCCTTGAGTGTGGTGTCATATTACTGCAAGTCAGCTCACTCTAGCCATTGAACTGCACATGTGCTTCCTT
>Ga0123352_10006143_pt1 | contig 18322 bp, 9 predicted proteins | sample TergutLab28metaG_FD_89700 | JGI IMG/M metagenome (GOLD analysis project Ga0123352, IMG submission 89700) | Labiotermes labralis P1 segment gut microbial communities from Petit-Saut dam, French Guiana - Lab288 P1 | ecosystem: Host-associated > Arthropoda: Insects > Digestive system > Gut ... | reverse complement strand
TTTTTTTTTTTTTTTTTCTTTTTTTTTGGTTTTTTTATTTTGTGTACAATTTTTTTTTTTTTTTTTTTTTTCTTTTTTCCCCCCCCCCCCCCCCCGGCCCACCTAGCTGAATTTATAGAGGTATGTGAAGTACGGACAAGAATACAATTTGAAGTGGGAGTATGGAAGTAATTGAATTGTACTTAGGTTGTTGTATGTACCTTAGTAGGCACCCAGTCTCTTGGTTTATTGTGTGATTTTGCAGAATATGTCTGCGTCATTTATGCTGATCTGTAACATCCTTATTTATTTTGAGAATTAGACTGTGTGGGTTTTGGAACTTCACAGTCATGGGTATTAGAACCTTAGGTGAACTTCTCAGTGCCGGCCTTGGTGCATTTCCTTAAATACATTTACAGTTACTATAAATTTAAAACCAGTGTCTATCAACGAACGTAGGTAGAGGGTATTTAAGAATAAGGTGCTGAGGAGAATATTTGGGCCAAAGACAGACAAGGTAGCAGGGGAGGGGAGAAAACTACACAATGAGGAGCTTAATGCTATGTACTCCTCACCAAATATTATTCGGGTGATAAAATCGAGAAGAATGAGATGGGCTGGTCATGCAGCACTTTTTTGGGACTAGCTGAGAACCGGTTAGCTTCTCAAGAAGGACTCTGCTGCATGGAGTATGAAGTGTCTATCAACCCCAGCGTCATTGAAGGGTTAAAATCTATTTCCTCTCATAATTGAGGAGCTGTGTTTCTTTAGCTAAGTTGTATGCACGATGTAATAACTGCTTGTTTATGTTGTGGAGATTCTCAAGTGTTGTGTTATAGTGCAAGATAGTGAAAGTAGTACGAGTACATGCATTTAGGGATCTGCTATTGCAACCGCAATGTGTACGTCCTTATTCCTCATGGCAGTAGTTTTGGCGGTAACCAACAGTTCGCTTGTAGTGGTTATGGTTCAGGTGAATTGAACTTACTTACGTGTCATGCCATAATGCATGTGTGTGGCTGCTAGAGAGGAGGCCCTGTCTCAAAAAATTAGTGCTAATGAATAAATTTATGCATTTATGAAGGCATGATTGTGTGGTTTACTCTGTTGGATATAGCCTGAACTGTACAAACCCTCCCCAACTTATGTATAAGTTACGTGTCGAAAGATCCAGCGCAATACAGTTTTTTTTTTACCAGTCTGAATTGAGTATACGTATGATGTGTGTGTGTGTGTGTGTGTTTATACAAGTGAGTGACCTGATCGGCTGAAGCATGACCACCCCACCGCCTGTGTTATTCCCTGGCAGTATTCTTCAGCCACTTGCGTCGCAGTGTGTTTCCTTTCCCTCAAGGCAAATTTTGGCGCGTTTCAAAAACACCACTCAATTTTTTTTTTTACTCTAGAAGTATTGCATAAATCAGGGGATGTCTGTATGTCAATGTGTGCAGTGGCCTCGTGAGATTATCCTCCTTCTTGGTCACTCAGCGTTCACTTTGTATAACCATCTGAGGTAATATGCATGGAGTTAAAGGACTGCTTAAACCATTTTGTTGTGTTAATTGTGTTCTGTAGGCCCACCTCATTTAGCTGCGTTATTGGCTTGTGTGTATTAATGTTGTATAAGATGAGAGAAGAACATCATTATTAACATTGCTTCCTCTCCAGTTGTTAGATCTGCATACAGTTTGAGATGCACTGAAAAAGTCCCCCCCTTCAAGACAAAAACAAAGTTTCTCAGGGCTTGATGTAAAGTTAAATTTAGCCTCAGTTCTAAGCATTGTGTCTTGAAGGAACATAAAGGAAATGTAGGTTACATTCCCTGCTTTCCTAACCTTCACACTAGACACAGATCAGTGGTTAGCTCTAAGTATTGACCACTTTACCCTAGAGTATGAACCTGCTTTATTAATTAAATAGGAGACCAAGGAGGGTTGATGGAAGTTGTATGTACTGGTAATTCAACCATAGCAGTTCAGTATATGTAAGAAAGATAAATTTGTTAGGAATATCATTAGCATACTGATTTTTTTTACTTTGTTATTAGAATAATAAGTTTTGGTGCTCTTTCTCCACTTATTGGTACTTAATCAGAAGTCTGTATCATGTGTAAGGGAAAAATAAAGAATAGAGTTACTTTGAGAGTTTAAGTGAAATTACTGGGAAATTACAAAAATTGCTAAGTCCATTTTGGAGTATGAGAATGTTCATGGGAGTAACTGTTTACTGAATTATGTGGAATGTAGACATTTGATTTTGCTGTTTGACATGAAAGCATTGAAATGTATTATTCTTAAATGCCCTTTGACAGAAATTAGAACAAGAGCTCTTCCCTTGTAAGTCAACTCCATGCTTTGGAACTTGTTGTCCAGCAATTTCTGTATATAAATAGTACTACTTTAAAAATATTGGAAGCATATTAATTTTCTCTGAATGTGTGTGTGTATTTATGCTATTTGTAATTTTTAGATCTGGCACAATTCTGGGTAGGTACAGGGAGATGAATGATTTTTGATGTTGGATCCAGCTTTAAAATATTATAATAGGTTAATTTTCTTCAGTGACATGTGTGGAGGGAAATTAATACTGTATATGCAATATTTGATTTCATTTTATATTAAAAGCAACTGTTATTATTTTTGCCAAACAAGTATCCTGAGAACTTTTTCAAGTTCAGTACTTTTTACTGTCTGAATATGTAAGACATTATATTAAGTGAAAGAAGCTGTATGTGTTTCCTACTGTATACAAGATAATACAACAGTTACTGTTGATATTTCTCCCCAGAATAAACTTTCTTTCTTCTTTCTACAGATATCAGATATTGTTGTGGGCCAGGAGCCAAATGTATCAGCGCGAGATGCGTTGTTGAGATGGGCCAGACGAACAACAGCCAAGTACCCAGGTGTCCAAGTCACTGACTTCACAAGTTCGTGGCGTGATGGCTTGGCATTCAATGCTATTATTCACCGTAACAGGTAATTGCTGTTGTTACAGAAATACAGTGATGTATACTGATACATTTGTGGGTCACTTCTAATTGTTTTGTCACCATTGTATAATAACAGAGCAGATTTTATGCTTTAAGTAAATGAAAACTGTGTTCCACTGGGTTATTACACAGTGAGTAGTGGTAATTTCTGAGATCATGTAAAGTCAATGAAATCTGTACAGAGTGGGGCCTGAAAATACCGAGACATGCAGTCATTACATCTGCTTCTTGACAGGTTTTGTGTAAGAAAATTCTAGTAACATTTTCCTTGCTTTCAGTAATTTTTGAGTAAAGGCTTGGGGGGTCGATAAAATGTGTCAGAATCTGTCAAGTGACCCAATATGAAGCATGATGATGGTGCAGAGAATTTTTGAGGTTGTATGCAACATTTTAATGTACACAAATTAGGTATTTAAAATGAGCTCTTACACCATTGTTATCTACAACAACAACAACAACAACAGCAAATTTTTCCCAGAACTTAATTAAGCAACTTTGCCATGAAGGAATATGGGGTGGTGGAAGTATACCTCCACACATTCTTGATCTCAGCACAAGATAGTAGCTAGCAGTTGGGTTCATGACCCTGTCACTTGACCTGCAGGGAAATAGCCACTGGTACCCATTCAGTAGGAGACCATGTGGATCCCACAGACAGTCTGGATGCTTCAGAAAGGAGAAAAATTTCTTGCCTCTGCTGGGATTCAAACCATGATTACTTAGTTATTCAGCTGATAAATATAAATGATAATAACTGTAACATATTTATAACTGCAGGGAATAAATAAATGACCCAACCAGGATTTGTTCATTATGACCTCATGTGCGTGAGTCCAGGCTAGCCATTTGGGCTATATTGCATGTTATTGTTTTGATATTAACTTACATTAACAGAATATGATGACACAAGATTTGTAGGTATGGAACTCTGCAGTAGAAAAGTAGGTTTTATGAGCTCAGAGATGTTTGTCTCATGCTGATTTCTCACTTCAGTATGGCAGTATTGTCCATGGACTGGCATTGCTGCAGTTAAGTTTTGTGTATTTTCAGACTCTTGCAGACTCGATGTATTGTGTCTGTACCTTGTGTAAATGTTGATGTTTTTATTATATATTTCCTGAGCATTCTGAATGTTTGGAAGAGTTGTAACATTTGAAAGAAAGTGTGTTACTAGTCTGAATTGGAAAGTATAAGTAATGGATATTTTTTGTGCCTTTTTGTACAAATGCCTTGCCAAATTGTAGAATAAATGATTGCTTGCATGGTGACAAGATGGTGTCATCTTTATGATAGAGGCTGTATAAATATTTGATAAGTAGGACACAATCTCCTGTGATCAAATTGTGTAATTTATTCATACATTGTTAAGTTTTATTTCAGTCGAATGTTTATTGGCACTGAATACTATGTGTACCCAAATAAGCACATGTTTAAATATTAATGTGACATTTATAAGTGTATGATATGACAGTGTGACAAAAATCTGAGGGCTTCATTACTGCAATTTCATATTCAGACCCGACCTGATCGAATGGCGTTCAGTCCGAACACGAGTTGCACGAGAACGCCTTGAAAATGCGTTCCATGTGGCAGAGAGGGAATATGGTGTGACAAGACTTCTTGATCCTGAAGGTGAGAATACTTCAACTTTTATGCAGGTTGGAATGAGTGTCAAAAATATTAGTTTATTCACTTCATCTAGGTGAACCTTTTCTATGAGTAGGTGTACAGGCTTTACTAAGAGCTTTCCATCTCTCATGGTCTCCAGCTACAGTTCTTACTTATTTCCACTCATTTCCCTTTTCCTCCAAAATCTTATATATATCCATTCTTCCCAAGTATTTCTTTTGTGTCTCTTCCCCTGTGTTCTAGCTTTCCAGCCCATTGTGGGGTCTCTCTCTTATTCCTCATTCTTATTGTGCTTTTTACATTCAAGTGCCACTTAAAAAGGGGACTTGCATGGAAGTTTTTGTACAGGCAGTACCATTGACAGTTTATACACAGACATAATTGTGTGTGGTGGTGAGTTTGCTTGTCAGGGCATTCTTTCTCACTGCCTTTCACCTTAATCAGATGAACAACTCAGTTCCCCTGGTATACAGTTAGTAACATATTTGAGATTATTTGTTGAATAAAATGTTTATATGCTTTACATTGGCTTTGGTGTGAAATAACTTCTTGTGTCATTGCACTCCATGAGTATAATTTCAGTTATCACCTTTTTAGCATCTGGACAGACATTATTTTATAGAAGTGTTGTCTGTAATCAGAAGCACTGTGTGGAATTTGTACTGAAATTTGAATGTAATGTGATCCATCAGTTATTATTACAATTTTTGTTTGTTCAGTAAGCAGATGGTGTAAGTTACAGACTGGGAGAACATTCAGCATACTTAACTTTCTTGGTGGGTTATGTAACCACACTGTTAGTACTGAAGGTCATATGGGATAAATGATAGGGTGATTGATTGATTGATTGATTGATGATGATGATGATGATGATGATGAAGTGGAAAGGATTTGGAAGGAAGTGGTAATCGACTCTTCAAGGTTCTAGCCTGGCACTTACATGGTTGGGCTGAGAAAATTCATGAAGTTCTGAAGTCAGGACATTCTGTCTCCTGGCTGAAATTGAAACCAGGCACTTCCCAAATACAAGTCTAGTTTGTCATTACTTCACCAACCTGTTTGTTGGCATGTATGAAGAACTGTATACCACAGCTTATGTTTTATTCTTTTTGCAAAGTCTGAGGTGTTTTGGCCATTTCTTTTAAGCTTTTATACTTACATCATTGCATTTGTATATATGCCTGGGTTATTCACACAGAACCACATCCTTTGTTTCTGCATGACTTCCTGTTGCACTGAGCTCAGGTCTTGGTGTTGCACACCACGCATTATATTTTGACTTTCCCTCTTCATTACTGCACTTCCTCAGATATCTTCAATTGTCAGTTGTACTATTAGATTTTGTTGTCTAGTGTTTGTGGTGGTGTCATCTGCTGAATAATAATATATGTACAGTGTATAAAATGAATTCATAATTTTGGGATTCTGCTTGGATATCTGATATCACTGAGTAATTTCAAAGAAATTTGGTATTGGAGGTCTGCACAAAAAATTGTCAGGTGAAATTGATTCATGTGAGCTGAGTATATCTGTTGCTTCACATGAAGCTGAAACCAAATTGCTACTAATAGTTTCAGAAGTAGTTCATCATGATGCCCAACCTCCTCTTAAAATAGTGGGAAATAATAAAGACATCATTAGATTCTGCAAATGTATTTTATGTGATCATTGTTTAATGAAACATGAGAAATAATTTATAATGTGCACAAAATTAATGCGTGTTAAGGTCACTGAGGAAGACAAAATCGCAAACAACATATTCAGAGGTATGTTCACTTCACTAGAGTGTGTGATGTTGCCTTCATTCTTAGAATTGTAGAATACATTTTCTGCTGTGAATGTCTGTGTAATGAGATCCACATATTCTCATCAGTTCTAAGTAAATCTGAACATTTGTGTTAAAAGTGAATAAAATTCTGCTTACTTTGTACTCCCAAGAACAATTTTTTTATTAATATAATAGAAAAAAACAGAATCTTGTTTCTTCACCAGGGATACGGTTGCTCTTCCTTGTCATTATCACAGCACCATTATACAGTGTAGTTAAAACTTTAATTATGCAATGATGCCAAGAGAAACAATTAAGCTTTATTTGTGTAATTAAAAATGGAGAGAAGCAATTTGGAATTAGGATTGAAATCACATCCAAAAGCTACATAGCAGACCATGCACAGAGCTCTAACAGTCATGGCTACTGCACATGGTGGCAGCAGTATGGAGTAAATTTCATATAATTGGGAAGTTTTTATTAGGTTAACAGTAGGGAAGAGTTTCATTTTTAATGTTATTAGATGAACAAGGAAAGGATGCATTTTTTTCTTCAATAAATGTTTGTTGTTTTCATTAGTGGAGTAATGCATTGTCGATCATGGATAGCAGAACGGGTGGAGTGGTTCAGACACTTGACTGTAGTGTCATGGCTTCCGTCCATTGTGGACATGTCAGTATTGGCACAGGCTCATATAACAGAACCCAGCCACACCTTAAGAAATGCTGTTCATAATAAATCACAAGATCATTATGAAAATATGTAAGAAAGAATAATTGTTTACAGTTCTGCTTCATTGACTATGGCAAGGTGTAGAGAAGTGAATATTAATGATGTTATTGTTTGTTAATGTGAATAATCCATGGTGCATTTGTGCTGCACCACAGAAATTATTGAACCGGGTGGGAAAGAGTAGTTAATTAAACTATGTCTGTTTATCTTGTGTAATTTATTCTGAAATCTTATGTAACTTGTGTAATATGTACAGCACTGCAGCCTAAAAATACTAAAGTAGGTCTTATTCGCTGCCATGCTGACCCAGACAAATTGGCAATTCTTTATTAACATGACATTACAACAGTGTCTGAAAAAACTGTTTATAGAATTATAAAATGAACACAAATGTGTCAGTGTTTGCTTAGTCTGTTTCATTACAGAATGTCTTGTGATAGGTGGTATGAAGGTGGTAATTTTGTGTAATTCTGCTTATGTGTTGTAGATGTAAAGTGTGAAAGTGCTTTCACATTCATCCTGTCCTTGTGTCTTTGGCTCCTGTAGTTTATTCTGCAGTAAAACAACTATGTATTCTAGCATTATTGCTTTTGAAACTGGTTGCTACTGTAAGGTGATGTACTCAAAATCTCCTGGGAGAAATAAACATGGCAACTTTCTCTTTGTTCATTATTAATTTATGTCATCATCTGATTACTGTCACCAGTGGCAGCTTTTGAAGTGACTTGCTTTGCTCATACTGCATTTGGAAACATTTTTAAAGTAATGCACTCTACAGTTTTAATCAATTGATACTTTGCTTATATTTTATAAAATGAATGCATAAAAGGGAGGTTGCTCCATCTCTCCACATTTCATCACAGGAAGTACTTACCAGACCAGATTTTGTTAAAATTTTGTGTTGGGTTAGGGTGTATGTGTCAATAGTTGAACAAATGTAATTATAAATCATATTTATCAGATAAAGGGCCACACTTTTTCATACAGCATGGATAAAATTGCATTTGTTCTGTCATAAACCGCTTATTATAGAGAAGATTTGCACATTACATGAAATATTAGTCTAATTAACATGAAATTATTTGGGTGGTTATTTCAAAATAAGTGCTTAATAATTATTGTAGAAGTCCTCTGTAGGTCCGCCACATCTGTTGATCAATAAGTGAGAAGTTTCAACATGCATCCTGTGACATTTATGATCATAGGATTGGCTGATGTCACCTGAATGGATACTTGTCAAAGAATGCCATAGGGTTAATGCCTTTTGATGGACATATGTCTTGCCTAATGAAAGTTAATATAGATATTTTTTTATATTAGTGAAGTATGTTGCATTACATTCTGTTTAATGAGTTCTTGGTTATGTTGTGTGTGTTGATGAGCCCTTTTCAGTGCCTTAATTGTGTGTGTGTCTAAACACTTTGGCACAAAATATTTCCCTTTTTGTTTATAATATATTTATGGCAGTACAGTTTTTCCATTAAATTACATAAAGAAATGAACTATTAAGATAAGTTGTTTTAAGTTCTGCTGTCCTTTACTTACAGATGTTGATACCCCTGAACCAGACGAGAAGTCTCTGATCACATATATATCATCTCTGTATGATGTCTTCCCAGAACCTCCGCCCATTCACCCTCTCTACGATCCCGTAAGTAGGAGTTATTTTGTTTTCAATTGAAATGAAGGAAGATGAGGTGAATATAGAAGACTAGGAATGTACAAAAATTTTACCTAGAGAACCTGAATGGAAGAGACCCCATAGGAGACACAGGCAAGAGTAAAGTTCCAGTTTCCCCTTGTACATGTCATTAAGGCGTCTGGATGAGTAACGGTAAGGCACCACTCATTTTTAGCCATGCCACTGGGTGGGGTGAGTGTCAGCTTCATGTCCCAGCTGCTTAACCACCAGGGAAAGAACCCCCATTATCCATTGAATGTGTGGCTGAGTGTGCCTCAGAGCCAGACTGGATGCTGGGGAGAAGAGATCAATTTTCTGCCTTTGCCAGGAACTGAACCACGATCCCTCAGCTCTCCATCCAAGAATGTACTTGCTATACCACCTAAGTTAACCTACCTCCATGGAAACTAGTGTACTTTGAGTAAATGCTGGAACAGCTGCTTCTAGTACTGTCATGTGAATTATGAATCTTTTGCAGTGTTTTGGAGCAATTCTCCTGGATTTTGTGCACAACTTAATCATTACTATTGGTTCACCCATAATTGCAGATTCAACACACAAGAAGGTAGTTTGCATAACATGTCATAGCTTAACAGTGGCTCAGCATAGACAGATGGAACTTGGCCATATGTTAGTCAAAGATGGATACTAAAACATTCTAAACATTGCACTGTTGGTGGCACTATAGAAACTGTCCTGAAACTTTTCACACACACACACCTTTTAGGCACAGACGGAAACATAATATTAAAGACAGATCTAGAAGAAACAGATTATGAATGCTGAGATTGGATTGAGCCTACATAGGATAGTGTCTGGTGTCAGTCATGTGTTCCACAGAAAGCATTCAGTTACAGAACTAGTTGCCTGACTTTTAGATTGTCAGGAAGGACTCTGCGCCATGAAGCAAATTCATCAAAAGGACCATACCAAAGAAATAATACAAATGAAGTTTATCTTCAGAGGCTTTTATAATATGTATTTGTCCAGAATTTTGAAAACATTCTGTGACACATTACAAACTAGAGTGTATGCCCAGCAAACACTTGAAACTAGCATGATTGTGTTATACCATGGGTTAAAACGGTTAAAACCAAGAGAAATAATTCTTACATAAGAGTGGTGCCAAACAATAATGTGAGAAAATGATTGATGTCTTTACCCAATATTTTCTTCAAAATCAGCACCTCCAGCTTTACAGTTTCATGAGTTGTTAGCTGTTTACGTTGCTTTATTGGAATATGGTGACAGTAGGTGTTTTCTGTCTTACATTGTAAAAAAAGGGTAATATGCAATTCAGAGCAATGGGACCATTATTTTGAAAAAGAACTGACTGTGTAATTTAAAAAGAGCAAAATCCACTAGTATACTTATTGAAATAATTATAAAATATAAACCAATAAAATGCACCTTTTCTGACTTAATATTTTATTTTATGATGTATTCCTACATCTATTGTACCTGAACTATATCATACCTGTATATATAAAACCGTCTTCCTGAAGATGAACCCTCGGATTGAAAACATGTAGAAGACATCATAAATTAAATATTAGTTTTATAAACGGTACATTTTGTTGGTTTATATTGTATAATTATATTACAATGCATGGTGCAAAAAACATAAAATTCTTCAAATAGTCCAGTTAATGTACCCATGCTGTTGATTATGCAGTAGTGTATTTGGTTGTAGATGTTGTGTTGAATGGTAAGGAAGTACAATTCACAATCAGTTAAGTTTTAGGATGTCAGAGGTTTGTGTATGTATAAATGTGTACATTCATGCACTTGGGTATGCAAATAAGTTATTAATTTTTTTAGTAATTTTTGTAAAATTGGAATAAGTGTGATGTCTTATGTTCAGTTGCCAAAATTTGTACACAAATTGAGATTATTTGGTATATCATTTATCTTCAGAACAGGCACCAAGCAGTGATGTCTTACTGTTTTTTCGTGCTTACACTGTGACATTCATGTCCTTTACGTTTAGAATTTTCCAGTCCTGTTTATGTCAGTGAATGGTCACCATAGAAAATACTATACATTATGCACACTTTTGAGTGTCACGTAATGTGTAACTGATTCACAATGTGCTTGCCATTAGGAATCACAACAACGAAGTGCTGAATACCGAGACATTGCGAGCTCCCTACACTTATGGATGAGGGAGAAATTATCTTTCATGTTGGATCGAACTTTTCCGAATACACTAATCGAAATGAAGAAACTTGCTGCCGAATCGAGTCGTTTCCGAACAGATGAGGTCCCTCCACGGCAGAAGGACAAGCAGAGACTGACACATATTTTCCGAGAATTGGAGGTAAGTATCATTTTGCAAAATGATATTTAATTACAAAAGAAAACTTGTGAAGTCAGTTTGAGGCAAACAGACAATACAGGATGTCATCCTCCTAGTGTCTGTGTGATCTTTATATTGCATTAAATTGTAGACAAGTATATTAATTTTCCCGCACTTCTTGTGAATTTTTGTCCATGTTGTTTATAAAATCAACACATGATAGAGAGGTCGCATTGTGTTTCATTTCCAGTACCACTAGTTATTTGGGGGGGAGTTGTTGTCTGTTCTAAAAGATGAAATTAATAATTTGGGTTCATATCAGTTTATGGTATTCCTTCTTCACTTAATGCTCAAGTCAGACTTTCTCTGACTGCTTTTGGTATTTGTGTTGTGGTAAGCTAAGTATGTCTACAGTCTGCTTGAAATAAATCAGTTTGTTTCACATTAATGTTGGTCATACTCAACAACAGTGTAAATTTCTCATCCATTGTGTCACTATTAATTTTTGAAGGAAACTGTGGTAAACTACATAAAACAGTTAAATAAACAAAGTAGGTTAGTGTTACTGATATCAAGAAAGGTTCAGATTTAACATTATGTTATGAAATATGTTTGTAAAACAGAGATACTTTGAGGCTGTGGGTGAAGTAGATATGGAGCCAGAGCTGCATATTGATGTACTGGACAAGAACTGGAATCGGCTCATGATGGCTCACCAGGAACGGGACCATGCTATCCTTGAAGAGATCAAAAGGTAAGTGGGATATAATGTACCAGTGAAATGTAAAAACAAAGCTGTTGCGTATTTATGTCATTCTTCATTTCCATTGTCTGGGAATTTTGCTGTATGTAATATAATGTTGTACAGTGCACCACTTGTTTTAAAAATTGAGCTTATCAAATAGGTACATATTTCTGGAGGGTAAGTAATAAAAGTTGATTGAAAATGAGTTATTCTATATAAAGAATTTGAATTAGGTTTATTTTACTAATACATGTTACAGAGTAGTGATAACTACATCCTAAATAAGTAGGAGCACATGCCAAACACCAGTATGCTTAGGCTTCTTCTTAGCTCTGTGTATGGCCACTGCATTCTGCCAAGTCTAGGGTTTTTGGTTGGCACTGTCCGTGATTTTACTCTTCCCGTTTTAGTGCTAATGAAGGCTGTGTCAGGTGCACAGTTTCCCTATCTGTGTGAAGCTGAACTGTCAAGCATAAAAATCCATGCATAAAACCTTGCACACACATCTGTATGGGTTGGATAGCTTGTCATTCCATCCCCTTTCACTGCAGTGCCTCTGACTCTTCACACATACCCATTCCCAGTGATGGCCCTTTGTATTTCTTGCTGTTACTGTTTGCTTTCTAACAACAGTGTGATTTTATTATTTCTAATTCTTAACTGTACAGGTTTCTGATAATGGTTTTAGGCTAGACAAATTTGGATGAAAGGAGAAGGGTAAGGCAGATCAGCCTCTGAGATGTTGACAGTGTACCCTGAGACAGTGGACAGTGACAAAAGTTTCAGTCACAACATCATACTGTTTTATTTTGACAATCTTTTTCTGTCTGATGACAACATTGTTAAAATGTGAGGTAGTGTAGTTTGCCAGTTACAAGTTCACATAGGTACAGCGTGATAGAATTCGTGATATTCTTGAAACTTACAATAACACTGACAGTGGTCAGTCAAACATAGTTGTGTTTGTTATGTAGTTACCAAAACAAGTAGCTGTCATAATAAACATAACTGAGTTACTTAAATTTATTATCCCTCATCTCTTAACACACTATCTCAGAAAACCATTTTATACATCCATTTCCAACAATGTTCCTTTTATGTATTGGTTTGTAAGTAAATAAATATGTTTGTTATTTCAACAAACATTTTTTCTTCTGATGATTCTATGTACATTCTTTGTTACAATTTCATTTGTAATAATGTCCTGTTTTATTTGGAAAGTGCCATCCAGACACAACAGTTTCCATCCATTATTAACGTCCAATTCAGACCTTTTATTATAAAAATAAATACTAAGAACAAATATACCAAATTTTGATGGATCATTAGTTATTGTAGTCATAATTGTGTAACTTAGAGATTGAGGGTGTGTGAAGTCTTCACATTACTGAAGATAAGAACTTTCATACTGTATTTTTCTGGCTTTGTTAGAATGTCCTGACAAAAAGGGCTGCTTTCCTGGAAGGTAACTAGTTGCTTGTTGACGGTCAAATCTTCCATAGTATGTAGGCTTTGAAAATTTTATACAGATGCTTTAGACACTGAATACTGCTGGCAGTTTGTCAGTCTCTTTTTTTTTAATCAGGCCTAGCACTGATATCATGAACACATACATAGAAAATTGTAAGTTGAAATTGTTATATGACAGGGTTGTGGCCATGAAGACCATGTTTGTTGTATTTCACATATGAGACTTCAGAATTCCAATAACATAATAAGAATCCTAAAAGACCATGGTTGTTATTATGTGTCACATATTTGTAGGGGAATATAGCCTTCACAAAATCATTTTGTGATATTTGTTGCAATCAGGGACAGGTTGAGATGTAAGTTTAAAAATCTGTGTCCACGTAGAGTTTTATGTGTTATGTAGGTTCACTGTGAATGTATAGAAGTATTTAATATTAGAAATTCCAGATGTGTAGGAAGTTTTGTGTTAATTTCAGGTTGGAGCGCTTGCAGCGCTTGGCAGAGAAGGTGCATCGTGAGATGAAGCAAGTGGACTCTCGGTTAGAAGAGCTGGAACAGCGGATAGAGGATGAAGCTCATCGTCTAGATCGTCTTCACCCACTTGATGCCAAGCACAATGTAGATCTTCTGGAGCAAGAAATCAGACTTACAGAGGATAGCATCAACAGCTTGTTTGGAGATGTCCAGAGCCTCAGAGATGGACGCTACCCTCAGGCTTCTGACCTCCATAAGCGGTGAGTAAATTTAGAGACATAGACTGTATACAATCAAGACCCAGTATTGCGCCACTGTTTGTTCACTGCAATTTGTGGCAGTGTATAGAGTGTAGCATTAAATCAAAATACAGTATAATAAGTAATTTCTGTTTACAGACTCCATGTGTGCTGAATGAGAGTGGTACTGTGTCAGGGTTTGAACATATTTTTTTGAACCCCGTCACTAGTTTGCAACAATGGAAAGTACAGTTATTTTCTAGTATTCATTATGTTTTGTTTAAGGTTCTTCCCTTATTAGGTGTATAATGATTGTCATTTTATTCATATTTACACTGGAGTATACTGTTTTATGTAGTCGGTATAGCAACTGGGTACGGGCTGGGTGGTCCAGGGATCGAATCCCGGTGGAGGCAAGATTTTCCGCACCCATCCAGACCGGCCCTGGGGCCCACCCAGCCTCCTGTGCAATGGGTACCGGGCCCTTCCTGGGAGTAAAGAGCGGCCAGGGCGTGACGCTGACCCCTCACCCCCTTCTAGTGCCATGGTCAAGAAAGAGTGGAGCTATACCTCTACTCTCCGTATGGGCCATACGGCCTGTACAGAGCCTCAGTGCCTGTACAAGGGGTGGACTTTATACTGTTTTATAATCAAGCCTTGTTCATTCTACTGTCCTCCTTGAATTTCTTGTGTCTGTGTCCATTATTTCCCCATTCTGTTTTGTGTATCTTGCCTCACTTTGTCTCTCCACACTATCCTTCATCTGCCCATTGGTCATTTATATATCATCTTCATTCTTTATCCTGTCAGAACATTCCTGTTGTCATTCATGTGAAAGCTGAATGTGACCAGCATATGTTGTAGCATGTTACAGTAAATGGAAGTACTGTGTTCAAAAGTGCTCACCCCTAATTGTTATTTGGTTGTGTTTTTGAAAGCAGTTGTATGTCATGTTATAAACTGCAAGTTGCATTTCCCTAATCTGGAAATTCATGATCTAGCACTACCTGTGGTTGGGCGCGATTTCATGATTTACTGAAAATCGTAAGGAAAAGTATGATAATCGTGGATCAAGTCACACAGTTTTGTTTTATTTTATAGTAGAATTTTGCTCTGTTTAAGTTTTTTCATCTGAGTTGAATGTTAATTGTAATTTCTAAATTGTACCATGGTTTGGTCCTGCACAGTGCATTCTGGGGTGAATGAGTTGGCATCATTTCTTTATAAGATGTCTTTATTTCTTTTCCTTTCCTTTCTTTTCTTTTCTTTTCTTTTCTTTTCTTCAATGCTTCCTGTATTTATTGTCTTGTGCCAGTGCATTAAAGTTTTATAAAAACACCTTATTTGATGAAGGCATGTGTAAGGTGTTGATCAAAATTTGCTGACCTTTCATGATTTGGAAAATTCCCTGGTCTAGCACTGGCCAGGTACTGAGGGAACTGTATTACAGGGGTGTGAATTGTACCATGTTTTATGAATTTATCGTTTAGGTACTGTTCCTGATGCCATGATACGCCAGTCAGTAAAGTGACAAGCTGCTAATTTTACTGCCCAGGTTTCATTCCCAGTAGCATCACTGAAAGTTTTCTTTTTGTCACCCCCAGAGTGCCTCTGGGGCTGACCCACTCTCCCTCATAACACATACTAGGCTCTTTTGTGTGGAAGTAGAGACAGTTGGAGCATAATGTTGCTATTCAGTTATTGTCCTTATTAATAATGTGAGCTCAGTATCCAAACTATTATGACACTGTTTTGAGCTGCAGTGCCAACTGTTAACGTACTTCTAGCTAGTGGGTTCTTTTAAAAATTAAGAAAAATTGAGTTATAATTCAGTTTACTATAATTTTCTTAAATGTAAAATTTCTGTATATTTTATGCATTTGATTTTCCAGAGTTCAAAAGCTGCACCAACGTTGGGTGGCACTGAGATCACTGCTGCATTCAAAGCTCATCACTCCCTTAGCCTCCATATCATTCCCAGTTGAGGAGAGGACTGTGACTCGGCAAACACGAACTGTCCTGGAAACACGACTGGTTGAGACCAACATCCATTTCCGTCAGCTTCTGGAATGTACTGAATGGTGTCGTAACAAATTGGTGAGCCATCGTTGGGTTGCTGTTTTATTCACATTTCATTGTGTTTCATAAAATGTTTTATATGAACTTTATAGAACTTTATAGTTTTATATTGGAGTTTGAAAGTCCTCAAAAGCCCTTCACTTGCATAATAGGTTTATTATGTGCTGTTATTTTTTAGAAACAACTGCAAGAAGCAGAATATGGGTCTGATTTGCCTAGTGTTCAGAATGAACTCACCATCCATCAGAGGGAGCACAAGACTATTGAACAGTTCCATATTAGAGTGGAGCACTGTGTGTCTGCAAGGGTGAGTTTAACCTCATTATCAGGGTATATGCCTTTGCATAACGTTATAGTGTTAAATTTCCATTGTTTTCAAAGTAAAAGGAGATGTCTGTGTGATTAATTAAGCACCATCCTTTGAAGATGTGAGATTGGTGAGCTTGTACCTTGGCTGCTTTGACATTGAGGAAGAGCCCAGGTACCCTTTGGGTAGGAGGCTTAGTGAGCCGCTGGCCCAATTTGAGTGTAGCTGCAAAGAGAAAACTTTACAGCCATTGGTAATTGATCTGTGGTGATCCACCCAATTGTCAGCTACAGTACTGTATGTGATTTAAGGCGATGAAGCTTGCTGTGTTCGTCACTTGACACCAAGAAACCGTTAAGTTCATCGTTGTGTTCACAAATGCCTGTGACTGGACCGTATCCTGAGCTACATATATTCAGTCCATATTATCCTATCTATTACGAGTTTTAATATTATTCTCACATTTACGAGGTGTGCCAACTCTTCTCTTTCTGCAGGTTTCCTTACTAAAATTTTGTGTGCATTTCTCAACTCTGTCATTAGTGCTACATGTCCTTACAATTTTTTCATCATCTGATATAGTCATCCGTGATACCTAGTGAGAGTATGAATTGTGATGTCCTGAGTCCAGAAGTTTCTTGAAGTCTCTAAAATGGATATTTTGCCTCATTTTGCTCCCACATTTTCCTCAGTATGTGGCAGGGGAACATACAGAATATCTGATTACTAGTTTATTTGTTATATTCAAAAGTACACTGATGGGTACAAATAATTCCTTCTGCCTTTGGAGTTCACCTTGAGAGAAGAATGTTAGGTACTGCTCTGTACAAACTTGTTCAATAATTTCTAGTCATTGTTGTTCCTCTTGTTATAAACTAGTACAATAATAAGTTTTTACCACTTTGGCAAGCCTTGCTTATTCCAAACAGAATAAGTTGTGGATCTCAGAATGGAATTCTTCAGTCTGCTGAGTGATTACTTTTTTCAAGAAAGACCCTGTGCCATGGAGTTAATTCTGTATTATTATCTGTTGTAGAATAATTTCCATGGAGAAGAGCTTCAACTGTATACACAGTATCTTAGCCAACTGCAGAAGGTGTATGCTGAACTTCTCGTGACCTCCAACAAGCGCATGTCAGACTTGGAAACACTGCAGGACTTCCTCCAGTCAGCCACCAATGAGCTTATTTGGCTTAATGAGAAAGAAGAAGTTGAAGTGTCACGAGACTGGAGTGACAAGAATCTTAACATTCCAGCCATTGAACAGTATTATGAGGTAAGAATGTGTCACTGCTATAGCTATAGCTCTGTGTACTAACAGAACATTGCAGGGTATATACACTGGTTGTTGGAATTTTTTGTAAGTAGCATTCTGACACAAAGTTTTTGTTTATGCCTCTCATCACTCCCCATGATTAGAAATCATTTACTGATATTTTACACATTTGTGACATTATTTCACTATTCTGACTGTAGAATATTTTTGCAATCTGTGGGTTAAATACATGTTCGTATTTGTGCTAAACTGCAGAAATGTTTAAATTCAGGTGATAATTGCCATCTTCACTTCAGATTCTTTTAGCTTCATATGTACTATGTAAGAAGCTGAAGAAACAACTCTACAATTTGACCTTTTTTATTCGGGTGTGAAGCTTGGTCATTTGCCCTAAGGGAGGGACATGTACCACACATGATAAAAGTGATTCTTGAAGTATTGTGTGCATGATTAAATTAAGGATGATGAGGTGATGATGATGGTGGTTATGGTGGTGGTGGTGGTGGTGGTGGTGGTGGTGGTTGTTGTTGTTGTTGTTGTTGTTGTTGTTGTTGTTGTTGTTGTTGTTATTATTATTATTATTATTATTATTATTATTATTATTATTAGCACTTGTGGAAAATGTGAGAATGTAATATAGAAATTCAGTCAT
>Ga0123352_10006142_pt1 | contig 18322 bp, 11 predicted proteins | sample TergutLab28metaG_FD_89700 | JGI IMG/M metagenome (GOLD analysis project Ga0123352, IMG submission 89700) | Labiotermes labralis P1 segment gut microbial communities from Petit-Saut dam, French Guiana - Lab288 P1 | ecosystem: Host-associated > Arthropoda: Insects > Digestive system > Gut ... | reverse complement strand
ATTTCACGCTCAAATAACAAGGCGTTTCAGAAATCTTGAAATCTATGCAGGCGTTGAAAATATCTTAAACAGCCTTCAAAACGATCCAATCATTAATGCTCACGACCCATTCGGACCGAATTTTGATGCAAGCGTGATTTATGGCTCGTTGATGGAGAGAAAATTTTATATCGGAATCCGTTGGATGCCGTTCGGCAGAAACTAAACATTATTATGGTTATGCAAATTTTATATAAAGTAGTAAGACAAAGACTAATAATTTGCAGCATGCTGGTGGTTGCCGGTGTGTTTGGCACCAAAGCACAGCCAAGTTTTGAACTGGAATACATTACGGAATTCCAAACTAATTTCGGAAGAAACCACAATTGGGTTAATTTTTTGGAACTATATGGCGGATTGCCGACTGAATCTATCAGCAACCGTTGGAGAAATGGAAGTTTCCATGCTCAACTTGTGTTCACGTATCGCATTCATAAAAACCGCGTTATCAACGACTTATTGAACTATTCCGATATCACAAAAGAGCCATTGCCGTTCAGTGTGTTTAAGTTCGGATACCAACACAGATGGGGACGATTTTCTTTGTTTGGAGGCGTTCGAAATGTGGAAGAAGATTTTTTCACAAAACCTTACATGTCGCTATTCACTAATCATACAGCCAGGATGGGTCCAACGTTAGCGCTTAATTTTGCATTGGCTGATATGCCTCTTGGAGCAATGTGTTTGCATGCTGAATTTCAGATAACAGATAACCTACTTTTCAAAACAAGTTTGTACAACGGTATTGCTCACGAGCAAGAGCGAAGACCGCTACGTTCATTTCGTGTGGATCCGCAAAACGATGGGCTTTTGAGCATCTCGCAATTAAGTTTTACACAAAATAGAATCGATCGCGGAAACTACGCTTTCGGCGTAGCCATACACACTAAAGGCGAGCCCAGTTGGTCGTTTTTCGGAAACATAGAACAAACTTTGTTCGAAAACAACCGAATTGAAATAGGCCTACTTCTTCAAGGTGGATTCTCGCCCCTTTCGTCGAACAAGCCTTTCATGGGAGAACCCAAGTGCAGATCTTTTTTAGGAATAGGTGGTCATTTCAGAGGTTTATTAAGCAGGGACAAACGCGAAGCTTTCGGCATTTATTTAGCCACTGCAGATTTTGTCCACACAAGAGAACGAATTTTGGAAATCACATGGCAATATCAATTGATAAATCAAATTGCGATACAGCCTGCATTTCACGTTGTTCAAACAGGCAGCAATACACGAAACGTCGGATTACTCAGACTGATATTTACCATCTAAAAAATCAAAATATAAACAACTATCTCGAAAAAAATGTATATTTCAAATATGTTACCGAAACAACAAATATCTCTCCTATCGTTTTCTAACAAAGGATTAGCAATGTATTGCTTACCCCCTCCCCCCCGCAAGCCGACACGATTCCCTGTTGCTAACATACTGTTTTCGGTCATTTCGAGCCGTCTTAGGTCACACACTCCCCTCTCTTTGATAAAAAAGTTTACGGAGCACGATTTTCGTTGCTCTGCGGACGCATTTTGCATTGGCAATAAATTAGTAGCAACTTGAAGCATATATACCATAAAATAACCAAATTATGAATAAACTAAAACTACTGTTCTCTGCACTCCTTCTGTTCGTTGGAATAATTGTTATTCATGCACAAACTCGAACAGTGGCTTTGGTTGTGGATCAAATGACATACGACAAAGCAAGAACCGAAATTCATCTTTACGCTGATGCAATCCGAAGTGACGGTTTGGTCGTTCAAATTTTGGCAAGAAACTGGGAGAGACCATGCGAAATTCGAGAAGAGTTGAAACGTTTGTATCAAGATAGAACTGCACCTTTAGAGGGAGCCGTCCTAATCGGATGTATTCCTATACCCATGATTCGCAATGCACAGCACCTGACCACGGCATTCAAAATGGGGCAAGAAAGACCTTGGCATTTATCATCAGTGCCGTCAGATCGTTTTTACGATGATTTCAATCTGAAATTCGATTATATCAAACAAGACAGCATAAATCCGCTCTTACACTACTATTCATTGAGATGGGACAGTCCGCAAAGAATCTCCACAAACATTTATTCCGCACGCATCAAAGCACCAACAACGGACGAAGACAGAAACAAACACGAGCATATTCGATTTTTCTTGAGAAAAGCCGTTGATACCAGAAACAATAAAAGGCAGATGGAATACGTTTTTGTCTATGTTGGAAATGGCTACAACTCGGATTGTATGATTGCACGTTTCGATGAAAAAATTGCACTTCGAGAACAATTCCCGTTTTTGGCAAACACAAGAAACAATTTGACCTATCTCAAATTCAATTTTGAAAATGTTGTAAAATCTCATTTTGTTGCCGGAATCCAAAATCCCAGATACGATATTGCCATTATACACCATCATGGTTATGCGGAAGAGCAGATAATAAGTAATATCTCCCTACCTGCAACCGTTGATTTGCAAATTGAGCATATCAAACGAACGCTTCGTTCGAGAGTTCGCCGTGACCACCGTAGAGGCGGAGATACAACTACTATCAAACAAAATCTCATCAATCAGTTTGGTGTACCTGCATCGTGGGTTGAAGGTGCTTTCGATCCCGAAATTATGCGAAGCGATAGCGTGCTTGATGCACTACGATTTGTAAACATCGATGATCTTCGCAACATGAGCACGATGCCGCGTTTTGTGATGTTTGATGCTTGCTTTAACGGTTCTTTCCATTTAGATGATTATGTGGCAGCACGCTACATATTCGGAGAAGGGAAAACAGTTGTAACCTTGGGTAATTCCGTAAATTCTCTTCAAGACCGCTGGGCAAACGATCTTTTAGGGTTGTTTAATTTGGGGGTGAGTGCAGGGAATATTTTTAGAAATGTGATGACGCTCGAATTACACTTGATGGGCGATCCAACTTTCAGATTCGTTAGTGCCGACCAAAGATACGTCAATCTGAACGCCGATATTGTGCTCCGAGCTAACGACATGGCTTTTTGGAGAACTTTACTCAACTCATCAAAACACGCCGATGCACAAGGCTTAGCTATGAAAATGTTGCACAAAAACAATGCCATCAGCAGCGACGAGCTTATGACGATTTTAGAAACAAGCCCTCTTGGTGTGGTACGCATGCAAGCTTTGTTTTTGCTGATCCAAAATGTTGATGATAATTTTATTCCTGCATTAAAACTTTCCTTGAACGATGATTATGAACTAGTGCGTCGTATAGCTACTCTCCATGCTGTAATGAGTGGCTCTCCGGAGCTTGTGCAACCGTTGGTTTGCATTGCCGTGGAGTCGGGCGGACAAGGCAGACGTGTGCGTTGGCAGTCGAATCGATTTATAAATCTCTACCATGATAAGGATGTGCTGTTGGAAGCATTAAACAACTGCAACCATCAATGGGATCCGAGCATATTACCTAGTTGGGAGCAGGCATTGACTCGTCGCGAAGCCGCTATAAGAAACGACCACGCCAATTTGTTCTGTAACGAAGGTAACGAAAGAACTAAAATATTCTATCTTCGCTCGTTGCGCAACAACCCCGATCCAAGATCCATTCCTGTTTTGTTCCGTTTTATTGACGAACAAAAAGATATAAATCCAAGACTTGCCATCATCGCTGCCGAAGCTTTGGGTTGGTATAATTTTTCTTACAGAAGACCCGAAATCATTGCCCAAGCCGAGGAAATGCTACCAACCATACAAAATCAGGAGGTTTTCAATGAATTACAAAAAACCATTAACCGACTAACAGCGAGATAGCCAAAATTTTGATGCATTAAAAACAATCAAATCCAAGTTATATTAACCCCAAAAAAAATGCTTATGGAAAATTCAAACAAATTAGTAACAATGTGCGGAGTTCTATTTTTGCTTTTCTTCGGCTCGTTTAGTGCTACGGCTCAAACCGGTAGTATTAGGGGAGTTGTTTATGAAGCAGGGACGACAAACCCTATACCCTTTGCAACGGTGCAGATTCTCCCACACAACATTTTCACTTTGACCAATATGCAAGGTGAATTTGAGTTTCAGAGATTGGATGCTGCACGAATGCAGATATTCGTTCAATCATTGGGTAAAGAAACCATTGATACAACGTTGGTGCTAGACGCAGGTCAAAACCTCAATTTAACGTTTAACATGCAAACAACATCGCTTCAGTTGCAAACGGTTACAGTAACGGCTGTTGAAAACCGAGCCGGAGCATCAACTTCGTCGGTGATTTCGCGTGCAGCATTGGATCACTTGCAAATTAACAGTTTGGCAGGAATCATGCAACTGCTGCCCGGTGGAATGGCATCAAATCCAAACTTGATGGGAGGAGCCTATTTCAACATTCGTGGCATTTCCGGCACAGGAGTAGCGTCTCAAAACATTATGAACAGTTTGGGAACTGCCATTATTATGGACGGTGCTCCGATCTCGACAAACGCCAACATGCAAGGCTTTGCAGGTACGCAACGAGGTCAAAGTGGATTGGATGATATGACAGTCACCCGAAGTGCTACCGATGGTGTAGATCAGTCTATTAGAGGGGCAGGAGCCGGTGTTGATTTGCGTCAAATTTCTACTGACAACATCGAATCTATCGAAGTAATTCGTGGTATTCCTAGCGTTGAACACGGTGATTTGACGGCAGGTGCCGTACATATCCGAACTAGAGCCGGACAAGAACCTTTGAGAGTAAACGCAAGAATCAACCCAAATATCTACGAAGTCAGTGTTTCAAGAGGTGTTTTATTGGGCGAAAACCGAGGTGGTCTCAACGTTTCGTTAAACTATGCTTACGGTACGCAAAATTTGACCATGGCTAATGATTTCTTCCAACGTGTGAATGCTCAGTTAACTTACTCCAATACATTTTTCCGGAATCTCAACACAACAACGATATTTAGCTACACTTTGGGTAGAGATACTCGTAACCCAAATGTTGACGATGCGACCGTTTACAGACGTTCAGGTGCCAGTAACAATAATTTCCGTTTAAACACTCGCGGAAGATGGCAATTCAACAATTTATGGTTAACAAGCATTAATTACACAGTATCAGGAGATGTGACACACCAATACTCCTTCCACAATCAGTTGCTAACTAATGCACAAGCACCTTTTACTACATCACAGATCTCCGGAACGACCTTAACTTCTGCTTCCCAGAGTGTGTACGACGAAGATGGTAATTTAATCGCCACTTCGGCAACCCAACAAAATCTCGTCGCAATCATGTTGCCCCCCAGCTACATAGAGTCGTACGAAATTCACGGAAGACCGGTAAATGTGTTTGCCAACCTAACTGCAAACTTCATGAGACAGTTTACACCAACACTAAACACTAGACTTATTGTAGGCTCGGATTTCAGAAGTAATGGTAACTTTGGTGATGGCTTGATTTTTGAACCGGAAAGCAGTCCGTTTCGCCCTGTGGCAGGACTTATAATGCCAACAGTACGCCATCGCCCATTCAATGATATTCCATTTGTAAATCAGGTAGGACTTTTCGCAGAAACAAACATCCTTTGGAATGTTTTCAACCGCGATATAAATGTCCGAGCAGGTGTACGACACGATATGGTAGGGAGCATCTCTGCTACTGTACCACGTATCAATGCATCGTTTGAAATAATCCCAAGAGTATTCTCTATCCGAGGAGGTTATGGAATTTCTGCAAAGGCTCCAACGATGATCCATTTGCATCCGGATAGAGCCTTTTTTGATATGCCAATCTATAACCAAGTAGGTACGGGTCTTCCTGATGCACAACGATTCGTTATAATATCCACGTATGTGTTTGATGCCGAAAATCCTAATTTGGAAATGGCAAAAACCAGAAAGGCGGAAGTAGGATTTGATTTAAGAATCGGACAAATGTCGCTAAGTACAACTTTCTTCGATGAGGAAACTCGCAACGGCTTCCGAATGGGTAGCGATATGTCAACTTTCAAAAAGATTGATCGAAGATGGTATTTACCAACAGCAGAAGGAACACCACATATAGTAAGATATGATCCTACCAGCCACTTTAGACTGCTTACATCGTTTAATCGTCCACTTAATGACGCTACAGTGCTTTCGAGAGGATTTGAATTTGATTTTAATACAGGACGTATTGATGATATCCGTACAACTTTTGTTTTTACCGGAGCGTACAGGCGACACCAATTCTGGAACAACACCTATCATTTCACGAGAGCCGTTGATGGAGCTGCACCTATCGGAGCAATAAGGAATAATGAACTGCACGCCTTTGCCTGGGATCCAAAACTACAAGTTGAGCATAGAGAAATGTTTTCAACAAATCTACGTGCCATTCATAACATCCCAAGGCTGGGATTTGTCGTATCTCTAACCACTCAAGTAGTCTGGAGAAACAGCCAATGGACAACATTTGGAGACACTACGATGCCTCGATACTATATCTCATTTAGAGATGGAGAGATCCGTCCATTCACACAAGAAATGTATAATGCCGCAAGAGAAGGCTTGTTGCCGGGTCACACCCCGACAGAGTTTTCTCCTGCCCTACAATCTTTCGCCCCAAATCGTACGCTTACAACACCTCTTTCGTGGAGACCGTATATGTTGATGAATCTTCATTTAAGTAAGGAATTGGGCGAACTTTTAACCATTTCATTCTTTGCAAACAATATGTTCAGCACGCATCCGCTTCGTGAAAGCTCACGTTTTGCGGGTAGTTTCCAACGGATGAATAATTCTGTTCCTTTGTTCTTCGGTGTTGAGCTGAGAGCGAGTATTCGTTAAACCATAAAAAACACACAACAATGAAAACAAACATAAAATATATTTTTCTCGCAATAGTGATTTTAGCTATCGGATTTTCCGCTTGCGAAAGACTGGACAATGTCTCAAGCATTAGAAATGTAGAATTTGTAAGTGCCACTGCAAAAATTATTCTGCCCGACGATCCTTATGCGTTACAGCCTACGAGCTTAATGCTCAGATTTACTAACTTTGAAGAACAATTCATCAAAGAAATGGAAATAAACGTGAATGAATTTCTAGTCGCAAATGGTACCCTCTTGATAAGTGTTGATAGTTTGATTCCGGGTATTTACTCCATTCTTGTATTTGCTGAAGTGCCGGACGAGGTGATGGCAACTACTTGGATTTATACAGGAAATGCTGTGAACCTGCCTATCGTCAGCCAAAATACAGAGTTGGATATTAATACTGTTATTTCGCGAGCAGGGGCTTTGGTGTTTAAGGAAATTTTCTACGCCGGAAGAACACTTCCGCAGGGAGGTAACTATTTCCGCGAACAATTCTGGGAAATTTACAACAATAGTGAATTTACCGTTTATTTGGACAGTCTCGGATTTACGATTCTTAACCCTATGAATGCTACTGCTACACTGCCCCAATGGCCACCGGAAGACGGCGACAGATACGTATATGCAGATAACGCTGTTTGGCAGATTCCGGGTAGTGGCTCGTGTTTTCCGCTTCAACCCGGCGAATCGGTGGTTATTGCCCAAAGAGCAATAAATCATCCGGCATTCATGCAAAACTCTGTACTGGATCTACTTGGAGCAGAATTTGAAACATATATCAACAACCCTAATATACCTTCAAATCCTAATGTTATTCATATGAATTTGGTTTTTCACAGACCTCCGATAAATTTTCAATGGTTAGCTCCTTTGGCAGGACCGGCACTTGTAATATTCCGTCAGACTGGACCTATTGATCCTAACAACTTAGCAAGAGCCTATGGCACTGTCATAGATCGCCTTAGGATCAGGCGTAGTGATGTTATTGATGCTGTAGAAGCCATTGGTAACGCGGGATTAATAACACAAAAACGTATGCCTGCTGAATTGGATGCAGGAGCTGTTACAGTTGGCGGACTCAATACTGGTCTCGGTGCAGTAAGAAGAGTTAGAGATTGGAGACCTGATGGAACCCCTATTTTATGGGATACCAACAACAGTACAGACGATTTCGAAGTGGTGGCAGATCCTCAGGTTCGCCGTCACGGTTCACGCCGACCCACATGGAATACTTGGCACCCGTAGTAAAATTTTGAAACCTTAAAAATTGAACACGTATGAAAAATATAATAAAAACATTTAGCATTTCCGCATTGCTCTTAGGCGGATTTGCTCATGCTCAACACGCAGAAACGTTGTCGAGCATTGAAAAAACAGAGGCAAGATCTCTTTGGTTTTTCGGTTCTAATAATGCTGCCGGATTAACCATTGATCAAAACGACTTTGCCAATCGCGTACTGACGGGCTTCAACCGCACATCCGGCGATTTCAGACGACTTCAAGCCGGAGAAACCGAGTCGGTATTCAACCTTAAAGCAGATGGCGGATTGCAATTAGGCGAAGGTTTTGCTTGGGGAGTTTTCGACTACAATCATGTAACTCATAGAGGCACACGTTGGAACACCAGTTTGCTGAATCCTTTCAGAGATATGCCTTTCTTTATTGCTGATCCAAACGTAAGCGATTGGGTTATACAGACCTATTTCATGCAAGCCAAGTTGTCGACTCCATTTCTCTTTGGCGACAGGATTGCCTTAGGTTTAGACATTACTTATCGCAACGAAATAGGAGCCAAACAGGTGGATCCAAGGGCGACAAACCGATTTTATTCCGTTAATGTGAAACCAGGGTTGATTTATAGAGTTAACCTGACGAATTTTATAGGGATAAGTGGTGAATTTCTCAATCATCGCGAAGACCATGTGTCAAGCAGGGCGGTACATTTCGGTATTTATCCCGTATATGTGATGCGTGGATTAGGCTTTAATCAGCCTGGACAGATTTCGTCGGGTACTGGTACTACAACAGGCTTTCCCACATCTACTCGATGGTCAATGAAAGACCTTTGGGGAGGAGAAATTCAATACGGTACAAGAATCGGCAATGTTAGCGCATTACTCTCTGTCGGATATCGCATGGGGGTAGAAGACTTGTTTGAGGCGCCAACAGAACCTAAGCGTTTGGGAACCGTCCGAACTGATGAATTTCGTGTTAATCTGAGATCTACATTCGGCTCAAACAACAATCTCAACCTGGTTAATCTCGGTATGTCTAACACAAATATGAGAGGCATCGAATACGTTCAGGAACTAGACCAGGCTGTTGATGTAAGACGTTGGATTGTGTTATACCAATCCACTCGCTCCACATTCGACAGAATGAACATCGGTGTTTCGTACGACTTTTTCAGAGGTCGTTCGGAAACCGATTATGCTTGGCGTGCGGGATTGTTTGCCAACTATATTTCAAATAAAGATGCTTACATCATCCCTGTCGGGATACAAGATTTCACTGCTGTGAATCTCGGTATCCATGCCAAATACAACTGGGCAATCAACCCCCAAAGTCAGATTTTGTTCGGTGCAAGAATTATGCACCACAATAGTCTGAATAATGAGTTTGCATACCATGGTCCCGGAGCGGACGATCGTATTATCACAGAGTTTGTGATTCCTGATTTTGAAATGCGTACTATGAACCATACGCTTTTTGGTGCAGAGATGACTTTTCACTTCAGGCTGCAAAACACAGGATTTTTTGCCGGACAACATTTGGACTACATAACAGCCCCCGATGGCTTGAATCGCATATTCTATTCGGTTAGAGTCGGATTTACATTTTAAACAGCGACTAAAATATAATAATAGTAACATCATTGTGTCGCTAAGCACCAATATAGGGGCGTATAATACAATACGCCCCCATGGTGTCGCAACGTTGAACTATAAAAACCAAAAAATATCAGATGAAAACAAAAGCTATTTTCCTCCTGTTTTTGTGTTGCTTTGTTATGAATTTAGCAGCACAAACCACAAGACCTTCGATTAGAGGCAACACGTCGTTTGCAATCATTGTAGATCAAGAAACGTTTAGAAATACCAGGCCGGCAATTATGAGCTACAGACAAATGCTCGAAAGAGAAGGTCTGCCAACATTTATTATCGCTCGCAACTGGAGAAATCCGGAAGAAGTAAGAGCCGAAATTCAACGACTTTATCGAAACAATAATCTCGAAGGCGTTGTGTTCATCGGCGATATCCCTATTGCCATGATCCGACAAGGACAACATCTCACTTCAGCATTCAAAATGAATGAGGAAACGTTTCCAATGAGGCAATCTTCCGTGCCATCGGATCGATTTTACGATGATTTTGATCTGATATTTGAATTTATCAAGCAGGATCCGGAAAATCCATTGCTTTTTTATTATAATCTCGCACACAATTCGCCTCACATCATTCAGAGCAATATCTACTCCGGACGCATAAAACCTTCCGGAAACAGAGAGGATAGGTTCCAACAAATCACAAACTATTTAAATAAAGTGGTTGCAGAACGTTTTCGTCGTAATTATTTGGACTATGTCGTTTCCTACACCGGTATTGGCTCGTTCTCCAATTCGCTTGTGGCTTGGGCAGATGAAAAAAACTTGATGAGAGAACATTTGCCTCATGTGTTTCGCAGTTCGCGTTCGGTAAAATTCTATAATTTTTTCAACTATCCGAACATGAGAGAAATTGTAATCAACGAACTGCGTCGCGAAGAAGTAGATTTGTTTTTATTTCATCTGCATGGATTGTATCATCGCATATTTCTCAACAGTCGGGCACCGACTCAGATCAGTTTAACATGGGGAAATCCTGCACCGCATTTAGAAGCTATGAGACTTGATGTTCGTCAGCGTATGCGTCGTGCCGAACGTTCTAACCAAGATATTGAAGACGTGAAAAGCAGACTCATGGCACAGTACGGCTTCGACGAATCGTGGTTTGAAGGTGCTTTTTGTCCGGACGTAGCCGCACAAGATTCGATTGATGATTTAATGTTTGCTATTGTTTTGGAAGATGTTTGGGAAATCAAGCCCAATGCACGGGTTGTTATTTTCGATGCGTGCTTTAACGGCGATTTCACTCAAGATGAATTTCTTGCCGGAAATTTTATTTTTGCTGACGGAAAAAACCTTGTTACCATTGCAAACAGTGTGAACGTGCTGCAAGATCGCTCTGCGACCGATTTGCTCGGACTGCTTGGAAAAGGCGTTAGAATTGGGGCTTGGGCGCAACAAGGCCATATTTTGGAGTCGCATGTTTTTGGCGATCCAACATTCTTTTTTACGCCAAAAACACCCAATAATTGGAATAGAGAAATTACTTCCAACCGTAATCCGGATTTTTGGATGAGTCAACTTCAAACTTCGGATGATCCGACCATCCAAACGTTAGCACTTCAAAGATTGTTTCATTTGAGAGTACCTAATATGTCTGATATTTTAGCGGAAGCGTATTTTAGTTCGCCTCATCGCATGGTGAGACAGCACGCTTTGCATTTGCTACCGTATTTTGGCGACGAAAATTATCACCGTGTAGTCATAGCAGCAGTAAATGATCGACACGAATTTATTCGTCGCAGAGCCGTTTATGATCTGGGTATGATTGGCAAACCTGAAATGCTTGGTTTAATAATCAGCACCTATTTCAATGATTATTCGTCGGAGCGTGTAGCTTTCAACGCACGAAGGCGACTACGGCTTTTTGATCCTCAGTTGGTTGCTCATGAAACCAGAAGATTTTTGATGATGAACCCTCATATTCACGACAGAGCCGGCAAAGAGGCAGATATTATTAACTTCGCAAATACAAGTTTTCTGCTCCCTGCAAGAGAAGTCATTATGAATAGAGATGCCGAACTTGCAAGGCGGATTTCCAATGTGAGCTTTTTCCGCAATTTGCCTAAGCACGACTTTGTTGATGACTTTTTGTCCATAGCTAAAGATGATAGTGAGGATCCCGTTTTGCGTCAAACCTTGCTTGAAGCTTTAGGTTGGTACACAAAATCCTATCGCAGAAAAGATATTATAGTGGCTTGCCAAGAAATTTTGATACAAAACACTGCTCCTATCACAGTTTTGCGGGAAGCAGAAAAAACTTATAGACGTTTGTTGGAATATTCACGGTAAAACCGCAAAAAATCAATAATTAATAAACAAAAAAATCATGAAAACATCAAAAAAAATCACAATGCTGATGGCTGTGGTCATCTTTACTGTTGGTGCAGCGTTTGCCTCGGTAAATGCTATCAATGCGTCAAGCCCTGTTAGTAGAGTCATTGACAACTGCTATCGAACTATATTTTGCGAAATTTGTTTGGAACCATTGGAACCTCTCGGACAAGGTCGCTGGAGATGCCCCGCCTGTGGATGGGAGATATTATAGAAAATCAATATGAGCTACATTATAACCAGTGTAACTTAAAAGCATAATATAGTGGTTTTCTCCGCGTTTTTTTTGTAATGAAATACTATCTATTTATATTCCTATTCGTTATGCTGTTTCTACCTGTTTTCGGTCAAGGACAGCAAGCCAGATCTACGGTTACCGGCCAATTCGTTGATGTTTTGACCAACGAGCCGATTGGCTGGACATCGGTATGGACTCACGAAGAGGGTGGAAGACAACGAATGCTCGGAGTGGTTTACGCCCGACCCGATGGTTCTTTCTTTTGGCAAGCACCGCGAGCAGGAGCATACAGATTAGTTTTTCGAGCAGAAGGCTATGAAGCAGATTCGATAATTGTAAGTATCACAGGCGATACCAATGTTGGCACAATTCGGCTCGTGCCCGATTTTGCAAATCGGATAGTTGACCTTGAAGGAGTATCCATAATTGCCGAAAGACCACTAATGAACAGACTAATAGATAGATATGTTTTCGAAGTTTGGCGAGACTCCGATGCACAGCACACGAGGATGGCAGAATTTATGGAACGGATTCCGGGCTTGAATCCCAGAACAGCAAGCGGACACATCGAGTATGAAGGGCAGAGATTCGAAAGAATCCTCATCAATGGCGAGGATCACGAATTTATCAATGCAAACACACAATTTCCGATGAGATTGATTCGTGCCGATGTGATGCATGTTTTAGAGATTATTCCGCCGGGCTCGCCAGAACATAACAACGATGGTCCGATTTTGAACATAATTACTTCTCGTCCACTTCCAAGAGGTATTGCTGTGGAAGCAACTGCAAACGCTGCAACCAACAACACTTTTGGAGGCAATGTTGACTTAGTATCGAATATCAGAGATAGAGTTGTGCTACGTTTTGGTTACAATATTTCTTATGCAAAACCACCAAGACTGCACAGCCATTCCATGCGACAAAATTTTGCTGACGATACTTTGACTTCCTCTCTCCAAAGTGAATCCGAATTTTGGAACGAGAATAGAATGCATAATTTTACACTTCGTGGCAGTACTAATATCTTCAATCGTCCGCTAAATTTTGGTGTAACTACCTCGCTTGGTGAAAATAATACTCACACATATTTGCAAAACACACTTTTTGACGAATTGGCTCAAACAACAAACACTCAATTTGTTCGTACAACATTTAATACGGAAACACGGCCTTCTTTTAGTGGTGGTGATTTTAGGTATCTTATCACCCAAAGAGCCGACAGAATGAATCAGATTTTTTACAGATACACCGAACAACGTACTGAATTGGCAAATTTACAGGGAATTTTTAATGAGCCATTCCAAGGACAACCTCTCAATCTAAATTCTCGGAACACCCGAACACAACGAACACATATCGTTCAATACATCGGAAATATACTGATAGGCACGGGGAGGTCACGTCAAGATGATCCAACTTATCTTGGCGGAGGTATGCGTTCCTCCATGCCAATTCAAGCAGGTCATAGGATGCAACTGACGGCAAGATATACGAACCGTTATTTCGACAACATGATAAGACATTACAATTCTCTTGTTCCGCGTATTGAAGGATTGAGCTATCGTCAGCACACCATTTATTTTAGACCCAGTTATCAATTCATTAACCCTTTAGGCAGATTGTCCGGTTTTTTGGGGGTTGCATTAGAGTATGAAAATTATAAGGGTTATTTTTATGGTACGGAAACATCGTTTGATTTTTCTCAGTTTGCTTTCAATCCGCGTGGAAATCTTGTGTGGCGAATGTCGCAAAATTACAACATATCTATCTCCTATATGGAACGCAAAGTAAGACCTTCATTGGATGCATTAAATCCTTTTATTGATGATACCGATCCGATGAATCTCTTTTTCGGCAACCCGGAATTGGAATCAGAGACACATCGATATCTTTCTATAGGCGTAACACGTGGCGGACTTATGAGGGAGGCAAATTTTGTTCGTCGTGCAAATGTATCCCTTGGGGCTACTTATGGGGCAACCTCTAATGCTATTGAATTGGTTACGCAGGCAGGAAGCGATGGTATAAGCAAAACAACATTCGAAAATATCAGCAGGAAAGATAATGTCAGCATCGGATTATCAACCCAGATGTCCTTCGTTCCAAAAAATATATCATTTTTTGCAACTGTCGGTTATCAAATTTCGGTTTGGGATAGCCCTGACTTCGGATTAGACAGAAATAGTGTTGGTAGTGCATTCTTTTTTGCTAATCTTTGGGCGGATCCTTGGACAGGAGGACGTATCGACGTCGGCTATTCGTTTTCTGCCAACCCTATTGAAGGAATGGCAGGACAAATGGCTACTGGGATGAATCTTAACGTTAATTCAATGATGAGTCAGTCTAATAGAGCTTTTTACACACATCTTTTCCGCTTTAGATATAATCAGGAGATAATAAGAAACAGGCTTTTTGCCTCGGTGAGCATTAATAATCCTTTTGAATCTCGTCAAAGAATACAGAGTGAAATAACAGGGTCTAATTTCCATACAGAATCTTGGCGAGAACAAATGGGACGCACGTTCACATTCTCGCTTCGCTGGAATTTCGGTCGCCTAAGAGACCGTGTTCCGGATGCTGCGATAATTGACGATGGTACCTCACGTGGTACTCGATAACAAAAATTTTCAAAAAAATATAACCAATGAAAAAACTATTTTTAATCCCCGCCTATTTGGTTTTCAGCGTAACAACACTGTTCGCACAAACCATAATCCCACCGGTTCAAGAAAATTCGATTTCGCCTGGAATTATTATTAGTCAAGTAGTTACTCCGCACGTAGCAGGTTGCAACTCCAACACACCTGCATTTGGGGAAAACCTCGGCGCAGTTAGTTTTTTAACTGATCGAACTTGGGTTGTCGGAGCTCAAACTTGGTCTGATGCTGTTACGGCAGCAAATTGCCAAAAAACTACGTTCGAAAGCCGAAACGAAGATGCTGAACTTTTCAATGCCGATTGCCGATACAATCCCGGACATGGCGATTTTTTCTCGTGGTGTGCTGTTGTTCGTTTTGAAAACGAACTTTGTCCTGCACCCTGGCGTGTGCCTACTTTGCAAGACTTTATTGATTTAGATATTGCTCTGGGTGGAAATGGAAATAACAGGGCTAGTCCCGAATATGTGGAGTTTATCAATCAAAATTATTTTAATCCAGAAGTCTGGGGTTGCACACGTGGCGGTTTTAGCAACCCTGAAGGGCGGGTGCAACATTTAGGATCAGGATCGCTTTACTGGTCGCAAACGGAATTTGATGCAACGAGTGCTTATTTTTTTAGTTTTACCACAAATGGCGCGGTGCGTCCGAGAAATAATTTTCACAAAGCGTTTGGGTTCGTAGTGCGGTGTGTACGGTAAGTATCCGCCGATGCGGACTTGCAGTCCGACCAATAACAAATTCAAAACAAACAAATAAAACAACTTAACTGATGAAAAAACTATTTTTAATTTCAGCATGCTTGGTTTTCAGTACAACAGCATTGTTTACACAAACCATCATTCCACCAGTTCAAAAAAATCCGATTTCGTTCGGTATTTTTATTGACACGGAAGCATTTTTATTCGCAGAACGAGAAGTTTTAGCGTATCGCGATTTGCTCGAAAGCGAAGGGCGATCAGTCTATATTGTTCATCACAATTGGACACACCCCGAGCAAGTGCGTGAAGAAATCAACAAGATTTACCGTAGCGAATCAGCCGTTTTGGAAGGTATTGTTTTAGTCGGAAATATTCCGATTGTATTAGTCCGCGATTTTCAGCATACAACCACAGCATTTAAGGCAGACTACAGAAATCCTCACTGGTCGCAACCTGTACGTGCTCATCGGACTCCGTTTGCACACACATCTGTTCCAAGCGATCGATTTTTCGATGACCCTTATCTGCAATTTCGCTTTCTCGGTCGATTCGACGAAAACCCGTTGCATTTCTACTATAGTTTGCTCGGAACATCACGACAAACCATCAACTCGCCATTCTTTTCAGCACGTATATTTCCATCGAGCGACAGAGACCAAAACAGAAAGGAATATATTAGAAATTTTCTCACTAAAGTAGTTAGAGAACGGCAAATTCCTGATCCGCTGGACAATATCGTTATGTTCAATGGACCCGCCTACAATTCCGATTGTTTAACCGCATGGTTTTGGATGCAACAAGCCCATAAAGAGCATTTTCCAAATGCGTTTCAGAGTGCATCAACAGCACGTTTTTTGAATTTCAGATCGTTTCCGTTTTACAAATTCAATCTTTTTACCGAACTTCAACGCGAAGAAGTCGATGTGTTTATGTTTCACAAACATGGGCTTGCCCGTAGTCAACTCATTAGCAATGGGGTACTTGGTGACAACTTGAGTTCGCGCCACTTGTGGCTGATGTCTGATGCGCGAAGAGTGTATCGCAGGGCGTTGGAATTGGATAGTGTTGCTTTGGTTGCAAATCCACGTGCAACAGCAGATTCGGCAGCAAATTTTAGAGCATATTTTTCGGAAAGATTCGGAATAGATGCTTCGCAGCTCGACAATGCTAATGACCCGGAAATAATCAGGTTAGACTCGCTCAGAAGTGCAGACAGATCGATTTTTCTTGAGGATGTTGCGAGTATTAGCCCAATGCCGCGTTTTATCTTGTTTGATGCATGCAACAATGGAGAATTTACGCTACCCGGGTATATTGCAGGATATTACATTTTCAACGATGGAAGAACCATTGTTGGACATGCCAACACCGTAAACGTGCTTCAAGATAAATGGACGGAGGCACATCTCGGTTTATTGTCGCTCGGTGTTACTGTGGGCGAATGGTCACGACTCACCACCACGTTGGAAGCACATTTGTTTGGCGATCCGACGGTGCGTTTTGCAAGCAATCAATTTCCAATGCTGTACCGAGACATGATTTTGAGAAGAAATGATGTGCAAGTTTGGGAGAATTATTTAAAATCAGGTAATCCCGCTGTGATGGCAATTGCATTGCGTCATCTTTACGAAAACAATGTTCCGAACTTGTCGGATCGCTTGTTGGAAATTTACAAAACTTCGCCTTTTCTCACAGTGAGAAAGCAGTGTTTGCACTTGTTGTCACGCATCAACGATGAAAATTTCATTACTGTATTACAATTGGCACTTTACGATCCGTATGAAAAGATACGTCGTCGGGCATCCATTTATGTGGGAAAATCGGGACGTTTAGAACTGTTGCCAGCAATGATGGATACGTATTTGAGCGATATTGCCTCTGTACGTGTTAATCGGAATCTCGGAGGTTCATTCTCAATGTTTCCTTACGAAAATCTAGTAAAAGAACTGAATCGACAAATCGACAAATCGACAAATCTTAACAGGGAGGAAATCCGCCGATCATTAGATCGACGTTTTGCAAGAGAAAACGATCCTAATACACCACAGAGTCGAGCAAACAACGTTCGAATCATTATGGACAAAGATGCAGAACATGGTGCACGAAGATTTGCTATACAGCGTCTTCGCAATTCGAATTTCCACGAATATGTACCGCAGTTTGTTACTATGCTTGCCGATGATAGCAACGATTTGGATTTGCGAATTACCATGGCTGAAGCCTTGGGCTGGTTCAATCTCTCATATCAAAATCCGGTTATCGTAGAGGCTACCCGAAATGTTTTAGCAAATGCAAAAAACATGAGAGTTTTGCCTGAAGATGAGCAATTGAAAGAGCGGTTTATTGATGAGTTGACCAAGACTATTAATCGTTTGACCGGAAATTAAAGTTTAACAAACAACTTTTTCAAGGTCGCCTTTGTTTTATATCCATTTTTTTTTGTATCTTTGCGGTCAGTAAATTAAAAACATCTACAATCATGAAAAAAATCCTTCTCGCCATCTTTGCACTCGCATTAACAAGTAGTGTAATGGCACAAAACAGAAACCAAACCGTTACATTTTTTCTGAATTATCATTGCAGTTCGTGCATTAGAGTCATTGAGCGAAATCTACCTCACGAGAGAGGTGTGACAAACTACAGAATCGACATGCCGGGCAGAAGCCTTGAAATTACT
>Ga0123352_10006139_pt1 | contig 18324 bp, 24 predicted proteins | sample TergutLab28metaG_FD_89700 | JGI IMG/M metagenome (GOLD analysis project Ga0123352, IMG submission 89700) | Labiotermes labralis P1 segment gut microbial communities from Petit-Saut dam, French Guiana - Lab288 P1 | ecosystem: Host-associated > Arthropoda: Insects > Digestive system > Gut ... | reverse complement strand
TGTTTGGGGCCTTTTGCCGCCGTCTCCCCCCTCATTTTCATTTGTGGCCTTTCCGCAACTTCCATTCCCCCCCCCCCCACTTTAACTCATAAACGGTACGATTTTCGGGAAATATTCATTGAACATAAAACGTGTGTTTTGATTTTACCGACAACTTTTGACTGAACTATTTCTTATTCTAAGAAGAATTGAGCGCGATATTGTCACAAATGCACAAACGTGTTAATGTAAAATACCCCTTAATCTCGTCATGTTTTAGGGAAACTTCTTTTTTCTAGAAAGATTTTCGAAGAATACTTAGATACCAATTTTATGAAAATCCGTCCAGCGGGAACCGAGTTGTTACATGAGCACGGACAGACATTACGTAGCTTATAGTCGCTTTTCTCAATTTTGCGAACGCGCCTAATTAGAAATATAATATTCATTTAGCCACACACTGTGGAACTGTATTTAAGACCTTAACCACTAAAAGACTAAGACTAACCTGAAGTCTATTCAAAGACATATTTCGTACCGAGCAGTAAACACACTCCGTCTGGGTTATAAAAACCAACCAGTTAATGTTGTATAGGGAAATAGTCGCTGTATGTTCTGAGATTCATATAGAACACGCAAATACACTGTGTGGGCAAAGCGTAGTATTTTATTATGTTAATCCTGGTGGTACATGAAGTAACGACTGGGACTTTATGTGACTACGGAGCGTGGGCCTGAAAAATATGTAGTTCAAGTGAACAGTCGTATAACAATGGGCTTATAAGCACCATATATCAGTTTTCACAAACCTCTCTTAATACTAAACAGATATAAGCCTACAGCAATGACACGGTGTGACCTGTATATTTAAATATACCGCATACCGTCATTTTACAACACCATGAACAGTTCACAATGGTTACTAGTTGTGGCCTTTTGTTCAGACCATCCATTATCAGACCTTGCACCGTTTGGAATTAATGAAAATCGTCTTATGTAAAAAATGGGAAGCGATCTCAGTCCCTTTGAATCGATATTGATAAAAATGTTAGAGGCCAGTTGAAATGTGATGGCACACGCGCAGAAACCAGATTTCGTCTTTCAGCGAAACGGACGAGTCCATTTAAATCTGCGGGGGCGTCAGTTCAGTTGACTACTGGCAGCCGAGGTGTGCGCATCAGCGGTAGTAATGCTGGATACACCATGTTCCGAGGTAGTGTGAAGGGTACTGGCTACCCACTGCATTCGCCAGTTTCCACTTCACTTCCCCTCCCTGCGTCACCGTGTGCCATCACATTTCAACTGGAGTCTACAACGTTATGAAGTGGGTGAAAGAAACGTAAATAAGGTCAGATATGAGAACTTGGAGGCCTTCGGAACGGTCTAATTGACGTCTCTGTTCATCCGGGAAGTGCCACCGCGTCGAGACGACGTCGAAACCCTCCAAGAAGATGAAGGATCTAATATGGCCAGATTAACGAAAAGGTGGCATTTCGGAAACGACAACAGTAAACACGAACCCTATCGCAGAATAATGCAGTGTATGTTGTGTTTTCTTAAATTCTGCCACTCGTAACCTTCCAGCGGTGGGGGTATTCGACCCGGTAAGTTAGCACCATTCTTGATTCCAGGCTTGCGCCGCGACGTAGATCAGATCTGCCCTCTTCTGGGATATTTGTATTACGCAGCGCTGAATGGGAATTCCGTGCCGACGTTTCGGGGCCAATAGGTTGTCCCGAAACGTCGGTACGGAATTACCATTCGGCGCTGCGTAATATCCCAGAAGAGCTACGAGAAGTGCAAGTTTCACTTAGACTGTCGGATTGTCTACCGCCTAGGGTGCAACAAGGTGCCTCTCCTACCTCCCCTTCTGGTATAACCGCGACAACTGCAGATCGGCCGACATTTTGTTTATACAGACCGCTACCATGTATGATATTTGGAACAGAACAAAGCTTACAGTTGGCGCGCTTCCCTTCGACAGACTGCCTACCGCCTAGGGTGCAACGAAGTGCCCCCCCCCTCCCCTTCTGGTATAACCGTGACAACTGCAAATCGGCCGACATTTTGTTTACACAGACTGCTACCACGCATGATATTTGGGACAGAACAAAGCTTACAGTTGTATCTCATCGGTGAGGACCGTCTGACGCGATTACTGTTCCACTTAACACTTATTTACGGCACGCGTCGGTAACCTTCCTTAAGAACTGATCCCTTCACCCATATCAGTTTCTAGCCACCTGCGCTCCGTACTTATGCACAGTGATCACTGTACAGTCAACTGGGCATAGACACAAACTTTATTTCACCGGCCGGACTGTTTACGAGGATTGGACAACTGTATGCTTGCAACGACCTCAAAATCCTCTAACCAGCACTTCACTGACTTACTTTATCCTTCCCTATTTTCTGCCGCCTATCCCCACCCCCCATCTACACCCTATTTTGAAATTAATCTTACCTCAAGTAAGAACTGGGATAGCGTAGTCAGTACAGTGACTAGCCACGGGATGGGCGATCCGGGGTTCGAATCCTACGTGCTGTGTTGTGGGTGATGGCGCAGTTTGTAGCGTTCAGAGCACAACAGGAGACAAACTTGATGTTCCAGGATTATCTAAATTTTCTCCGGCGATCCAAGTGGAAGTTATACAAGAGACGGAACCGGACAACACTAGTGGGCAACAATCTCTGCACCCTTGACATGAAAACAGGACAGACTTCAACACGTACACGGCACCGAGGGACAACGGATAAGGTGGAGAGGTGGAGCCTTGTCAAAAGAGGTCTTGGATGTCGACGGACTGGGCTATCGTTTCAACACAGAAACCCATGGATAAGTTGTAAGGCAAATGATGCACTAATGTCGCCAACAATAAAGGATTAAATTTTTAAAATCCAGGAAGTATCAAGATATTTTTCCCTTCTCCATTTCGTCCAGTCCAACTCTGGGGACCACCCATCATCTTATTTAATTATTTCCCGGGGTCAAAGAAGCCAGGGCGTGACACGGACCACTCACGTCCATCTAGCGACGAGGTTAAGAATGAGTACAGCTATACTTCTACTCCTCTCATATGCCTCTATGGCGTGAAGAAGGGCAACTTTACATTTTTTGTGCCTAACTCACGTACTTCGGCGCTGTTCAGTTGTGTAATTCCAGACGCTAATCTTAAAAGTTTCCAATTCCACCGCCTGTCTAACTGTAAAGTTTCATTTACCCTCTGCACATGCCTCATTACCGTCCCCCGGCAGTAAAAATTTGACTTTTCGAACTTGAAAACCATGAGAACCATAACAGTAACTCTGATATATCACCCTCTGCTTGCACCACCCTGTATTATTTTAGTAAACTGAGGCCATGGAAAAGAAGCCCCAAGGGTCTACACCTCCACACCACCCTTCAGCACTTAGACTTTCCCCTCCAGCATACTTCCCTATACTCCCCACTCCCCCCCACCACCACCCTTCATCCTTCTAGCCATTATGTTCACAGGAATTCTGGTAGGAACAACAAACTGATATCCTTCACTAACCACAATCACTTTGTGCTTGTTGTTATAACCCAGCAGGGGCACTTGTATGCAGAGGGTAGGATGAAAACTTGTCATCCCCAACATCCACGAGTGCGCACAGGGTAGGACCAACACTTGGCATCCCCAACATCCACAAGTACGCAGAGGGTAGGACCAACAGTTGGCACCCCAACATCCACGAGTATGCACAGGGTAGGACCAACACTTGGTATCCCCAACATCCATGAGTACACAAAGGACAGGACCAACATTTGTCATCCCCAACATCCACAAGTATGCAGAGGGTAGGACCAACACCTGTCATCCCCAACATCCTCGAGTACGCAGAGGGTAGGACCAACACTTGGCATCCCCAACATCCACGAGTACGCAAAGGGTAGGACCAACACCTGTCATCCCCAACATCCACAAGTATGCAGACGGTAGGACCAACACTTGGCATCCCCAACATCCACGAGTATGCAGAGGGTAGGACCAAAATATGTCATCCCCAACATCCACAAGTACGCAGAGGGTAGGACCAACACTTGTCATCCCCAAAATCCATGAGCACGCAGAGGGTAGGACCAAAACTTGGCATCCCTAACATCCACAATTACGCACAGAGTAGGACCAACACTTGGCATCCCCAACATCCACGAGTATGCAGAGGGTAGGACCAACACTTGTCATCCCCAAAATCCATGAGTACGCACATGGTAGGACCAACACTTGGCATCCCCAAAATCCACAAGTACACAAAGGACAGGACCAACACTTGGCGTCCCCAACATCCACGGAGTTTGTTCTTGCAATCTCACGGCACAACACAACACGGCACACAGATGAAATTTCAGTCACACTCTCTGAAAACTTGCATTAAATTCCACTCTTCAAAATTCACCACATACTGTCTTTGCCAGAGGCAGAGTGCCACTCTGTCCACCACAAATCCCTCATGGACTGACCTTGGATCAAACCCACTCCTCTGGTGTGACAGATTGATGACTATCTGCCTGAGCCATAACTGTCAATTGCCAAGATTATACATCATCGGTGATAGATGAATGAAGGAGTATGGAACACTGGTAGAATGACACTGACGGTGGGGAACTGAAGTATTCAGAGAAAAATCTGTCACATGCATGTGAGGTCTTATATGGGACAGACACTTCATGTGTGGCAACAGGCTTTTAAAAACCCTCATACATTAAATCACCATCTTCCTTGGCTGTTATTTCTTTACCCAGGGTAACCAACTTCTCCTTCTCAAAAGCAATTACCTAATCATTTTTTTTAATGGTGCACACAGTCTCTGGCTGCAATATTTTCTTTTTTAGAGTTGATACATCTGTACTTCTATTTAGATATGGTGTAAAGGAATTAGTAAAACACTTACATACTATTATAAAGGATATTTGGCAAAAGGAAAAGATGCCAACAGAATGGAATGTGAGTATAATTTGCCCCATACATAAAAAGGGAGATATAATGGAATGTTCAAACTATAGAGGTGTAAGCCTTCTAAATACAGCTTATAAAATATTGTCTAATATATTGTTTGCAAGTATTTCACCATTTGCTGAAAATATAATTGGGAACTATCAATGTGGTTTTCGGAAGAACAGATCCACAACAAATCAGATATTCATGCTAAGACAGATATTGGAAAAGACAAAAGAATTTGGTATTGAGACACAACATTTATTTATTGATCTTAAGTCTGCATATGACACAATAAAGAGAGACCAACTGTATAATGCAATGAGTGAATTTAACATTTCAAATTAACTGATAAGACTTAGGTGGATGACCATGGAAAATACACAAAGTCAGGTCAGAATTCAATCTGATTTATCAGACTTAATAACTACAAAGAAAGGCCTTAGACAAGGTGACTCACTGGCCTGTTTGTTCTTTAACTTAGCATTGGAAAAGGTTGTAAGGAAGGCAGGAATACAGACAAGTGGAACTATATTTTATAAATCTGTCCAACCCCCGGCATATGCTGATGATATAGATATAATAGCGAGATCCCGAACAGCATTAAAGGAAGCCTCTCTGTCACTTGAAAGAGCTGCTGGAGAAATGGGCTTAAGGATAAACGAGAAAAAGACTAAGTATTTGGCTACAAGAGAAAGTAAAAATCAACAGAGGTATTTTCAAATTAAGAATTTTAATTTTGAAGCCGTACAGAGTTTTTCGTACTTGGGCTCTCTTATAAATGTTAATAATGATAATTCTGCAGAAATTAAGAAAAAGAATTTTAATGGCTAATAAAGGCTTTCATGGATTGAAGTGACAATTTAGGTCTCAATTTTTATCCATAAAAAGTAAAATAAAATTATATAAGACCTTGATCAGACCAGTGCTGGCATATGATTCTGAAACATGGGTATTATCAAAATCTGACGAAGCTATTTTAGGAGTTTTTGAAAGGAAAATTTTGAGAGCTAATTTTGGACCTATAAATGACAACGGAGAATGGAAAATAAAGTAGAACAATGAGTTATATACATTGTACAAGGAAAGTGATATAGTAACTTACATTAAAATCAATCGATTAAAATGGGCAGGAGATGTTATTCGTATGGAGGAACAGAGCCCTACAAGAAGAGTTCTCGTTGCAGTGGTAGAAGGTAGAAGACAAAGGGGCAGGCCGAAACTAAGATGGGAAGATGGTGCGATGGAAGATGCCAGGAAGTTGAGGGAGAGAAATTGGAGGAATGCTGCTAGGAATAGGGACAGCTGGCAGTAGCTTCTGAAGAAGGCCTTGGCTCAAAAGGGGCTGTTGTGCCAATGATGATGATGATGATGATGATGATGATATCTGTACTTCACATACTTGAGCTAGGACAGGCTGACTGTACAGAAAAGCTCAAACACTATTCGACAGCTGTGAGCCATCACCATATTGCGACTTGGTCTATGAGAAGTAGTACATTAAACATTGGTTTGATGAAGACAGCTAATTCAGATTTGGAGTTCTGAGTGGATGGCATCTCCACAATGAGTTATAACATCCTGTTGTATCCCGAGTGTGGTGTCCAATGCCGGTGTTGACCGGGCAACTGGTTACTGAGGGAAACTGGTAAAAGGCTCATGCTGGACACTTAAGAATTGATAAAGGAAAGGATAACAACAGGCAGACACAACTTTGTGTTTGTGTTTGTTGTGTTTGACTGTTGTTATCCTTTCCTTTATTTATGTACTTCAAACACGTCAGGATGGTAAACGTTAATTTTAAGAATTGATATTCATGAATCCAATCACAACTCCTGGAGGGAAGAATAGTTGATTTATTGTAGTGTGTTGAAGAGCGTTAACAAGAGTAACTGATGAAGTGTGCTGTGGTGATGAGTGAATCAATGCAATGTTAAATAATTTGGAAGCTGAGCTTGTAGAGAGACTTCTATCACAAAGATACTTTGGTGATGTATTCGGACAGAGATTCCTGCAGCAAGTGATGACCAGAATGTTCCCCAGAGGCTTCTAAACCTCTTGCTTACATAGCATCAAAACGTGGGGGCAAATCACGTTATATTACAAATATGGTCATAGACTGACAGCATCCACATGCATGGCTTCGCTGTCCACAACAGGATATTTGAATAGTGCAAGCATTAGGGGTGAGTTTTAAACAAAAGAGACATATGAAAAGTCTCCCTAAAGAAGTGGATATGGGGTGGGTGTGGGTGGTATTTGCAGTGACTTGCAACAATGGAACATAGCACAACACACACGCGTGCACACAAACACAAAAACACACACACACCTTACAACTTACACGTTAGTCAAAATTAAATAGTCGCTTTGTGTAATTAAAATCACTGGATGTGACAATCCTGCTCCCAACTTTAAAATATCCTTATAGAGGCCACGACAATAAAATGAAACCACGAATTAATTAAATCAAGTCTTAACGTAATTCTGACTTCTATATTAATTATAAGTTTTGTCTATAGTAAGATCTTTCATTTCACCTTTACTGCTTTAACTGAAATGTGCAATGCACGAATGACGGTTTAAGAAAATTCGCTGACATTTTTATGTGTACATCGACAATATGGCCACTTCTAGTCCAAGAATGATCCTCATATTACCTTCAACATCCTTCACTAAGTTTATCTGTAGAGCCCTTAACAAAAGTAAATAAACTATGGACAGGTTTAGATGAAACTCCAGACACAAAAGTAGTAAATAATTTGTTTCTGGAGGTTTTATTTTCCTTGCTGCTGGTGAATCACTCCACTTTCTAGCCCCACATTTTGGAATGGGGAAGACAACCTTATCAGATATCAGAGAAAACATGAGTTAAGTTATATGGGATGTTATAAGTGAAGTGATATGGGATGTTATAAGTGAAGTGATATGGTATGTTATAAGTGAAGTGATGTGGAATGTTATAAGTGAGGTGATATGAGATGTTATAAGTGAAGTGATATGGGATGTTATAAGTGAGGTGATATGGGATGTTATAAGTGAAGTGATATGGGATGTTATAAGTGAGGTGATATGGGATGTTATAAGTGAAGTGATATGGGATGTTATAAGAGATGAATATTTACGTGCCCCATGAACATAAACATGGAATAATATGGTTGAGATCTACAGAAGGTATTGAATTTCCTTAATCTGTATTAGGTTCATAGATGGTTAATATGTTTAAATCACATTCCTTGCACAAAATGGTTCAGAGTTTTATAATCATACACAGTTCTTATCACACTTATCACTACGGGCAGTTGTTGATAGCAACTGCAGGTTGATTACCATTAATTAACATCCATACAGATGATGTTGGTTATCAAAGTGATGCTGGAAAATTTAGAACCTCTTCCATCCACAACCGCCAGAAAGACGAGAACTGAATACTCCCTCAGACTGACGGCTGCCTGGTTCAGCTTCAAAAATGTCATTCTTATCGCTACAAGATGAAGGATATCTGATCTTGCCTCGATTAATGGCATGAAACTCAGCAACAAACTTGGATGACAGGAAACTTGTTTTTAATTCCAAGTTGTCTAGAGCTGAAAAGAGTGGAGAATGTGCTCTTGGCATGATGTGTGCCATATGGTACATTTTGCTTAAATGCATCAAGGTAGTTGAGCATAATGCAACTTAATTTTCAAAGATATATGTATTCTTCATTATTTTCTTCTGAAACATAAGGGACCTGACTCAAAATAGATATGCAGAGAGAAAAGGAAAGTAAATTCTTGGCCAGCACAACTGCTCCTCGACTTGTACCCAAAATGTCAGCGAAACATTCTGAATTACTTTAATAGTGCAGCATCTGTACCGTGGCAATATAATTATATTTTCCTGGAAAATATCTTACAACACCATAACATGCCCTCGCTTGCCTCATATTCATTGTTACTGTTGTAATGAATCAATTATTGCAGCAATGGAATATATACGACTTGCTAATGTGGATTACTATAATAACTAATTTATTCGCCACCTTTTCCTGTATCTTCAGCAATGTCTTTCCTCACTTAATGTAAATCAACATGTGGGTCCCACAGCGGCCTTCAACAGAAGACACAAGTTCTCAAAACTCTTTCCATTGCTTCAACACAAGCCCACATACTACAGATTTAGACAGCATCCCACTACATATCTCTTACAACAAACACAAATCTTTTACAATTAATGTCTAGTTTTTTATATAGATTTATGTGTACCTAGCAATAGCAAGTTATGTTGTAAAACACATCGAAGGAATAACATAAAAGAAAGAATTGCAAGATAAACCTCACAGAAATGGCTGATACAGAACATAACAACATAGCACAAAGAGTGACCATCTCTACAAACGACAGGAGGCGCAACGGACAGGGCTGATCAACAAAATACACTAATTTTTAGCATGTTTGTGTTGTGGTAAAAGTTTATTAACAGGAAATGTCTGCAGAGTGAAACGCTTTTGGTGCATCCACACAACGGCAACCAATAAACAGAAACAGAAAAGCAATGGTAATGTCAGTAACCATAGTAGCAAGGTTACCATAGCAAACACATAAATGCTAGTAACCTTGGTAACAAAGGCAACTGCAAAAATTTTTACAACCAAAGCTATATAGGTCTATAGGCAAACTGCCTCTTAGATTTGTCTAATTTACCTCAACTTGAGGTTTCTCTACATATTTTGCACACACCACTCCCCTTCCCCATGATAAAAAATTCCATGAATATCCACTTAGTTACAGCCGAGGTGTTCCATGAGGATGGACAGACAGATGAATGCACAGACACAAGAAAGCTAGAAGTCGCATTCCACAACTTTACAAATACATGTAAAAATGGGACATATTAGTTTTCAAATATTTTGTGAAAATTCACGTTCCCGCAACAATGCATTTATATGTAAACCCCATCATATCACATTTGCACCAAGCATATGTGACAGTCCCTCTGGGAACAGGTGGTCTATTGACTGGACCTTCAATAAACATGTACATTGCAACTCACCCAAATCCTTGAAAGCAGCAGCAGCATGGGGCACAGCTTCCCATGGGTGTGGAATGTCAAGAAACACTGCATCTGCCTTGCCATGTAGTTCAGTTCCAAAACCATCCTGACACACATCTCTCTGTTCCACGCTCACAAACTGCCCAATGCCATGAGATTCAAACTCTTCACGCACAAGTGCCACACGATATTCATGGAAATCAAATGTGTAGAGATGACCATGTGGCATGATGCATCGAATAATTGCGTGCGATAAGGAACCACTTCCAGTGCCTGTGAGATTACATAAACACTATTCAGAGTCTTGCATTTGTGAACATATACAACAGTAATCATGGTATGACAATAACCACCTGTACTGAAAAGGTTAGATATTAAACATAATGTATGCCACATAACCAGGAACACAAAATGTCCATCAAAGTTCAAAAAAAGAACAACACAAAAAAATGTAGTCTAAAAAAGATGAATTAGACCACAAACAGAGCAGCAGTAATCAAGAAACCATCTAGGAAAACCAAAAGACTAAGCTGAATAAAATCTGTGAGATCCCTATATACATATGTCACAGGGCTATAGAGAATAGGTTTCAATCCTCGTCCATTCTTGATTACTCCATAATGAAGCACGTGAATAGCTTTGCAATATCATAGATGTGTAAATACTAAAATTTATTGCTTCATCCAATGAAAATAAAACAAAGGCTATGATACAAGTAACTCTCACATATTATTTCGCATCACGAGCAAGTGAAAATAGTAATTCTGAACTATTTTAATTAGCTCTTTCATATAAAAACTTCGGCTGGCCTAAAAGAAAATACTGCCCTGAACAGACAAAACTTCCGCTTTAATGCTAAATAGCTTGTGGATAGGAGGATAAAGATAATCATGATTACATAGCTTATCAAAATATTCATTCAGAACTTAACTCCCATACATAGCGTACTGTTAATATGCAACACATAGTATGTGTAAATAGTAGCACAGCCAAATGAACATAAAATTAACTTCATATGTACTCTCTTCACAAATCCAAAATACTACAATCAATAGGAATGATCAGACTGTCCCCTTATGAAACTTCTGTTCCTTCAAAAAAAAAAAAAAACAAACATCGTCTCATGTTTATTTACATAAAATAATTGTAATACACACCACATTCAATCACCACATTTCCAGGTTTTATTTCCAGTTGAAAAATGATCATGCTAACATCTGGGGTGTATATGATCTGCGTTCGATGCGGCAAAGTCAGGGTCCAAAGCTCGGGAGTTGGGTGCAAGGCATATGCCCATCCTTTCGACAAATACACTTTACTGCCATACTTCTTTCCAACAAGAGATTGAACCTTTAGAGCACCGTAAGTCGTTTGAAAAACATTTTCAACCCATTCGTCTCTCTTGTTTTTTATTTTTGGCTGGACTTGAATAGCATGCATGTTATTAGGCCTCATATAAAGTATAACAGTATCTCCCTGCTCTATAGAATCTTTAAATTTTTCAAAACTCATTGCAGACAGCGCCCTCAAATAATATTAGTAACAACTTGTACTTTGATTGATGAAAGAAAATTCCACAAAATATTCCCGATTGTTTACACACTCTTATACCAACACGTGTTTTCCACAGTACGCATGCGCATACGCATCACAATCGTCTTGTTGCACGAGTGCGTTCTGTTGGCATTCCGTGGCACAGCAGTGCGGTTACAAGCGGTTACAGATTCCTAAAAAAGCGGTAATATGGAGGTTGGTAAGCAAGTGGGTGTTACCGTATGCGTGCTGTTACTTGTTTTCAGTAATTTCGGTTTGAGTATAGCCGATAATGATGATAAAAATACGAACGTAAAGAAGAAGCTTCAAATTGGTGTCAAAAAGAGAGTCGATAACTGTCAAGTGAAATCAAAAAAAGGAGATTTCCTTCATATGCATTACAAGGTAAATGCCAATCAACATTCTCTATCATTTTATATGTGCTACATGTAATTTACTACATTAACAATAATTCGTAAGAGATGTAAAATTGTATAATGGCTTAAATTGAGAAATGGTGATAGAATTTGTTGTCTTCACACTAAGTTCATCATGCGTTGGTATAAGGACGGTCAAATCATTCGTGAAAATCAGGAACTTGAAATTATTTTATTTCGTTTGTTTCCATTCATTGTGGAGTGGCTTGTGTGGAAATTCAATATACGCCGTAGAATTATGTACTGTCCTGAACAAAATCTTAAGAATACTGGTAGGCGCTAAAAGTAAATTATTTTGTAGGGAAATACTTGGAAGTTTAACGTCCTTCTGTTTTCCACTGAACACATACTGTCAGGATTTTGTTATGGAAAACGTGGAAAAATTTTGAACAAATTCGGATATACACGATATAGGTACCAAACACAGATGTGACCTTTGCAGATCTTGGTAACAAATAGAAGCCAGAAATAGGTTATTCAGTCTCCCACTTACTGTCAATGAGTTTAGCCCATGATATAGGAGTTTTCATGCCAGTATTAAAAAAGTAGCTATTTTGTCACTCCTACACTGTAGAACAATGTGCCTCAATTAAGAATTCGTAGTTATCGAAAAATATGTGTAAGAATAATGGTGGTTTCACAGTACAGTTGTTGGTTGCTGTAACACTGTAAGTAAATGGTTACTGTGTATGTATATTTATATTTATTATGTGCTCAAATTTGAATTTCAATAATTTTATATTTCCCAAGAAAAATGAACACTGTGGTCACAGAAAGTTAAATGCTATTTAATAGGGTACTCTGGAAGATGGCACCCAATTTGACAGCAGTTATGACCGAGGAGAACCATTGACATTCACACTAGGATCAGGTCAGGTTATCAGAGGCTGGGACCAGGGACTCATGGGGTGAGTAAACTTTGTTCACAGCCATTCAATGAAGTGTAGAGTTTTTTTTTTTTTTTTTTCCAAACATGTGTATGGAAGTGGATCTGTAAAAGAATTTAATATGCACAGTTCTGAAGTACATCTACAGATAATTTCACCATAATTCTAGTTATTTAATCTCTCTTTCCTCAAGTCTCTAGCATCTTATCTCTTCTTTGATATTTATTGAATTACTTGCATTTTTTTTTTCAGAATGTGTGAAGGAGAAAAACGAAAGCTGGTGGTTCCTCCAGAGCTTGGCTATGGTACATCTGGGGCACCTCCCAAGATTCCAGGAGATGCAACATTGATATTTGAAGTAGAATTAGTAAAGATAGAACATAAAGATGAGTTGTGAGAGTCTATTGACTTTTATAATGGTGGTTATGATATCAGTAGGTAATTGTCATTCCATTAGACTGAATGTTTATAAATCATAAAGAGAATTTGAATGTTCCAGTGTACAGGTTAAGTTAAATAAGAGGAAGGAATGGGTTTTATTACCAGTGTATTGTGAAATTTGGAATTTCACTGCTGGTGTTACAGCATAATAATATCATCACAAACATATGACAGTATATGCAGGACTTGCTGTTGGTGTAAACATATTTAAAATAGCTTCACAGTTTGAATTACCCTCACAGATGGAGATGTGGATATTGATACAGTTTGTGGCCAATAAAGCAGTCCATGTTGAAATGCCAAATAACACGTCTGTTAAGGATGTGTTGGTTTCAGATTGTTTCATTCAAACACATGCCTTTTTCTCACATCATTTAATTTGTTAACATGAAGTGTATGCACTCATCTTTTGTAAGTGATATGTGATGTCAAATTTGGACCATAACATCCACTTCAGATTTCAGGTTTTCCCTCTTCATATCTATGAGCACTATAGTCTCACTCATTAACATCATAAGCACACAACAACAGAAACAGTATTTTTGTGGTTCCAGGCAATAATAATTTGACTTCCCAAGGATTTGATCTTGTGGACATCTGCATGACACTTTTCTTGTTAACTTTGAGTTAACTTGAACTTAATTGTTGGATTATAAATGTGCATTATCTGAATGTCAGATTAAAGCTGAAGATTTGTACAACTAGAAGTCTGTAGTAAGAAAGTGGACTTTATGAGTCATATGTTGAATTACTTTTCCTTAAATCTTATGTATATTCAACCATGCATTGTTGTTGTAGTTGAAGAATAAGAGACCAACTTGATGTCATTAGTTATTAAGTTTTATTTCACTTCTTCTATGCTGAACATGTTTCAGACATTAATATGTCCATCATCAGGGGCCTGCAACTTTTCCATTGTATCACCACATTGGTCATGTGTTCTTGTTTCGATTTGTGTCTGAGTTTCGGTGTGGCTGGGTTGGGGTGGTATCTGTGTAGCAGGTTTCAGCCTGCTACACGGATACCACCCTCAACCTAGCCACACCGAACCTCCAACACACATCGAAACAAGAACACACAACCAATGTGATGATACAACGGAAAAGTCGCAGGCCCATGATGATGGACGTATTAATGTCCAAAACATGTTGAGCATAGAAGAAGTGAAATAAAACTTAATAACTAATGACATCAAGTTGGTCTCTTATTCTTCAACTACTTTTCCTTACTTACTTACTTACTTCATGGAGCAGAGCCCTTATTGAGAAGCTAACCAGTTTTCAGCTGGTCAAGAAATTCCCCACATTTTATGGAACCTGAAGGTTCATTACCTCATTCACAAGTGCCCCCAACTGTCCCTGTCCTTTTACTGTCTAAAAATAAAACAGTTTATGTGGCTTTCCCCACTTAGTAATATGTATCCATACGCACACTCAATCCCTCTTCTCCCTGGCCATTCCTCATACATAGGCACATGTGCATGCATGTATACAATTTCATGCACCCACGTCTGTCAGAATTTTTGCATTAATTAGAAATAGAGATAAACTTATAAAGTATTTAAATGGGCCCAAGTGTAGCGAAAATAAATGTCACGGATATGTATTGATTTATTTGTAAGTATAAAGTATTTATAGCCTTGTTCAGTATCACACCGAATGCTATTCAGTCATTACTGCATGGCATTGCAGCACTAGTGGTGCCTTCAGTTCCATTTGCTCACTTGTGTAGATTGGTATTAGAAGCAGAGTGTTCGCAACAACATGCTGCACAATTGAATGTGATGAGTGTATCAGTATATGATTTGTTACATCACCATATAGTTGTAATACATTTCTGTATGTTGTAAGTGAAGCAGTATCATGCTGTGGAACAAATTGAAACAGGTCAAAAATAAATTATTTTTTGAGTATTTTACAGTGCTTTAGTGAACTCTGTGTTTATGTTGTGATGCAGTTGCTTTTCATAGATTCATTGTAGTCTAACTTTTCTTAACGTTTGATGACTATTTTTTTATAAGTCATAACATTTTGCAAGTACAAAAAATCTTCACTCATGGGATATGATATTTTAACTGAACCTTAGGTTTCGCTTGCATTTGTTCCCATTTCTTTACTTTTTGCTCATGGTAATTATTAAAGTTGAATATAGTTTTATGGTACTGGTCAGGATTAGACCTCCTCTCTGGGTTGTATCAGGTTTCCAATAAGAAACATCAAGTAGAATGATTTTCTTACTTTCCAACAGCTGTGCCTGTAGTTCTTAAAATAAAGACCAGGAATTCTGCCTCTTCCTACCCTGGCACATGACAACATCAAAAGTGAAACTGGCAGTAGCAAAGATATAAACAACGTAAATTCTACATGATTTCCGCCATTAAGAACTTTGTTGTGTTTCAAACAGGACTGGTATACAGTTGACCTTTCTATTGGAACACTGGAATGCATGAAAGAAGGTAACAGAAGGAAGTCGGTAAATCAATACAACATTCATTCATTCACCCTACGTAAACCCACACGTGCTCTTTCGCCATTTGTCACGTTTCCGAAACTCGGCGGAATTCATCGTACTGTGTGTTTTAACGTGCCGTTGCTGCATATATCGTCTGCAGTCACTGGGGCATCAAGCATGGATCAGAGATATTAACGTATCTGTAATCCATGACAGCCACATTTTTCGTCATCCGTGTGTAGTACCATTATGCAGTAGGGTAGTGTAATGTCGTACCAAAGAATTATCAAAAAAATTCCAGGTAATATACTGGCTCCTTCTGGCCGTGAGAAGCAAGGATACATTGAAGACGTGAGTTTAAAGACTAAAGCAGAGTTGCTGGAACTTGTAGAAAGACAAGACAAACTTCTTGCTCATAAGTGAGTAAAATATTGAGGTTAAGGTGTGTTGGTTAACAGGAATATAATATGGCCAAAGGAACGTAGGATCGTTTTAAAACGTTCTGTAATTAATAGAGAGTATGTACAGTGTGTCCCACTCACTATCAAACCCAGCATTTCTTTAATAATTTTACCACTAATGAGGAGATTGCAACGAAATTGAAGCGGACTCACCTCCTTGTGTAAGAAATGTGACATCATAACATGTGCTGGACGTAGCCACCATTTGCGTCCAGACAGGATTGAACCCGGTGCGCCATATTTTGGAAAGTCCTTGCCAGTACGCCCGCTGTTACTGCCTGAATTTCTTCGGTGATGTTTGCTTTCAAGGCGTCTGTGGTTCGTGGCTTGTTTTGGTAAACTCTCTCTTTCAGATATCCCCATAAGAAATAATCAGCCGGCGTCAGATCGGGCGAGCGCGGTGGCCAAAATCCCTTCGAAATGACGCGGTCGCTGAAAAAGGACTGAATTTCGGCCATGCTGGCGTGTGAAGTGTGGGATGTCGGTCCATCCTGCTGGAAATATCCAATTGATAGTTCTTCACCATCCAGTTGATTTACAAAGGTGTTGAAGATTTCCATATATGCAGCTGTTGTGATGGTTGCATCGAAGAAGATGGCTGGCGGATCGCTGTTCCGTGCCGCAACAATTAGGCACACTACAGACACATTCCTTTTCATTCCTCACACAATGAACGTACACCTGTTCAAATTTCGTTGCAATATCTTCATTGGTGTTAGAATTATTAAAGAAATGCTGGGTTCGGTAGTGAGTGGAACACACTGTAGTAAAGTGCAAGCAGTGTTTTTGCAAATTCTGATGGTTGTAAGTAGGAGATTACAATAATCCTGTGTGGAACCCCAGATTTGGATTGTTCACCCTTCCCAAGTGGGATTGGTGATGGTTTGAGTAGGAAGACTGTTGCAAGATGTACTTTGTTTGGGGTCTGGTGACTGACATCAAATGCAGTGACAGGTGTACGTAGTCACTGCACAGTAGATGTGTTTTGCTGGATTGGTATATCAGGATGATGTAGTGAAAATGAACATGTGGGGAAAGGCTATTGCATTTCACTGGAACACTATATGGAACCATGTTGCTAGATAAAACACTGTTTAAACCTGAGTTGTGGCGTGTCTGTATACTTAACATTTAATGTTACATTGTCCTCTGTGTTTTGCTGAGCTGTTGTCATGATTACTGTTACCTTCAGCTTTATTAGTTCTACCATGTGGTCAGAACAATTAGTGCAAGCTTTGAAATTGCTGTTGAGATGCCCCTTGACAATAGGTGTGGGTATCAGTTAATAACACAACAATATCTAAAAAAGATGTTTAATAAGGGATGAAGGAAACGACATGTTTCGGCCTAATGTGGCCATCATCAGGTTTTCATCCAAAAGTATGGTGGTAGTGCTTTACAGGATTGGTATGGGTATGTCACGATGATGAGATCTCAGCATCTGTGATGTTTGTTATATGCTATTTTTAAGGGGCACAGGGGGGGGGAGGTATCTGTGATGTCCGCTATCCTGGGGTGTGCAGCTCAAGTATGTCTGCTCGCTGCTGTCCTATGTGGGTCTCTTGTTACTGTTTGTCCATATCCGATGTCTACTGCTGGTGGGCTTTCGTTATGAGTTGTGTGTGCTCTCTATCCTTTGCATCTGTGGTGGTCTCCGTGTCCAGTCCGTCTTGTGTGTGCGTGTACTTGTCCTCCATCTAGGGAGTGTCGTATTTGACGGTTCGGTGACCGGGTCCCAGACCTGTTTGGTGATTGTCGCTTGCCACTGTGATGGTGTCACTTGGCACTGTGATATTTTGCTGTTGGTTATATATCCGTATTCTGGTGTCACTTGTATTTCTTGGTTTAACGTGTCGTATTTTATTTTAGAATTAATGTTGATTGTTGTTGAAATGAAGATTATTGCTGCTAAGATTGAAGATACTCCTGTAAATGTAGGGAGAAGATGCTTAGGTCTGCGGAAGATCCATCGTTTGTAATTCCTCTTGCGGGGGAGGATAAAGAGTTCCTCCTGTTCCCGCACAGCTTTCTACTGTTCTACTAGTAAGTAGTAGTGGTAGAGATGGTGGGAGTAGTCAACATCTTGTGTTCTTGAGACATTAAGGTATTCGCTAACATTTTGTAAAACGCGAACAGCTAAAGC
>Ga0123352_10006137_pt1 | contig 18326 bp, 9 predicted proteins | sample TergutLab28metaG_FD_89700 | JGI IMG/M metagenome (GOLD analysis project Ga0123352, IMG submission 89700) | Labiotermes labralis P1 segment gut microbial communities from Petit-Saut dam, French Guiana - Lab288 P1 | ecosystem: Host-associated > Arthropoda: Insects > Digestive system > Gut ... | reverse complement strand
GGGCTTCGAGGTGGCCAGGGTATTGGTCCACCCCTTCCAATCCAGGCATCAGGGAATCTCTCATTTAAAACGTCAGTCACAAAGCAACTGAAATGGGGAGGAGCTCCGTCTTGCATAAAAATAGCCCTACTTACGAAAGCCAAACGTGTAAATCCGTCTAGTACTTTTTAAGTTATAGCGGTTTCAAATCCCGTCCATCTTTTTCGATGACTCTGTGTAAGGGTCAAGACATGCCAGTAATTACTGGCGAGTAAAAATTAATTCAGAAATTTATAATCAATTTAAAGCTCCGAATATTGTAACTGTAATTAATGTACGCAGATACTGCAACGGCCTGTGCGAGTTTTAAGAATTAAAGTTGAAAGGGCATTAAAGAAATGCTGGAAGGGAAATGAGGAGGAGACTGAAAAAAGTTTAGTCTGATTAAATTGAATGAGTAATGTAGAATCGGACTTGAGGGAAAAATGGAGGACAAGCGCTTTTTACAGAAGGGAATGGACATCTGTTGTAAGGGAAGCCAAGGCCAAAAGTAAAGGGCTGCAGTGCTAAAGAAAGCGGAGGAGCAGAAGAAATTAGCTAGATGGATTTTATGGTGCTACTTGGAAACAATACGTAGAGTGTTTACTACGAGACTGGCCAAAGAAACGTTAGTTCCTTGTGTTTGTGTTATAGATAAAAGTGTAGGATCTGAACATAAAATATGGTGTCGATTTTATCAAGAGTCGCCTTCATTATTATCTTATTTATTCGTAAATTATAACGACGGGGAATAACAGACAACGTTTTAATCTATAATTAAGGTCTTCTATAGTTATTCGACCAACACAACACCACAAATGCTCATTCATTTATTCCTCACACACACGACATGTTTCGGCCGACAGTTTCGGTCATTATTAATTTTCAATACTATTTCAAATAGTAAGTTGAATCTTTAATATTTAATTTTAAAATGTCCATTAAATTTAATCGCTATTGAAAATTAACACGTGATAATTATTTTACAGATCTACAACACGTGTATGTCCAACGTTCGATGGACAATTAACGTAGGATTTTTCCACTACTCACATTTTGCCTACTGATACAATGCGACGTTTCCAATATTTTATTATTCCTTTTCTGGTATAATAATATAATTTTTTCAGGTTGAATAGTAATGTAAAGAAGAGAACCTTTCCTCAGTTTACTTTTGTATTGTTGTTGTATCGCCTGGTGATGACCGAAACATGTCGTGTGTGAGGAATCAATGAATGTTAGAGCATTTATGTTGTTTTATTGGTCGGATAACTATAGAAAACTTTAATTCAACAAATAAAACGGGATGATGTTGCCAAAATTTAATCAATACTGTTAACTGAAGAGTAAAAACCAACTACATGCCACTTATTATTTCATTGTACTTCTTATAGGCTCAACATGTTTCGGGCACTACTATGCCCATCATCAGGAGCTCGCGACGATAATGTTGATTACCACATTGGTCGTTTCGTTCTTGCTTTGCTGTAGGTTGGAGGTTAGGTGCTCTTAGGCTGGAGTAGTGTCCGGGCTGCAGGCTAAAGCACGACTCGTGTCGTGCTTTAGCCTGCAGCCCGGACACTGGTAATCAACATTATCGTCGCGAGCTCCTGATGATGGGCATAGTAGTGCCCGAAACATGTTGAGCCTATAAGAAGTACAATAAAATAATAAGTGGCATCTAGTCGGTTTTTGCTGTTCAGTTATCACAATGATGCACGGTCCAACAAACGTCACATACTGTTAACGTTTTCGTGACAAGAATGTTGGTCGCCTTGTAGCATGAATTATTCATAAAAATGTCCAGGAAGTGCTTGCATTGCTCTTAGATTCATTATGAAATGTGTGCAGCTGTGCATGTTTTTCCTTGCAGGGAGAACAGGCGCTGCTGAATTTAGCTAAATGTATTGCAAAGCCTACTTTCACTTGATCTGATGGGTTTGATCAGTGTGACACATTTCGTACGTATTTTAGTTTTCTCTATTTTTGTGAATAAGAAATGGCTGGTAATAAAGTTGCAATCGTCGCTTCTGACGGTTCATGTCAGAGTCCGCTGACCGTCGTGTTAAAGTTGCGATGTAAATTACATGTCAGAGGCACGTAATTTAGCTGTAACTCTGGGTGCTCACTGAAACGCGAGAATGGGGTTTTTTGCTGAAGGCTTGTGAGAGACGTCACAGATGTGTGGCCGTAACGCTGCGTCTCTCACATACCATCGACTTACTGAGTTAAGAGTTGGCTTATGGAAAGATGTTTCATCTCCTGCCTCTGAATATGGAATTAGTCGGAATCCTCACCACACATCATGAATAAATCATTACTTCTTAATAATATGGTTCACAGAGGCTTTAGATCTCACGGATTTAGATCTGGACAGTAGACGTATGTAGTGTAACAGCTGTGTGTTTTCATCTTTAATGACGATAAGTGGAAGTAGCCGTTTGAAATGAAACGCAGTTTTTTTTACGTCTTTATTCTCACCTCTCAGTCTCTTCTTTCTCTTTTCGTTACATCTCCCCTGTCGTACTAACTGTGATGTGTTACTTTAAGGCAATGAATTAATATAATTTTCATACTTCGTTCAATTTTTGAACATAGACCTCTCATACTTGAGTACAAACTACACATTTTCTTGAAACATCTTTAGAAGCACGAAAAGCAGGTAATTTCCTTTCGTTTCATATAAACAGAAAAATGATTATAAATGCTGTATGAAATATAAGTATATATGAATCAGTATTGAATCTATAACAGAATATAGGATTTGACGTTGTAGCTGATTCTTGGGATTTAACAGTTTCGTCTACGTCAGGGCTGGCCAACATGCGACCCTCGAGGGAAAGTATTTGCGGCCATCGGTCAAGTGATTAATTTCAGTAATACAATATAATTGACACAAAATAACAGGCTTACAGAACGCAACGTGGCGCTTTTATTGCCAGAGAAGATTTTTAGAACATATAACTAATCACTTTGAAAGCAGCATTAGAGTAAACTAATCATTGTTTGTGTTTTACCGATTTTTGTACGACTTACTAACTTCTCATTCGACCGTAATTTCTTAAATTACTGTTTGCAAGTAACGGCCTTCTAGTTAATTCAGTAACCCCCCCCTACCCTTTTGATATGAGTGTAAATACGTGTGACCCTCAGAAGAATCTCTAACGAATTATTCGGCCCTTCTCTGGGTTGAAGTTGGCCAGACCTGTTCTATGAGACGAATGGCTACGGACTCGTGATTGAAAGATAAATGTATCTGTGCGCTTTAAGTTAACATGGATTTGAAAACTTAGAAGACACGAAGTTTAATGCAGCTTAGATTTCATATCGGGTAACTGAAGTATTGCAAAAAAATTGTTAAAAATATTCAAGTTTTCTAGGATGTGAGGCCTGTCTTCTGGTAAATGGTTACCGATGTTTGAAGAATCGTAGTGCCTTATTGTCAGACTCGAACAGTCCAACCCTTAGATATCATTGTGAAACCATAGGCCATTTAAAGTCCAACCGTTCTTTGACTGCTTTGTCGTAAGTTCAAACAGTCGAAGAAGGGTTGAACTGTATGACCGTGACAATGAAGACTTTGCGATCCTTGGAAATATCTGTAATCACGAATCGACAAGTAAAGGCGCAGCCAGCCACAGGGCGTTAAGGTGAAAATGAGATTACTTAAATTAAGTAGTTGTGTTTATGGGCAAATGGAGTTAAAGCAAAAAGACTTAACAATTGGGGCGTAAAACTGGGCTAGGCATGTACTTAGTGTTACTGTTAATTGTTGGGTTCGTTATCAAGAAATGTTCTATTTTGTATACATTTAGTCATAACATTACCTTTAGTTTGTCGGACACTTTACACAGGAGGGGAGTTTAAACTGTACTTTAAAATTAAGTTAAGAAAACTTTACATATCTTTGATGCGAAGGTTTAAGAGTTTACAAAGCAAAGTATATATAGCATATATATTTTGGTTAATACAGGGTGTTATACTTAAAAAGGTCTGCTTGCGCGCCGAAATCAAGAAAGGATTTTGTTTCGTTTAGTTTTTGGTAGACTAAATGCACACTCTTATAGAAGATGTTAGAAGTGAGATCGTGGTGAGTCAATACATTTCTGTGCGCGTGTTCGCATTGTCGGGTACACCTAACGCAAAACGGTGGCTTCGATACTCTCATTAGCGCTTCGAATGTTCTTCCTTATGAGGTTTTTACAAAGGAATAAACTCTCAGCAAAGGTTTGTGGCCCCCACGTCCGCCGGATTTTTGAACATGATTTTTGTCTGTGGAGATGCTTGAAGGGTAAAGTTTATTAATCAAATCCTCACACTTTAGATGAACTGAGGAAGAACAGTCGAAGCACAATTGAGACTGTCGTTGTCTCCGTTTTGCTTAAGGTGTACTGAACATGACAACACGCGACAGAAGAGTATTGACCCACATGGATCTCATTTTCAAGGTTTCTTGTAAGTGTTTTCATTTAGCCTACCCAAGAGCTAAGCGAAATACAATCCTTTCTTGATTTCGCCGTGCAGGTGGGCTGGTTTTAAGTGGAAAGCTCTGTATAAAGTGTATTAGCCATATTCGAAATGGAATTCAATTAGGCGCCCTGTTTGTCAATTAGCAAGATAACTTAAAGGGAGGAGATCATTAGGGTTACTTAAACGTACGTTGAGAGTAACATAGAGCAGATTTCAAGCGAATGTCGTCTGAGATTTTGGATTTCACGTATCTGCCGCAAGACGGGAATCAGTGTTGCAGTGTTTTTAACACGGAAATGAATATTCGTGTTCCACCGAAAGCACAACTTTAAGTCTACCCGCTTGTGAAGATGAGCTCACATCTGTGAAGTTAGTTCCTGAACAAGTTCTCATGCCACGCGCGCGCGCGCGTGTGTGTATACCATTTGTTGGTGGAATAAAGGACGTATATCGACGGCACAATATGAATTTTCTTTTTGCAGCAAAACGAAATACGCGACCGTGAAGGTAACAAGATCCTAGGCCAAACTCAATATCCTGAATTCGAAAATTGAGGCTGTTTGTGTACGACAGACGAGCAGTATAAGGGGATGAAATTTATATATGTTCCCTTTTATCTTGCAGTGATTGATTTTACAAAGTTTCGAAGATTAGTGGGCTTGTGAAGCTGAAAATTTGGGGGGGGGGGCAATTTTGACAGTTCGCCTGCTGTTGTGTGAAAGAAATGGAAATGTGGTGCGAAATATTGCGGGTAATAGGAGGGACTGTAAAAGCTTTCCTAACAGAGCTGTTCAGTCACACTAATGATTTTGAATTTTCCAAATGTGTGTCAGTTGTGCCACCTCTCTACCTGCAATGATATGTAGCTGTGTTTTTGATTGGTCCATAGAATGAAGTGTGTATAAATTATGAGGCAATTGTTGTTGCGAATGATTGATGATAATAATTAACATCGATATAAGTTTCGACACACAATTATGATTGCGGCCAGTTTATCAGTTTTCTTGACTTTTGTTTCCGTGTATCTCGTAATAAGTGTATGTAAAAATGATAAATATTATTTTTGGATCTACAGCTTCTGAACAAAATGGTTCTTTGTATGTGTCCTCGTACTTAAATAAATGGAGGCGGCTCTCGTGCCTCTTAATGCTTCGATTTGCCTTCTCTACTAAAACTTGCTGTTATATTATTACACCAGTCTCCTTTCTTTGAAGTGTAATTTCCATTAATTAAAAAAATCACTTTTAATTAAGTAAAGAAGTGCTGTACATTCATTTACCGAGTAATATAGCTGTTCTCAGAACGTGTGCTCGATGTGACACCGTCAATATTCTTGAGAGTCTTATCGTAATGTGGTACAGGCAACTGAAGGAATACAGAAGAACAGCATCTATAAAATGAGAAAGATGAGGAAAGGGATGGAAGTATCTCGCGACACCATTCCTTGTAATGAACAAAACACTAACCTGTATGTATACCTACCAAAAGAAATCTGTAGAAAGGCCTGTAAATGACTTTACGGTGAATGAATGAGAACGTGCTGAGTGTAAAGATAGCACAGATCCCATTACTGTGTTGTGGTTTGTAAGACCGTTTCTAGCTGATCCTAATGGCCGTGTGGTTTAAGACGTAGGTGTGCGGCCGCTTGATTGTTGGGATGGCGGTTTAGAATCCCGTAGGTGGCATGGAAGTTCGTCTTTTGTGTTTGTTGTCTGTCGCGTATGTAACGGCCTCTGTGACGAGCTGATCACTTGTTCAGAGGAGTCCTACCGGCTGTGTGTTTAATTAAGTTTAATCTAGAAACCGCAAAAATGAGGGGCCCCAGGTCCGATTTGGGCGGTTCCACCACAGAAAAAGAAAAATAGGTGCGAGAATTAGGCTATGTTATTTATTGAGGTTTATTGGATGTCATTTATGTGGTATTTTGAGAGTGTTTCTCTGTTCCTTGGCTTATTTGTCTGGCATTGAAAAGGTACCGCGTTCTAACCCAACTGAGGACAGTAACATGAAAATAAAAATATAACAGAGATATGTCTTAATATGGGAGAAGTGCCAAACCCCGAAACGTTAAACGTGTCGAAAAATAACCCCTGAGTGACGTTTTCCAGCATAATACTTGTGAAATTTTGCTACCGTCACAAACATTAAGGGAATCTTCAGAATGCCATTAGGAAGGAGTGTTCACACGGAACTGTTCAATTCTGTCGTAAATGTTTGGACTGAAGAAAGAGGCAGTATGAATTTGACGGTTATGTGACTGTATTTTGTTAATGGATTGATTTGGGTGGTCCAAATGAATAGCACTTAACACACCGAGCACTTTGTTCCATTCAGTTGCCGACGGGGAGCGTCTAAACTTGGTTGTGAATGACATTGAAACAGTAAAACAACATACGGGGATGTGGCGCTAGTAAATTTGGATGCGTGTTAAAAGTATTTAAAATATCACTTCGTGAAGAAATTAATGTCTGGTACGTTAGTTTTGAAGGATTTATTGAGTGTATTAGAGGTCTGCTTGAGAAGCCAATGCTCTGTCAGTTGATCAAGAAGTTCTCTGTATTTTATCGGCTACGGTGGTTAATTGCTTTATTCATAACAGCTCGTCACTTGTTTCTAACCTTGGGCAGGTGAAATTAGTTCCGCTGGTCATTGTCGTATGTATAAAAATCCGTCAGCGGTTTCTCTCCTGAGTCACATAAAATCAATTCACCTTTATTTTTTGGCTTAAGACTAATTTTAATGCCGGGGTAGCGTAGCCGGCATAGCGACTCGTTACGGACTGGACGGTCCGGGGATCGAATCCCGTTGGGGTCGAGATTCCTGCACGCGTTCAGACCGGCCCTGGTGCTCATTCAGCCTTCTATACAGTGGTTACCGGGTAATTCCCGAGGGTAAAGCGGCCAAAGCTTGGCATTAACCATCCACTTTTATCTAGCGCTGAGGTTAAAGAAAGAACAGAGCTACACCTGTACTCGCCCTGTGTGCCTTCATGGCCAATTCTACACGTTGTTTACTAGAATTCTGCAGGTGTCACAATTTAGTCTGATTCCTTTTATCTAATAATTTTTAACACTCTCTTGACTCATAGCTTTTGCCACTTTGTCACACAGTAACCTAAGATTCCCTTTGGCTGAAGTTGAACTTTCTACCACAAGAATATTAATTGTAGTTCAGTTAGCTTTTCAAACACGATGCTCACTGTAAGAATGATATTATTTATTTTTAGAAGTAGCTTATAAACAAAAATTAGGAGCGTAATATAACACAAAATGTTTACTTAGGGAGCAGAAAATAAGACATTCGTAACATGACACTGGCTGAAAGTGGAAGAAATGATTAGGGTTGGCAGATCGTCTTCCGAATGGTATAAATCTTGTCAAGTGCGCAGGGAATTTCGCTAACACCCGTTACTTTTTCTTTTCCTGCAGTAGGGGAACCGGGAACTTCAACCAACAACACCCCCATTAGTTTAGTTCTATCTGTGAAAAATACCAGTAGAAATATTATAGCATGTGTTGGGGACGGATTGGGAATCCGGTTACATTTATTCTTAGAGAATTGGACTAAGACAATTTTAGTCCAAACGAGAGCTCAGAGGCATCAGGATTACTGATGGATGTAATAAATTCTCGGTCAAGAAAACACGGTTGTTTTCTTATACTAAAAACAGGTTAAAGTGTTGTTATTCAGACGATTTAGGGTTTGGTATTTGAATATTAATGTAAAGTAATGTAAGGATGGATAAGTGGGCCGGGTAGCTCAGTCGGTATAGCGACTGACTACGAGCTGGGCGTTTCGGGATCGAATCCCGGTGCAGACGAGATTTTCTGCCTGTCCAGACCGGCCCTGGGGCCCACCCAGCCTCCTGTAAAATGGGTACCGGTTCTTTCCCGGGGGTAAAGTGCGGCCGGGGTGTGCTGCTGACCACTCACCCCCTTCTAGTGCCGCGGTCATGGAAAAGTAGAGCTATACCTCTACCCACCCTCTGGGCCACACCGGGCCTGTGACGGGATCACTTTACCTTTTTAAGTATGGATATAGTGATTATTGGTAACGTTATTTGTTACTGTAGAAAGAAATTGACCGCTAAATATTCCTAGAAAGGCATTTTTTTAAATTCACAGTAATGTCTCGTATCCTTTTGAAGTTTTAAAACGTAATCTTTTGTAAAACTTCGAGCTGTATAATACTGTTTTTTTTTAACTCTTAGTTTAAAGATTGTTTTTATCAGGTTTGGCTTTCCGCAATTATGGGGGCAGCAGAATCTGTTGACACATAGGTACTGTCGTGTCAAACTACACGACGTCAAATACCAGAAGTCATAGTCACTGCCATCAGAACCCATTAATTTAAACTTCAGTCCTTCTCTCGTAGCTCCGGAAGTTACGTCCTGCTGGCATATGGGAAATGAGTATATCGTCGCAACATATTTAATCCGATTTCTGAATGATGTGTTTAAGATGTTTGAAAGTGCCGATTAAACTCGGCAAGTTTATGAGCAGAGAGATGAAACTCCAAACGACAGTCATTCTTTTGCCAAAACTTTACGTTCCACTGGGTGAATTAAATAACGGGTTAGAAAATTGGTCCTAAATTTATAACCTAAAAATACAATAAATTCATAGCAAAAGCAGCAACCCACGCTCAAACATACTGGAGTTTAAACACGTGTAATATTTAGTTCTTTATTTGTCCAACTAATGTACACAATTCTTATAAAATTGTTAAACTGTTAAAATAATTTAAAATTGTAATAGTTGCTCCAACATGTTTCGTTTTACATAAACCATCATCAGGGAACTCTCAGCCTGTGCTTCGCTAAAGTTACAATGTTGATATCGGTTACATATATTTTTATTTGAAGTTATCGCTATTGTGGCTGCATGTTTAGCACAGATATGTTATGTGTGTGGATCGTGCACTGTGCACAGTGCACGATCCACACGCATAACAGGACTGAACAAAATATGCAGCCACAATAGCGATAACTTCAAATAACAATATATGTAACCGAAGTCTACATTGTAACTTCAGCGAAGCACAGGCTGAGAGTTCCCTGATGATGGTTTATGTAAACCGAAACAAGTTGGAGCAACTATTACAATTTCAAATGATTTTTTTAACAGTTTAACAACTTTATAAGAATTGTGTGCATTAGTTGGACAAATATAGGACTTAATATTATCAACATGCATGGTGCAACTACAAAGACGTATAATATTTGGTAATAACTTTATATTTTGCCCTACATTAAGTGTAATATCTGAATAACTTATTCGCAGGATATTTTTAAGTTTTCAACATTGGCACATTTCCAACTTGGAGCTTGGAAATGCGACTGCTACGTACCTTGTCTGTTGTGTGAAAAGGATGGCAAACACATGTAGTGAGGATGGATACACACATGTAGTGAGGATGGATACACACATGTAGTGAGGATGGATACACACATGTAGTGAGGATGGATACACACATGTAGTGAGGATGGATACACACATTATTTTCATTACCAAAGTTCTTCAAAATTGTATGATTGAAACAAATGGGAGTTGTATTTTCCCTTCCCATTGTAGCGGTGTACAGTAACCAAACCACTGAACATGTTCTTCTCGCACAAAAGAGGGAAGTTTTATCGTGTCATAAGACACGTTGGCACCGTAATTTCACCCATACAAGAATTCATAAAAGTGAGTGTTTTTTATTGTATGTTTCCTATTTCTCTGAAACTTGGTAACAATAGTCTATGTATTACACAAACATTATATTTGACATTATGCACAGCCTGAAAAATATTTTATTGACACTGCTCGATGCCGCAAATCTTCAAGCCTGCATTACCTTATGTGCAACGGACATAATAATCATGGGCTTTTAAATAATGATATACAGAAAGAAAGACATTTAAATGTACGTATTGAATATCGAAGGATAACATATTTAAATTAAATAGCTAAGGAACCAGCTCCAGAAAGCCGAATTATTCTTCAGAATCTAGGACTTGCCGAAATAGTTGAGATATTGATCTCCTTTTATAATGTGTGAATGTTCATTCCCGTGTTCGCAAAAGGTAGGCAGTGGCTCCTAAGATGAGCCCGATGAATCAAGACCATATCCCTGCGCGATCCTCTTAATTTTATGATCCATTTTCATACCAAAAGTCCATTCACGCTGAGGTCTTTCCCTCAGGTTTTTCGACTACAGTTTTGTTAGCGTACGTCACCCTTGTCCCACAGCATGCTCCACAAATTGTGTCTACTTTTATTGACCCACCATATTTGACAAAGAGAGCGAACTGTTTATTTCCTCTTTGTGCATCTTTCTTCACCTTCCTATTACGTTTCGAGTCTTAGCTCGAAGTGTTTTCCTCAACACCTTTTCTGAAACAGCCTCCATATATCATTTAATTAGCACACCAACTAATGCCTGGCGCACTCTCACTGGCTTACGACTTACACAATACGACATGCTGCAACAACACTAAATTAATATAAGAAAATTAATCAGTGAGTGTATTTTTAAAAGCGTGACTTTAGCAAGGAACAGCGTAGCTCCCTGAAGATGATCTTAGGATCGAAATATGTTGGAGCGATTTTAAATGTTTTAATGTAAAAAAAAATTATATATGTGCATTAGTTTTTGTGTTAATTAAATGATTCTACGAAATGCACGGTGCAACGATGAAGGTAGCCTTCATGTATGTTTCTCCGTTAGATTGATAGACCAATTTTCAGATGCATAGAATTTCTGAAGTTGTGGTTTTGTGTAATTCAGTATTCACATATTAAGATGGCGTGTGGTAGGGTAGATGAGAAGTTATTTGGAGTATAACAGCAAGCAATCCACGTATTTAACCTGTTACTACTTTTCTTCATTAGTGTAATTTTAATGAACCAAATAAAACAGTCCCGTGAGAGAATAAATTTACTTTCAAACCTTAAATGCATCATAACGTTTATGTAATTAATGCGAACATTTAATGGTGAATCGGTGTGATAATGATAAGGAATAAAGAAAGAAGTTGAAGAGCAAAAATATATTGATTTCATTATAGCTGCAGTTTGCATTGTGTTTATGCTATGAGTTTCTCCACATTTCTCTCTCCGAGAGTGTACAATACAGAATCGTAAAAACTGGGAAAAATCAGTACTTTGAGAAACATTTTAGGTCAATGAATATGTGCGTTTAAAACTCAGGGACAATTCAATTATTTAAATGTATCAGTATATCATACGTAAACAAAAATATGAACACACTGTCTGCTCTTATACAATCCTACCGTTCCAGTTTATATCTCACTGGTCACTAGTTTGTACTTATCGAATGTAGCAACACATTACATCCCAACTTTCTGTCCGTTCGCCTGTATCTTTGGCGGAAGTTCAAGGTGAACGACCGTTTCCTTCACAGTGGTCATCGCAGTGCTACCCTCAGCTGTGTCCTGTCTTGTCGACGGGATCAGGAGCAGCGTAGTTTGGTTGGGCGAGACCGCACACAGGCGTACGTGGGAAGCGAAACTGTTTAGTTCTGCTTGATCTCCATTTGTGGCTGCCAAAAGTTCCGGACAGACATAATGTGATGGAACGTAACCTAATCTACCCAGAAGTTCTTCCATTACCCGTTGAACGGAAGTTCGGACCTCGGAATTTCTATAGCCGTAAACCCAAGGATTGACTGCGCTGCTGGCGAAGATGGGAAGAGCGAGGTAGATTGAAGTCCATTCACTCAGGATTCGTGTCCCGCGAAATATGTCCAGTAGCATGCACATCTGTGAAAGGGGAAAAAGAGAACATTAACGCCATTCGGAGTTATTTTGTTGCCTTTGTAAGTTCCTATCAACACTTTCCTTGCAGAGCTCCTGAAGGGCCTTGGAGTGAGGCAGAGCGACTTTTGTGGTTTTCGCCCATGCAGAATTTCTTTCTTCTCCCGCCTGTCTTTAGGTACATATTATTATTATTATTATTGTCTTATTGACCATTACGCTCTTAACCAAGCACCTAAATAGAGAAGAATTATAATTATTGTTCATCTTGTTTTCACAAGTTTATTGATTGGAAATCACTGTGCCAGCTGTGTGTCCAAATTGAGTACGATACTGCACCAATGTACTATTCAAGTGATTTGGTGTGAGAATCCAGAAAATATTAGTTTAGGAATATCTGCAATAGACGACAGGACAAATAAAAGAAATGCTTAAGACCTTGTCTTACCAGACTTCGCCTGAAACACCTTAGAGGCTATGTCACATGGAGTAAACAATGTTTCTTGTGTTTTCAACGAAATCCCACGTATGGCGGTATTGTTAACAATCTTCATTGTTTCACAATTTAACACCTGCTTTTATGGAATCAGTAACATACAGCGTATTCTGTGACGTAGTGGCCAGTTTTCAGGAGCGTGTTCTACAGGTCATTTGTGGGGAGATAAGTCTAATAAATTATAGTTCATTGTGACTCTGATACCAAGCTTAATGTAGCGCTGAATAAAATTTTTCTTTTCAACTCGTCTATATTGTTATCATTTTAAACGTTTACAGCAACATTTATGTTTCATGGTTATTGCTACAAATGTTCGTAGTGCTCACCATCACACGTTCATGCTGCCAGCAGTTGCACCATTAGCATATAACTTCATAAGGGTACTGAAACTTTTTTTTGGTGTACATGGACCTGTAGAATACGCTCCTGAAGTTTGCACATTACGTCGCGGGACACAATGTGTGTATCATATGGAGGATTAAAACTATAGCTCCACTTATTCGTAACATTGGCATGAGATGGGGGTGAGTGGCCCCTTGAGAAAGGATTTCTGTTGTCTGTTGCATAGGGGCTAGTGGGCCCCGAGAGCATTCTTGACACTCTGTAAAATGAAATAATATCTTTCAACTGCAAGGAATGGAACTAGATATTTCTGCCTTTCAACTCGTAGCCTATTCACTACGGTAACCTACTGTGCCTTCCCCTTAACATGTTTATTTATTTATTTATTTATTGATGTAAAATATGTGAATTGTCAGACACTGTCTCACAAAAAAGGAAACTAAAAACACATTTCTTTTAAGTAAGCATGTTTAAAATAAAAAAGTATGTTATTTTTTTATGCATGCAACTCGCTTCTGTGGCTTGTAGTTCTGCTATTATGGCAATAACATGGCAGACTCTGGCTCTCTCTCTCTGTCTCTGGTACTTCATGGGAATTCAGAAGGCAGGCTAGTTTTACGACGAAAAGTGTTTCTGGTGCAGTGTTAACCCCACCTGTATAAACTTCCCACCTACTTATGAATACCTGAAGTGTAATGAAAGTAAAATAGTACTAGTAGCTTTGTAATGATGACGTAATGTTCTGGTCACTGCTGTGACGTGACGCAACCCCCAGAAAGTTTTCAGATTTTATGCAGAATGTGGGCGTAGACGGGAGGATACTATTAAAATGGATCTTCAAAAAACGAGATGGGGGTGCATGGTCTGGATTGATCTGGCTGAAGATAGGGACAGGTGGCGGGCTGTTCTGAAAGCAGTAATTAACCTTCGGGTTTCATAAGATATGGGGAATTTCTTGACTAGCTGGGGACCTGTTTGCTTTTTAAGGAGGACTCTGCTACATGGAGTTAGTTTAGGTAGGACGCTGGAGAATGGAACTGTAAAAATAATTGGCCTACCCAGTACGAGAGGAAGGCAAAAGGTGAAGACCTCTGGGAAGGATTATGAGTCTGCAGACTGTACGGTAGTACTCCGCTTATCCGGATTAATTGGGACGGCGAGCCATCCGGATATGCAGAATATCCGAAAAATTCGATTTTTCTTTGAAAATAGGCTACATTGGCAGTTTGAAGTGGAAAACAACTTCTACTTGCGGCTATTTTAGGCTACATATTTATTTCCGTACAAATAAAACATCAGTACATAATTCCTTATATGTATTGGACAAATGGGAGAAAAAATATAAACCATAAAAAATGTTGTATACTTTCTTCTGGGTAATTCCTCGGCGTCTGAATTTTATATACCAGCATTTCTCAAACCTAGTCACTCTTCATACCTACGTGCCTATGAAGATGGAACAGACAGTGTTCCGAAACATCGGCATATAAAATTCAGACGCTGGGGAATTACCCAGAAGAAAGCATACAACATTAAGAACACGGCGAAAGTTCAAATCAAGAATACATACAAAATATAATACAATTACAGTAACAAAATGTTTACCCGAAAGGCGATCCGGATAACCAGCGTCCGGATTGGTGGAGTTCTGTTGTACTTTGCATTTACAGGTGGGTGAGAAGGTGCATTATTTACTAACATATTTTCCACGTTTCTCTTAATATTAAGGTAGGGAGTGTTTGTAAGTTTATGGAAAAATGACGAAAGTTGCGTGATTTCATGCTTCCGCCGCGATGTAGACGAGATTTTCGCTCTTCTGGCATGTTACGTAGCGTGTTATTGTAGTTATCGACGTTTGGGGAAAACCCATCGAGCAGTCTGGGACTGCTAGGCCCTTGAGATGGGACCAATCAGCTGTTCCGATACGTCGTAACTAGCTGCCTATGTAGGCTGCATAACATCTCAAAAAGAGCGAGGATTTCATTTACATCGGGGCTGAAATGACGCATACTTGGACTGCTAGACCCTTGAAGAGATTGTCCCGAATTGCCCGTGACTAATTGCCTATCTACATACTAGATGTGAAGGTGGAAGTTTGCCGTAATAGATGTTGCTGAATAAAGTTTTTCAAAGTGCTGGTCGCTTCACTGTGAACTCTCTGCTTTTGAGACAGTTAAAACAGTTCAAGTTACCAAATTCGTATTAGATGTAAGTCTGCGACAGCAGACGAATAGGTACTTCAATCAGTATAGCAGTGACAAGGCTGGATGATTCTGTAGCCATAGGGAAATTACTGTTTGTAAGGAAACAAAGTTTAGAGGCCTGTGGTTCATGACAAGTTGCGTAATTTATAATAGGCTACAGAACAGCTTCTTTATGTATATGTTGTGTAAAAGACCACATATTCACGTGCGTACCCATACAAGACTTGCAGAAGACTCAGATACGCTGAGCGCCAAGGAGGAGCTAACGGCAAGCTGAGAAAAAAAATTTCGTAATGCAGAATTCTTGGCTTTAATCCAGGCCTTTGAATATAGGCCGATTAAGTACATGAGAATTATACGGACGGGACACGTTGCACGTAATGGAAAAAAGAAAAATACCTACAGGGTTTCGGTTGGAAAAACGTGAAGAAAGAGACAATGGAGGATCTAGGCGTAGATGGGAGGATACTATTAAAATGTATCTGGAGGAAAGAATGTGGGAGGTTGTGGATTGTATTAATCTGACTCAGGATTCTGAACTGTTTAATAAGGTAGTTTACGAGTCACATAGAATGCGAGGCGAGGGAAGAATTCGAGAATAAAAGGACGATGTTAAAATTACTGTTCCACTATTTTAATGGACGGCATTTGCTAGTAACCTCCCATCGGGGTACATGTGCCTTACATCAAGCCTAGTCGTCGGCTTCTTTATACAGTGCTCATCGGAGAGTTGTCGGTTGTGAGGGTTTATGTATGATCTCATAGGCTTTCTACAGATCGTCCTACGAGGATTACCGTAAATTCGGACGAAGTTTCCGTATGCACCAGTTCCACACACACACGCACACACACGCACACACAAACACACACACACACACAAACACACACACAAGCGCGCGCGCACACACAAACACAAACACACACACACGCACACACACAAACGCACACGCACACTCAAACACACACACGCACACACAAACACACAATTACAAGCAGATGGGAAGGTCTAGCAGCAGTTTTCATTTTAGACAGGAAGAGAATCTATGGAAGACACATGTTAACTGAACTAAAATGGACAAAGTTAGTGCTAGATTGCAGACTTCCCCAAGAACATTTTGTGGTGCAGTTTGCATAGAAAATGTGTCTGCATCATCTCCACGAGATACGGTACAACTATTGAATTTGCTGCCGTATAAGACAACAGTGTTTCACAAACAGTGCGACACAAATCTTTAAATAAGACCAGTTCGTTGACTTGTATTTTCAGGGGTGTGTGCTGGAGAAATAAACCACTCACTTGTTACCCGCAATACACATGGCCCCCTACTCACGGTGAAGTGAAATAGCCGCGTTTGCTGTTTTGTGTGCCGCCACGTGAAACAACCAAGTGCAGAGTGACAGGTGTAGACGTTTTAAAAATATAACTGATATTGCTGATAGGAAAGGTATCTTTAAAATATGACTAAGGCTAACAAACTCCCTAGAGCAGAGTACAGATGCATCACGTACGTCTGATACTGTCCCAGTTACTCTTTGGGAACCGGGGGGTATGCTAAAAGGCAGCAAGGTCAACAGCTGGAACTTTATAATGAACGTATTACTCTGCTTCCATCTACATTTTAAGCTTCTCATGTACTTTCTTCCCTGTAATTTTACGAAAGAATATCTTGTTTGCCTTTCGATCTTGACCTTGTGTGCTACATTTTTACCACATATTACGTATGCTTATTTAATTTAATCACCCTCATATCAGCGTATGAAGAGTACACATTATAAAGCTCCTCATCATGGAGCTTTCCCTGGCTCTGCTATTTCTTTATTTTTCGGTACAAATAATATAGCAGGCACCCTGTTCTTCCGTACTTTAGGGCAGAGATCATAAATAGCTTAGGGTGAGATATAAAATTTTACACCTTTATAAAACACCGCCATTTTTATGTTTTAATCTCTTTGTAATCTCTGACATTTCAAAATAAATAATTTTGAAAAGAATTTTAGAAGGTACGTCCAAATTTTAACTGTTTTCTGTTTATTTGCTAATGCAGTGTCGAGGTGAGAGTGTAGTTTCTAAATGTTTAGACTGAGCTACGTTTTCGGAAGTATTTAGTAGCTGACCTGTGCTTTTGTTCAGCGGTTTTGTGGCGAGACGTGGAGGAGGACTTTGTTATTTCTGCGTTTACTTCTAGAGAAATAAGAATCACACTAATAATAATAATAATAATAATAATACAAGGAGTGGTAGAATTAAATTCTGTCACATTTGTAGGGACTCTGTCCATTGCCACAACACAAAACTCCACGTTGTGTTTCGGAAAAGTTTTTAAGGCAAGGTATCCTCGTTGAGTTTCAAATATACTAGTAACAAAATATATAAATCCAGCCTATATACAACTTTGCTTATAATTTGCAATATTTGGCTATAAAAGCCATCCTCAAGATGAATACAAAATCATAGTAGGAAATACATATTACATTGCCATGAATGTTGTGGACGAGGTCTTGATTTATATTTATTTTATTTATTGTTTCGGAATTTGTTTCTATCTTAAGGTTTTCTTAATTCACCTGAAGAAGTGAGTAGATCGTTTCCGAAAAGCTCTATTTTTTCTGTATTGTGACAATGCAAGGAGTCGTAACAAATATAAAAGACACAACTGACTTTAAACCATTGTCAAAAGTGTAGATGATTGAATGGTACAGTGTTTTATACGTAGTAAATAGAATCAACATAAAAAAATCGGTTGTTTCTTACTAACGGGAACATTTACTATTATATACGAACTTTTCCACTTTCGTGCAAGGAATAATTTTCATATAATTGCTGCTACTACTACTACTACTACTACTACTACTACTGTCACTACTAACTACTACTACTACTACTACTACTGCTGCTGCTGCTGCTACTACTACTACTACTACTACTACTGTCACTACTAACTACTACTACTACTACTACTACTACTACTACTGTCACTACTAACTACTACTACTACTACTGCTGCTGCTGCTACTACTACTACTACTACTACTACTG
>Ga0123352_10006136_pt1 | contig 18327 bp, 13 predicted proteins | sample TergutLab28metaG_FD_89700 | JGI IMG/M metagenome (GOLD analysis project Ga0123352, IMG submission 89700) | Labiotermes labralis P1 segment gut microbial communities from Petit-Saut dam, French Guiana - Lab288 P1 | ecosystem: Host-associated > Arthropoda: Insects > Digestive system > Gut ... | reverse complement strand
GGAAGAACAATGGGTTAATTCGCCCGTTCGGTTTTTCCTTTCACCCTTCCTTTTTTTTTTCCCCTTTTCCGTTCCCCCCCTCCCTCCATCCCCATCCCGCAGCATCCCCCCACCCCCCCCCCCCGTCCAAAATCCATTCCCTACCCAACACTTAACTTCCTTTTTAATTAATAATTTGTGTAATGAATATGCTGGTAGCCATTCCAAACAGCTCACTTGCATAACTTCGTCCGAAATTCCCGTCGCTGCGGGTTAAATACGGACATAAATCCAACAGAAAGTTTTCTCCAAAGTCCACGAGATAAGAGGGTCCTTTTTTAATCAGCCGCCAACTTCTACATATTTGTTTAGTCCATAAAACGAGTATTAAAAAGACTTACAAAAGAGTCTCCAGCTTAGAAGACGCAAACAAACAGGAAACATTGCAAACATTATACAAAACTGGCATTAAAACTAATGAAACGTGGCTTCTGCTACTGCGTTCTTACTTAACAGCTCATCAAATGGGCAGTGTTCTGCACGTGATTAGAAGGTTGTCTGCTGCTTACGGACAGAGGCGAAAACGGTCTCAGATTTTGACAAATGCGAAATGATTCCCTGAAAATTGCAATATAATGCCAGTTTCCCCAACCTCACATACTTTAATAATTCGTTTCTACGATGCTGAGGGCATATGACAACAACCTTATGAGTTCAAAATATGGATACAATATAGTGGGAGTCAAGTAAATTAAGGAAGGAGGAATTCCATAATTTGTACACTACAACAGTATGATTAGGTTGATCAGACACGAAAAAATTGGCTGCGAGGAGAATGTAGCATCCATAGGAGAGATTCGAAATAAATGCAATATATTTTATTGAAAAACCTGAAGACAGAGATGTGGAAATCTAGGTGAAAATGGGAGGATAATACTAAAATGAATCTTAAAAAATAGGAATTGACGGTGAAGACTGCATCTATTCATGTGATTCAGAATAGAACCAATGATGGATCCTCGTGAACAAGGCACTGAACCTTTGGGTTCCGTAAAATGCGGGAAATCTCTTGGCCAGCCGAACGACGCTCAGCCATTAAACAAGAACTCTGTTCCAAAGCGGTCAAAAGCCGAACGTACTAAACAGTGTTATGAACCACATTTCTTGCTCCGCACGCCACCATCAGAAACAGAACATTTAAACACACTGACTGCCGACGCAAGCGGTCAAGCCGTCGAATTTGTGGATCTGTGGCCGACCGTTTGCTGGGATTGCGGGTTCGAATGCTGCCGGGGACATGGATGTCTGTGCCTTGTGAGTGTTGTGGTTTGTTAGGTAGAGGTATCCGTGTCGCTGTTCACTCGTCCAGAGGAGTCCTACCGACTGAGGTGTGTCTGCGTGTGATCGTGAAGCCTCGATATGAGGACGCCCTGGCCCACTAGGGGCTGTAGCGCCAGGAGAAAAAACAAACAAACAAACAAAACAAAACTAAGTGCATGGAGGAAAGTCCTTGTTGCAAAGTCAACAGATTCATATATAGACAAGAACTTACCTGCATTTTATGGAATCCAAATGTTCACTACCGTGTTCACATGAGTCAGCCGGCCACTTGTCCCTATTCTGAGCCAGATAAAACCAGTCAAATTCCCCTATATGCCTTCATGGTGTATATATGGAAATCCTTACTTTCTAGACGCGTTCACAAAGCGGCAGAAAGAAATTGTTAGCTTCGTCATGTCTGTCTGTCTGTCTGTCCGTCTCCCATTGGATGGATTTTCATAAAACTTGATATTTGAGGATTTGTCGAAAATCAGTCGTGAAAATTCCAGCTTCATTACAATCTCAAAATAATAATGCAATATAATATAAATAATAATAATAAGAAGAAGACAAAGAAGCCAATAACAACGTAATAATTTAAAACAAATCACACTACACTCAGGCGCCAACTTTACACACTCATGATTTGAAGAAGAAGAAGAAGAAGAAGAAGAAGAAAAAGAACAAGAAGAGGAAGAAGAAGAAATAGAAGAAGAAGAAGAAGAAGAAGAAGTGGAAGAATAAGAAGAAGAAGCATTTTTTAAAAATACTCTCTTCATATGCAGGTGTTCGTGCAATTCCATTTACTGCCAACTCTACACAATTATCAGATTAGCATTCGTCTTACAAACGCGCCATGTCTCGACTTCGCACAGTCTTCTTCTAAGGTTACAATATTATGTAAATAAATTACATCTCTTAGTTGGTTACGTGAATTAATTAGTTATTATCTCGAACAAAAGATTGTTAAGATAACCACATAATTTCCGTCCTTGAATAAAACGTCACAAATGATTAAAAACCTTTTACTTCAAAGTTGTCTTGAGTTTGTTTGCAGTTAATCCTCAAAGGACTGGTTGATTTCGTGCTTCTAGGTAAGCCTTCCGCCAGTGAATTCGCCCACGCCACCTCTTACGTCAAATAACTAGTTGGCTTAATAAACTGATACGTGTGCCGATTATCGTTCAGCCAGACCTAGAAGCTTTCTTTTGAGTTCAGCATGCTTTCTTTCTTGTCCTCCTAACATGGCGGATTTCAAAGATAAACATTATACTGGTAATGTTGCTACTGAGTTCTCATCAGAACGGAATCAGGAAACGAATTCTACAACATAAGCCCCATCAAGCAACATGACACTACCATGCAACGCATGACTTGCGAAGTTGCTTTTACCTATAAAATTAGAAAATCCGCCCAGTGACACATCTTGAACACAGTGTCACTGTCTCCCAATTCCCACCAGTATATCATTCCACCTCAGTGTTACGAATATACAGTATGCTCATTTAATCCGTCAACTCAAACATTAACCACCAAAAATCACATTATTATTATTCGCTGAGAAATGGTGGAAAAACGAGACAGGAGGTAGATTTCAAGCCAACGTATGTGTTCGTTAAGCACACAGAAGTCACGGGTGGAGCGATATGAAAGTACTGTAAAGCCCGTCTCGGACGGAAGCCTGATTCAACGTGGAAATTCTAATGGTCCACAAACAATGAATATAAAACTAACTTCAGTAAACAGAATATGCTTAATGTGGGATAAAGATTCAGTGGTACAACAATCAATTTCAAAATTAATTGTTTCTTTTGCCACAATGTTTGCGTACATTACGGGATCAATTATCCCATGATGTATGCACACATTGAATGTACTGTCATGTAGTGAATACTGGCCTGAAGATACTTTGATAAACCGAAACGTGTAGCCAAAACTATGTATTATTGAATATATATTGATGTTATGTTGTGTTGTGAATGAATAAACTACTTTATGAATACTGAATAAAACAACGGTATGCCTTTTTTAAAAACTATGTCTAGTCAAGCTAAATCCATCAACTAATATAAGAACTTAAGGATTAAAGTCACGAAATTGTGTGAAAACATTTACTTTAACCGACAATGTCTTATCAAGAAAGTAATCCCAAATTATGCTAAAAGATCCCATGATGTACACAAACACTGAATGTACCTTCATGTCATGAATATAGGCCTGACGATGGTTTGATAAACCGAAACGTGTAGCTAAAGCTATGTATTATTGACTAAATATTGATGCTGTGTTGTGATTGAATAAAATACTTTATGAAAGGGGATAGAACTTAGCTGCACTGTCCACAAAATATTCAGATCTACCGAAGACTAAACTGTAGCATTCTGCTAGAGTGAAAAGATAAAGAAGTACAGACTGGAACAAATGGAGAAAGAGTTCCCAGTAGAATTCGTAAGTTCACTGCTATTACATATGAAATTCTAGTCGTGTACACCACCATCGTCACCAACATCATCATGATCATCTTCACCATAATGATGTTTCTTGTCACACACACAGTCCTTTTCTTCCTGGTACTTCTCTAGAACCAATGGCGATCTCCACCGCTCAAGCTTCAAGTTTCCGACCGCAGTACTTTCCGTATTATGTGTGATGTTCCATGTACAGCTGTCTGTCGCATAGTGAATCTATTCAATATTTTCCTGCTACGGCCTCCAAATTTTCCTTTAAAAGTACTGTTACTGTTCCGGTGGCTCCAGTTATTACCGGTATAATCATATAGTTTATGTACCACATTCGTTTATATTATTATTACTTTTTATCATAATCATCATCATCGTCATCGTCATTTTTATGTACGGTACTTACAATTATGTACCCGAAACACACCACGTTTCTAGGGTATACAGTGTTGCAGCTATTTTGTATTTGCAATTTATTTTACGTGTTATGTTTTGTTTTTGTTTTTTTCCCCCCCCCATGTTGAATGTTTAATACTTTACATCAGTATTTCCCGAAGAATGCACGCAGTGTCCAATATGGCTGTTTTCTGTATGCTGCTCAGGTATTTTTCTGAATGATTTTGAAACAGTTCCGGTTGCCCCTGTTATTAACGGTATCACCAAAGTGATACCGTTAATAACAGAGGCTGTATTTCTATTTTAAGGTATTTATATTTTAGAACAGTTTCTTTCTTGATCACGAATTATTATTATTATTATTTAGTGTTTTTAAGTAACTAAGTACATTAGCACAGATTCTATACACACTAAACAGACTGAATATTACGTCATGATACCGCACCGTCGCCATGTTTGTCACTACTAACATAAAATAACAATCAACCTAACAGTATTTTCCGCACAAAATTTCACATACCTAGCCCCAAAGCCTCATCAGTTACAGCCCCAAAACTGAAAGCTAAATACAGATGTCACACAGCTGCCATTCTGTCCTTGTATATTCAACAACAACAACAACAAAAAAGGCATAACTGCCTTAATCACGGCCGCATACCGTCCACAGATACATTACCATACGTCATTTCAGACGCATGAATCAAGTGGCTAGTGTCATTCCCACCTAATAATTTCGCGCGTACGCTGTATTTTTGTCACTTGTTGTAGGATATTAGTGACCATGTAGTTCGGGTGGCCTCTAATACCGTAATATTCATGGTAAGATTCACTGAAATTCGTATGATAGTTCAAGAGTCGAAAGGGAGGGCACAAAGTCATCATTATCATCTTACAAGCTTATTTTTTCCATGTCAAGAAAAAAATGTATGCTAAATAAGGAGAAAGAAGGACAAATAAAATAGAATATGCGATTTTTTTTAGTAACAGTGTAATGCGAATAAGTAGCAAGAATGTTACGAAGTTGCATGCTTAAGTGGCATGGGTGGAATCGTAAAAGGCCTAGGAGGAGAAGGCCTACGTAGTGCGGAGTATCAAATGAAAGAAGCAGTTCTCACAGTTCTGAATAGGAAAATGGTTCAAGTTTTTTGGATTCCGTTATAAGCAGGTATAGCTGTACTTCCAATGAAGGAGAAGAAGGTGTTGACCTCTCTAATAATAATCGAGTCCTCTTCAATTCGTGTTAACATCTACAGGAGCTCTGCCACCACATTTATCATCCGACTACAAACTCGCTGTCGCAGCCCAATGTACATATGGACGTATCTTTTAAATCTGAATACCCAATCCGCTCGGGGGAGAAAAAGGCGATGAAGCAACAAATACGTACATTGATGGAAGCACTGACGTAAGTGCGTAGAACTCAGGATGACTCCGACGAGGAAGGGGGAGATAGAATGTACTTTATAAATCTCCCGTATAATTAGCCATGGCATGATGGGAAACATCAACAGAAGTCCACCCCATAAATTAATGCCACCCGACAAACAGAATGAAATATATGCGAACCACCCACTCTTAGGCTTACAAGTAGTTAAAAAAAGTCACGTGAAAACTATTTTGGGGAAAAGGAAAGAAGCTTAATTTCAATATCAGATTGTTGCTATTGGTTTCTCCTATAAAATCCCAGGAAGTTAATTTAAACAAATGAAGTATAAATTACAAATGTCTTCTAAACGTAATGAGCACTTTATATGGACATGCTGGAGGCTCGAAAACCAGTTTACATGAAAAATGTTGTAGGTAGCTGATGTTATGCCCCACTAATCGACACAACTACTCAAGGCTGAACATTCGTACGGGTCAAGGAATGACCTCTCTGCAATACATGTACAGATACAAAATGTGTGTGCTGAGCAATGAATCTGAAATAGACTCAAGAAACATGTGGTACTGTTTCCTTAAGGACAGAACCGATGAGAACCAAATGCATGACAGTATTCATGACGTTTCAACTCCTGTCTTTGCATTATAAAATTACTTATCAACTGGGGGGTTTCTCCAGAATTTTTCGTGCATTATTCATTTGATGTGCGACATCTCGTTGTGCTCTACAAACGCCGATTCACTGAGAACACCATCAAGCGGAAGTAAAGGTTACTCTAAAAAAAAATAGTTTGTATTCACACCCTAATGGTTTTGTATAAAAATGTGAAACTCTATAAAACAGTATCCGAGTGGTATTACACCACCTTTTGTATCGTTTTATATATTTTTTATGTTGGTTTCTCAGGGCTGAAACATGTAGAGTACTGAAAATGAAATGTTGCCCGCAATAAATTATAACTGTGTTTGAAGGTGTTCTTAAATCACTGATGTCCTGACATTGTTGCGTGTTGTATTGCCTCTTTGTTTATCTGGCGGTCCCATCTGTATCTCGAGTGTAAAGCGTAGATCGTATATATGAATATGGAGCATTGGTCGAATCATAACTGAACGGCGAAAAGAAATGGCACTAGAAGAAACCCCCATCCCGTTGCCACACTGTACACCAAAAATCCCACAGAACTGCCCTAGCATAGAACCCGGGACTCCGCGGTGAACAGTCGTGTGAGATATCGCATATTTGTCAGTAAACCACCAACAAATTCACCACCCCCTTATTGTATGTATGTCACGCATTATTTAACATTCTACATAAAGCAAACAGACCGAAGTCGTAACACTGCCGACATTTGTTCGGAAGGAGTCTAGTTCGAATCTTTGCCGAGTATCCTGACTGACTTCGTCTGGGCAATGACTTTGATAGGCCACAACAACGTCCCTTCACATCCTGTCGAATGTACTCACCGCTGTACCATACGACACAGTACGTATAACGGTACGTATGATATCAATCGTCGCAAAATATATCATAAATCAATAAAACAAATGAATGTTGTCACTTAAAAGGTACCAATGTCGCTTTTAGAAGCAACAATACCGCTATATAAAATAGGCTTGAATAGGCAACTTTGCGTTGGAGATCAGCCGTAACATTTTGTAAGAAGAAAACGAAATGTTGTCCTTACAAACGGACCGCAGACAGAACATTCGTACCTTTATGGCGGACATAGCCGAGCGAAGTTCATAGGCAGATGCAGAACCAGGCCGGCCACCGAAACCGTAATAACACGTTATTTAAGCTCTCAGAACCGCAGCATCCTTGGAACGACTAATGTAAGCTGCACAACATATCAAGGTATTCGGAAACATTTTTCAGATCGTACATCATACTGTCGTATTACACTAATATGTATATAAACCGTCACCTAAAATACAAACATACATATAAAGTTTCGCCTGTATACGCCATGGTGGTAGAGTTCCATTTACTCTCTACCTCTGCACTAAATGCAACTTCATGCCTCGGCCGCTTTACCCCGGGAAATAATGTCGTTCCCTCCAAAAGTCGGTAAATTGCCACCACTCCATATTTCACATCCCGAAAGATGACAGTCTTCATAGACAACCGCGAAACCCCCAAATTTAACGCGGTAAGCGTTCAATTAAATTTTACAATTATGAGAACACCCATATCAATTCATTTTATGCTTATTATTTATAAAAAACAACCCGCATACACAAAATTCATATAAAAGTATACAATCTTCACTCATAACGTTTCAGCGGTCGACTGCCTCTTTGAGGGAGGAGCACATAAAACATGTTTAATTTAAAGCTTAATGAAACCAGTTTTCATATATTATGTACGTAACATAGGACGACGTAACAATATCACTGCTAATTACAATGCAGAACACTTCAGCTGATTACAGGTGTGATTACAATTCGTTGTGCAGTTGTTCAGTGGTTAGCAGACTTCGTAACATTTTGCACCTAATTTATTATTAGGTTTCCAATTAAACACGTTTTGTGTGTTGGTCCCTGAAAATGGCGGGGGACTGTCGAAACATGTAGGAATGAAGTTTGTATGTTTTTATGTGCACTTTGTATGTGCAAATTGTTGGGTTTTATAACAAGAAGCATATTATATTTCACGGAATGAACAATGTAAAAAAAAAATTTTATATATTAGGCAACAGGGAAATTTACTGCATTTTCTAAGACATGCTGCATTATCTCTGTTTTATTTTCCATGAAATACTATTTATTTCATAATTTTACTTTTCCTGTCCGAATAATACTCTCTTTTTTCAGGAACAATGAGCTCCAATTAAATACCCACCCCGTGGAATAAAGGATAAAGTACACGCTGACTCCGCCCCTAATTAAGCGCTACGACGTGAAGACGTATGAGAAGGTGGAGGGACATCTCCACGCATTCTTAACTTCGGTATTTGATAAAGATGAGCGTATAATATATTATGTGTCATCAATGCACAACATACATCAAACAAGATGGAATAATTTCAATTAGGTAATACTTGTTCTTAGTTGGCCTGAAGATGGCCGGTCATGGCCGAAACATGTAGCCAAATATTACCTAATTGTAACTGTTGCATCTTGTTTCATGTATGTTGTGTACTGACGGCGCATAATATATTATAAAAATTTGATAATACACAACGGGATGGCCTCTCTAAAAAAAAAAATAAAGATGAGCGATTAGCTTCATGCCCCGGTCGTTTATCAAAGGTGTAAACGGCTCCGTTACTCATTACTAGGATGCAGGGAAGTTCCCAGAGCCGTACTGAAAGCTTTGAAGAACAGAGCAGTAGCTTTCCCATACCGGAAATAAACCCACAATTCCTCGGCTGTCCAGTCGGTAGCCTAGTCGCTGCACCAAATATAGAACACGGGTTCCTTTTAACTTTTAAAGTTTCGAATTGAAAAGGTTCGACATCTTGGTAGAAGCAAAGACCAAGACAATTTCATGGCAGTAGCATATAAACCCACACAATCCACATTCAAACCAATCCCATCGTCCGTCATTACTACATTTCTTTCAGGAGGTTTGGGGTGTGTTAAAGCAACACAACGTAGAATCGCGGCTGATGACGTAGTGTAGCATGCGGTCGCTCTCCCACGGTCTGACCAGCACATGCTTCAGTATTCGCAGCAGCGACTTCAGGCTCGTTCGATGCGTGCCTCAGCGCGACCTCACACACAGCATAACTGTCGCCCTCGCATTCCCAACACACCTTCTGTACGTAATATTCCACAGGCTTCGTGCTTAAAGCACAGTCACGATGTTTACATTTTGAACGCTTTGTCACCGTACGTTCTGCCTATTCTGAAGGTCATACAGTCGAATCTCGGTCAAGATACCGGTGGCTGTCTGCAGTGCATATTTCGGACTTTTGCTCAACACCCCAATAAAACGAAGGAAGGCTAACTAGACTGGTTACATCTTGCATAGGAACTTCCTTCTAAAACACATTATTAAAGGAAATATAGAAGAAATGACAGAAGTAACGGGAAGACGAAAAGAAGAGGTAAGCAGCTACTGTATGACCTTAAGGAAAGGAAAGGGTACTGTAAACTGAAAGAGGAAGCACTAGATCGCAATCTGTGGAGAACTCACTTTGGAAGAGGCTATGGACCTGTCGTAAGACAGACAATTTGATAAAGATAAGCTCTATAAAATGTTAGGAAGATACTACCACCGCCCTCTTCCATATTTCGTGAATTAAAATTCAATAATTTACTGTTCTTTCACAAAAAAAATATTTAATAATAAAAAATAACTACTTTTTATACCGGATGATGTTTACAAGATCGGAAAAGTGTTTAATCCAATCAAAATTTATTTACTGAGTTTCAGGTACACGTCTCTGGATGTGACTGTTAACACCATGCTTTTGCTAATGTACGAAAAATGTATAGTGTACAACACACGTAAGCTATTGCAAGTATTCAAAATAAACATTTCCCACCTGGCAATAGGTGAGGCTATTTCATAAATAAGGCTGTGTATATGCTTACAGGAAATACAGACGGCACAGCGTAAAACACTTCTGCCATTAGCAATCTGAGGACCGGAAAAAGTGATAGTACCTTTACACCTAATTGTCCCAGATTTCCGAACACAGTTGCTTTTTTGGAAAATTCCCAGGCTTGGCTCATTTGTCCATATGGAAAGAGAAACATGTAGATGGCAACGAGTATAGAGTAGACAATGATTGATACTGACAGGGGAACCCCGAATTACTGGGAGAAAAACCTGTCCAGTGCCACTTTGCTCACCATACTTCACAGATGCTCTGACCTGGCATTCAAACCAGTCCACCGAGGTGAGAGGCCGGCGACTAAACGCATGGCAAGGTCATTTTAAAAACCAAATAAACCTAATTACATTTAAAGATTCAGTTCGTAACGCACAGTAAACACGTTTAGTCACCTGGATAAACCCAATACGTTTGGGCCGTACAGGGAAATAATCACTGTGTGTTCTGACAAGTGAGGCCCATAAAAAGCACAAAAATTCACTCTGGAAGCAGGTCGTAGAATTTTTTAATGTTTTACCCGGTGACATACGAAGTAACCACTGGGCTTGAAATCTCCAACTTTCCACCACATTTTTTATTGTACTTCTCGTTTATCGGAACATAATATTATTCAGGCTTTAGAGTAAAACGACATTCCAAACAGCTTAATAATTAATAAAAGTATATATTAAAGTCAGTGGGGGCACGCCGTGGTAAAATTGGTTGAGGCACTGCGGTACAAGCCGGAAGGTAGCAGGTGTGATTCCCAGACGTGTCACTAGGATTTTTCATTGACATAACACTTCCAGCCGCACTAAGGCACTGGGAACAACTAAGCGTGTAAAAGAAATAAGTACCAGCAAAATTTCTCCCGGGGTAAAGGCGGTCGGTACGTAGGGCTGACAAACTTAACACTTCTATATACCGATTGTCTTGAAATCTGGGTGCCTCAAACCGCTGGAACCACCAGGGCCTAACCATCCCTGTACAGGGATTGCTTTACCTTACATTACAGTGAGAACCCTCACTATGTATTAAAATCCAAATGTTATTCAGTCTGAACAGTAACAAAATTTCCACACGGAAATATTTTCGACATATGCGTAACTCCCACCTCTCAAACAAAGTCTGATATCTACACACACACTTTGGGAAGCGAAACGCTACGGCGGCCCCAATTGTATGAATCAGATGTACTTGAAGCAACTCCCATATAACAAGATTCTTTAATTACTGTGGTGAAAAAGAATCGAAATCGACGTCTTGACGCGTATAGCTCGTTATGTCGCCCAAAAACGCAATGTACACAAAGAAGGCGTTAAAAAGTTTAAATATTGCGTAACTGCAACCACTTACAAACGTCGTGTCAGATTCTGAGGAACAAAATTGAGGCCGTCTGAAGCTTTATAATAATTCACATTCTCCAGGCAATACTTGGCGTCATGTTACCGGTGTTGCAGTACGTACGTACAAAGGGAATAAGAAATCCGCCGATACCGGTGGCCGCGCCGTCTAGGGCGTGAGTCCGCGGCCGCTCACTTCCTGGGATTGTGGGATCGAATCCCGCCGGGGGAATGGACGTCTGTCTGTTGAGTGTAGTGTGTTGTCAGGTATAGGTCTCTGCGACGGGCCGATTCCACGCCCAGAAGAGTCCTACCGAGTGTGTGTGTCCCTCAGTAAGATCAGGTACAATAATAACCTTCTACTCCTATAATGGATAGGTAGAATAGGTTATACTAAGAAAACAGAAATAAATAAATAAATAAATAACGAAAATCCCAGATAATACTGGTGTGAAAATTTTCGATTCCACATCCACCTTGTATTTCGTAGACGTGTGTCATTCTGAGGGCAGTTTAAGGCCAAAAGCAGGCACAAGACGCTGCAAAACTGTAAAAATAATAGATAAATAAAATCACTAACGTTTATAATTCGAAAATGTCAATTAAAATTTATCTTTCGGGCCCAGTAACAGCAGCAACAAAAACTGTGTGCCTCTCTTAGAGCATTCTGCATCAAAAATATTTCTTTCTATCCCGCAAAATTAAACAAACATGTTATTCGTTGAGTACTAGACTTTTCAAGTTTGAATACCCCTGAGCCACAGGCTTTGATCTAAACGGGCAGGTGGAGTGCCTCGTCTAAAAATAGGAAATCTGCTGCACCTAGATTTCACACGTTTCCGACTGGTGCTGCCCTCAGCAGCCAGTGATCAGATTTAGTATTCAACAGATGTTACCAGTTTTGTGGTTACACTGAACATAGGGACAACCACAACTACGTGGAAGATACGAAAGTCTTTAAAATGAATGTTTTCGTTCAAAGGCAACTGATGTGAAAGCTTAATGTGGTACAGAAGTTCAGTTAAAATATATACGAAGTAGTGAGGCAGAAATGAAAAACATAGGAACTATGAGAAACAACCTAAATGTCATTCTGAAGAAACAGACAATTATTCTAGAAATTTCTTCAAGGAACCCAAAAGGTCATCATCATGATCAAAAAGTCATCTTATTCCAGTTCACGCCTCTAACAGGCCCCTAAAAGTTTAAGAACCGCTGTAATATCTGCAGATATCTCCCACGCCCTCTTACTGTTGAGATTTTACAGTCAAAATTCTACAATCGTTCCTGGCTACTAAAACGAATTACATGTCCCATCGTCCTGTATTTAATCACCATAACACAATGTAAGTGTGCAGTTCTTCGTAAGGCAACATATCCACTGCCATGTAACATGACAAGATCCAAGTCTCTGCTAACGCAGAATTTTTCTCGCAACTTAAACCCGTCGACGTCCGCACAGAAGATGCGACGACGGCGGGTCCTGTTTGAGCCAAGGCAGAAAGACGCCCTATTTTCGTGCAACCAAAGGCATGTGGAATACCGGTGTGTGGAAGGCAAGAGCAGCAGCGTTTGGACTGAACAAAGTCGCTATGAAGATACTTAACTGTTTAAAGCTTACTATTATTTATATGTACCGTCTGATGTGACGTTAAGAAACTCTGCATTTTACAAAATATCGTATTTACGTTTCACGTCAAATTTTCACAATCAACACCGTTTCAATAACAAACGTTGGCCGACTTTCCTTTATAACGGTCAAAAGATTGTGTTTTTTGCGAGGCGGAAAATTCATTTACATATGTAATTAATCAACGAAAACAAGAGAAGCCACAGCCTGGAAAACTTAACAGCAGTAAAATGTCGTTTCTCTCGAGAACTTCTATTACTACTACTACTATTATTACTACTACTACTACAACTATTACCACTACTACTACAAATATTACTACTATTACTACTAATAATAATAATAATAAAAAATGTAATGCCTCTCACTACACCCCTTGCCTCCTCTTTCTCTCTGAGTACACACATCATTTACATTATAAATTAATCTTTCAAATCCCAGTGGTAACTTTATGTACCATCAGGTTTCACACTCAAAACCTCTACACTCTACCCACATAACACATTTGTTTCTTATGATTCCAACAACAAAGTGGGACATTTCCCTGCACAGAAGTTACTGAATAGTTTTTACAGCTGGGTCGGAGTGTGTTCGCTGTGCGGTGCGAAATAAATATATAAATACAATTCATGTTATACTTCCGGTTTCCTCTGTCAGTAGTATTCCGTCATTGCTGCATACTCATCATCATCACCTTAACGCCACTCTTATCAGGACGACAAGCAGGCCAAGTATGGGCAAATTCAAGGAAATCAGGACAGCAATGGACAGACAACTGTTTGCACTTTATTTTTCCCCCATCGTTAAAGAGTGACACAATAAAGCGGATAACCTGAATGACGACAAGCGAAATAAAACCGTGCGCTATATTTAACTCAAATATTCTGTAACAAAACAGCGCCATGTTCTAGTCAAAGTTGACAGACTTTCTGCGTGTTCAGAAGCAAATATTTGGACCACTGATAGCGATCTGACCGAACAAGATGGATGTAATTACAGAGCAGTGGGGTACAGGCAGACCCTTGCTGCCTGGTGGTCAGAATGAAAAATATGCTGCTCCACGGTGGGGGTATTTCCGGGCAAGCACGAGTTGTAAATTCTATTTCGACAGTTCGCTGAAGTGGAAGCTATAAACGGCAGGAACTCTATTTTATACCACATCTCACTAAGACCTCGATTACAATACATACACACATACAAGCGGGAGCACGCACGCACGCACACCACACACACTCACATACATAAGATGATAGGATGATTAACAAACGATGACAGAAAAATACATGAAATGAAGGAGACGTGGTATACCCCAGCATTGACCTGGAGAGGCTGAGGAAACTCATGAAAAATCAATCAGGATGGTTTATATTCCGGCAGAGACTCGACCTGCACGTCCTCCGAAAACAAGTCAGAAACATTAGGCATGGCAATGCTATAATGTTTTTGTTTAAAAAAGGGGGAATGACCTGAAATGATTTCCAGCACAGAACAAATGAAGGGTTTTCTTTTCGCGAGTCACGGCAGGGGAAAAATTTGAGACAACTTACAATTCCCCGAGCTACTAATAGATATACACCAGAGCAGGGGTCTACAAACGTTTCGGTACGCAGGGCGAATCGGCGTATACTTTAGTACTCGGGGGCCAGACCATCCAAAGAGAAAGTAATTACTTTAATCTTTAACGTTACACCGAATTATTTATTGCTTCGAGCCGAGTACATAATTAGCTATATCTGGCATACAAATAAAGGGCTGCAGTAATAGCAATCTACTGCCTTGCGTATGATCATTAAATCTCTTAAAAGTGCACTCTGCCATACCTCGTGGTAGGACTTCAGGAAGTTAAACTTGTCAAGAAAATTTTATCATAACCTTCACACAATGTAAACAGGTTATAAGCCATAACAAAGAATGAAAAACTAAAGACTGGCACTTTACACGTCTTACACTGTGATAACTTGCAACTGTTTGTGGGAGGTGCGGAAATAATGCTATCAGATAGAACTAAGATAAACTGGAGTCCAAGCTTTATGATACCTGTCACTAGGACTGACTTCAAACGTTCATCACAGATGACCAGTAATTACACTTCACGACCTGATCGTGGGAAGGGTTTTCCTTTTACAAATGAAGGTTACAGCAAACAATGAAACACAGCCACAAGCTAAGCGTCTACTCTGGGAACAGTGTTACTTTGGCAAGCATTTACAGAAATTTATCAAATTTCTTTCCTTGAATTTGTCTTTTTGTGTAACACGTGTGTACAAATCAACTCTACCTATAGCTTTGGTGGCAATTACACTAGCGCTAAGTCAAATGGGTTCTGAAAGAATCCTATTTCCCCGCTAAGAACATCGAGTTCACAAAAAAGGTCTTGGTGCTGTAAAATTCAATAAAAAATTATATTCAAATCAAATGCAGTCGAACTCGTCGTAACGTCATGAAAGGGAATGTTTTGTGTCGTTATAAACGAGTGTTGTTACAACCGAGGAGTATAATGTTATGGTATCAGTAACTGGTGTTGCAGAATATCTGACGCTATAGACTAGGTATCGCATAAACCGATGTCGTTATAACCGGGACCGACTGTATGTTGTAAATGGTGATTGATACTCAAATTAAAAAAAAAAGAAAACGTTTTTGTTTTAGTCTAAGTTTCAAAACACGTTATATTTTTCCAGATTAGATTTAAAATGTGGATACACATAACACATACGGCAATTTTCATCTTGCAAACTAACACTGAATTCATGTCTGTGCTTTGGCAGATCCACAAGAAAAGTTAACTTCCACAGCCATTCGCTATGGGTGGTAACAGCGAAGACAGCGAAGAACAACAAAAAGATGATCTTGACAATACCTTGCAACATTTCAGAGATCAAATGTAGTAAGATAAGGAAAATCTTAGGATTCCGACTCAATACTGGTTAAAAACTTGCGAAATTGGTGACGGCTAAGCACACGCGAGCAAATAAGATTCACCGCAGGAACTATTGGGTCCGCAGCAAACGACAAATTGAAGGACTTGGTAAAGTGCTTGCAGATGAATAAGTCAATATAAGCTACAGAATATGAACATCCTGCAGTTTCACTCAAGCTGCAGAGTTGCTCAACAAGTCCTGTCGTACTACCACTACAACTACCACGCACGTTCCAACCCTACCTGTTGTTACGCCATTTCAATCGCTTCCACATAAGACTATACTCAACACCCATCTTCTCAACTTCAACAGTTTTTTTTTTTGTATTTGATTCCAACTAACAGCACACATAATGACAAACATACACCATTACAATTTCACAATGTACCTCTCCTACATGTTTCGGCTTTATTTAGCCACCCTCAGGAAGAATTCAATCAAAAAGGAAATTATATGCTGAGGTAGACACGTACAATCGTCAAATATACAGCATAACTAGGAGTTGTAAATTACAACCAAATATTTATAGGACAAAAATTAATTAAAACGCAGAAGTTTGATATTGCACACATCTACAATAGCTAAGAAAAGTTTAAAATTTGTGCAGTTTTAGTCTATACGTGCATAACGTTTACATTAATTGTAGCTATTATATATATATATATATATATATTCAAACAACTGTGTTTTAATTAACTGATACACTAACACTTGGTTCCAATTCCCTACTTTATTTATGCTGTATATTTGATGATTATATGTATCTGCATAAGCAAACCATTCCCTTTGTGATTGAATTATTCATGAACAAGGCTAAATAAAGCCGAAATATGTAGCAGAATACACTGTTAAATTATTTTTTGTGGCAAGACAGCCCCTAGTGGGTCAGGGCCTCCTCAATGTGGAGATTCCACGATCACCATCATACATGCACCACTCGGTAGGACTCCTCTGGACGAGTAATCAGGCCGATGCAGAGACCGCCGCTTACACAACACGCAACAACACAAGCGACATACATCTAGGCAACCGGCAGGATTCGAACCGGCAATCCCAGCAAGCTAGCGGCCCCAGACCCACGGCTTTTACAGCGCGGCCACCGGGATCGGCACTGTGAAATGGTGCAATGCAAATGTGTTACCATATGTGTAATTAGTTGGAATTACATATAGAATAATATGTCTACGGCATGGAATATGTACGATATTAAATTCTGCAACAATATTCTCCCCCTACCCCCACCCCCACCCCCACCCCACCCTTGGTAGCCCCAGACATGTGAACACATGCTAATTCTTCTGATACTTCGAAGTCACTATTCACTCCACGAACAGACAACAGGAGTTGCGAGATATCAATAACATTTCTCGATTCATCAGTGGTTATGGAAAGCAATTCAACTGAGACGCCTTTCAGATTAGCTGTGAAACAATACATATTGCGACGGACATCTTCAGTGCTAGGGCTGTGAGCACTTCTAGCAGATCCCTTGTATCGATGGAACCAGCTTTAGAAACATTTTTAACACTGCCTGCTTTATTTCATACACTAAATTTCTGTTGCCTTCATTTAACAAGATCATATCGAGCAAATAAGCTATTAATGATCGGAATGTCCACAATGAGGAGCAACGTAACTGAACGGAGTGAACATAAGCCGTTTAAGAAACTAAAGCCTTATGACAGGCCTGTTGAGGAAACAGGGAGACTTACTGTAGTATTTATCTTAATACAGGGCCCATATTTTACGTGACAAATTTCGTTTGCCACTTCCTGTTGCAATTCCGTCGCGCGTGCGTGGGCGGTCGGCTACGTTAATACGATGAACGAGCAGACGGACATTGGCAAACAATATCATAATGAAATAATACTAATAATAAAGTCTACTAGTAATTATAATATACCAACGACTTACATCGCCTTTCTACTGGTTAATTTCCTTCGAAAATTAGCCTATTACGAACACTGGCAAAGCTTATTTATGTTCGCAATGACACTGTCACACATTTCCCTACATCAAATTATTATTACAGTGAAACATATCTTAAACAAAGCTTGAGCACCACGGAAGCCTATCTTTCGCGTAAAACGTTTACAGTCTCGAGGATCTGAAATCCCGACGATGCAAACTTCAAGTACTTGCACAAAACGGAGCATGCCTGAGAAGGGGGGAGGGGGAGGGGAGAGGACCGCTGACGGTTTCGTTGTAGGGAGGTTTTACTTATTATTATTATTATTATTATCATCATCATCATCTCCTTTATGCAGGGTATTTATACTTATATTCCTGAGACAAACTATGTCCCTAGAGAATACAGTGTTGCAGCTATTCTGTTGTTACTATTCATGGTGC
>Ga0123352_10006134_pt1 | contig 18329 bp, 9 predicted proteins | sample TergutLab28metaG_FD_89700 | JGI IMG/M metagenome (GOLD analysis project Ga0123352, IMG submission 89700) | Labiotermes labralis P1 segment gut microbial communities from Petit-Saut dam, French Guiana - Lab288 P1 | ecosystem: Host-associated > Arthropoda: Insects > Digestive system > Gut ... | reverse complement strand
CAGCGCCCCACAACCGCTACCAACCACATCCAGCAGAACCAGCGCAACACACCACGTGCAGTAACACACGTCTTGTTCTCCTGAGGATGGGCATAATGATGCCCGAAACATGTTGAGAAAGTATTGATAATAAATATCTAACTGTTGCATCTTGTTGGTTTTCTCTCTTACTTCACAATTTGCTCACGATGCACGGTCGCAGAAACCTAAAGTTATAATGTTGATATCGGTTACATATCGTTATTTGAAGTTATGGTTACTGTGGCTGCATATGCAACCACAGTACCCATAACTTGACATAAAGATACATAACCGAAGTCAACATAGTAACTAGCGAAGCACGGGCTGAGAGCTCCCTGATGATGGTTTATGTAAACCGAAACATGCTGGAGCAACTATCATAATTTTAAATGATTTTAAATGTTTAAAAATTTTATAATAATTTGCGCATATTAGTTGGACAAATAAAGGACTTAACAGTATCAAAATGCACGGTCAACTGTGGAAATTATCACTACTGCTTACCTAAAGGCAATTCTAACATTCCAAACTCTACATTAGCTGAAAGTTAATCGGAAAGACAAGTTATCAAGAAACTCAACTGGGATCGTTCTCACAATCTGTTGTTAACATCTCTTCGCAGAAGCTGCCGTTCCAAAGACAGTCTGCAGAAACTCCCAACTTCAGCGTCCGACACAAGACTTAATGCTTCAACATGAGCCCCAGCGCCAACCAAGAAGTTGTGGGAAGAAGTTATGGTGTTCACTTTTCTTCCACTACCTCCGTCAGAAACAAAGTGGTTAGCCAACCAATTTCCTAACCAACTAATTAAACCTATGGTATCAACTGTTTCATAAGTGTTGATACCAGAGCCATCTACGGAAAACGCTTCTAAATCACCTAGAACTCCCATCCGCACAACCGACAAAAGAAAGTTTTATTTTAATATTATACTCCCTTTTCCCTTTCAGTGGGGCATGTGGCCATTTTTTAATAGATTTCCCCACAAACTGTTAGATTCTATATTAAGGAACACATAGCTTTCTAACTATGCTCCATGACACTGCATGTAGATGCAATCAGCATGGCGTGGACACTGCTGACTCACCAAGGAAATATCAGTCATCTTTACACCTCGTCCAAAAACACTTAATATTTTGGGATTCCATTCATAGCTTCATCTTCACACCTCGTCCAAAAAACATTTAATCTTTTGGGATTCCATTCATAGCTTCATCTTTAAACCTCGTCCAAAAAACATTTAATATTTTGGGATTCCATTCATAGCTTCATCTTCACACCTCGTCCAAAAAACATTTAATCTTTTGGGATTCCATTCATAGCTTCATCTTTAAACCTCGTCCAAAAAAACATTTAATATTTTGGGATTCCATTCATAACTCCATCTTTACACCTCGTCCAAAAAAATATTTAATCTTTTGGGTTCCCATTCATCTTTACACCTCGTCCAAAAAACATTTAATCTTTTGGGATTCCATTCATAGCTTCATCTTTAAACCTCGTCCAAAAAACATTTAATATTTTGGGATTCCATTTGCTGGTCATCTTCACACACACAACGGGGATGACACACTTTATAGATTCTTAACCCATATTCAACCCTTAATAAGAGTGACCAAGTAATGCCTAGACGCTATAGTTGCTGCTTGTCAATTCTTCCAAAGGTCAAGAAGTTTCAACCCAAAAAAAGAGGCTTCAATTTCTACACTCGTAGAGAACAATACAAAATTACATTCATATATATATATATGGTTATTCGAAATGATTGTCGGGGTTTTAACAACTTGTCATACACAATACACTTGAGATAGCAGTATATGTTTTCTTTTATTTAATAGAAGAACACTCCAAGTTTTTGTTACATACCTTACAGGTGCTCTAGGTGTGCACCCTTTGTGATTCTACAAATATCAACACGATAATCGAGTTCGTTCCAAACTTACAAGTTGTTAAAACCCCGTCAATCATTTCGAATAACCCTGTATATATAATAATACATTAATATTTTAAATATAAAAAGTGGAGAAAAAAGAATTCAGAGAGAGTGAATCAATTATGCAAAAATCGTACCTTGATGTGACCTACAATTATTTCCATCATCACATTACATACCGAGAGTATAACTACTTCATATCTAATTTACTCCAGATTACAATTCTCGGTCTATTCTTTTAATAACTAGTAAATTAGCCCAAAATGTGCAGGTGATTAAATTTAGCCCTGATGGAGATTTTGCGGCGTTGCCCTGATACAGCTCACAGACTGCTATCTATTCCAAGCTGCTTTCTACAAGCAAAATTGAGGGATGCTATTTTCGGCTGCTGTCATTCGTCGTCATATTCAGAGTATCGAAATGTATCCTGCCTGGTTTTGTCGCATAAGTAATTCAATAGCACGCAGATCCATTACGTCAACACGCGGATCAGTAGATTGCCAGATAAAGCAGCTGCAGCAGATAACGACACGAAGCTAGAATTCTGTATTCCCCACAACGTCACACAGAATGTCGGCCTTTTGTTAACATGATTGAAATGCGCTCGGGATATCCTGTGTTCTTTTACGTCACAAGTATCAGCTTTCCTTGCTGGCAATTCAGATATGGCCTCTCGATTTTCCATCCCGCTATCTTGTTGTAAGGTAGCCATAAGAAATTATTTTGGAATATACAGGGGTGCTGATAAGTCCATAGCCCGACCAGGAAGGAAACAAGCTAATATTTCTGTCAGAATGGCGTGAATTTCCTTCGGTGCCTTGACTTAGCAGGAAAAAAGAACTTGATGACAGCTCGCGTCTCGATTTTATTGAAATCACACGCGTCCCTGATATGCTTCCGAGCTTGTTTCCTTCCTGATCTGGCTAAGGACTTATCAGCACCCCGGTATTCTAGTCCTAATTAACTAAACTGAATCTTCGCAGTTCTTTTGCATAAAAGTCTGTAAACTAAGTATGATGTATAGTCTAAAGCCTTTACTGTGGTTTCTGGATTTACGTCTCATTTGCTGTTTGATATATGGACATAATCTAATAACCAGTCCAGGTGGAGTAGAAGGCAGTATATGAACGATAAATTCGGTTATCACGTATGTCTCATGGGGTTTGGTGCGTACATATTTCGCTATGCTCAGATAGAGAAATAGAATTATTTTATCGCTCTGATATTTGCACTTAAATTCTTGCAGGCACTGCTAATGAAACAAGTGATGTTATGCAGTAGATTCGTAAGCAGTTGGACGTCTAACCTTCACAGGAATGAATATGACTGAAAGAAGGAGAATAACCTGCAGTTTGTGACGAAATACAGACAATATTTTGTTAATGAGAGCAGTTCGTATTGACAGTTGGTAGACATGCGTATAACATTATAATACACAAGTGCGTACGGTGGTGGTGATGATGATGATTATGATGATGACGACGAGTGTGATGACAATGATGACAACAGCCACATTAAGACCAACCGATCACTCACATTGTAGTACAACATGGAGGCACGCCAGAACGCAAGTCTGATCCACATAGACATAGCACCAAGTAACAGTATTCCAGAAACAACGCTGGTCTTGGCCTACGGTTTTGTAGCAAATCACCGTCTGTACCTTCAGCACATCTACTCAATATTTGAGTTTTATAGCAAATAACACCCAGGCAGTCTCTTTTTTCACGTTCCTGGTACTGCCAGTTATATCGTATAGAAAGCTTGCATTCGAAAGATTGTCCTGTGACAGTTGCAGTTTTCATTCACACGGTAACGGTGGGTGTCTTGGTCAGTGAGTGATCACATCTGCAGTACCATGCACACAACCTCCCACTCACGATGCGCCTAGGGCTGTACGGATAAAATATAAAATTCGTTCTGAAACTTGAATATGTTTAACAACCCTGGTCTAGAAAAAGTGGAAGAAACTGAGACATAGCCCCGAGTATCAAAATATGCTATTTGTACAAATTCCTGTACCCGTCAACTCCTACCATACTTGTGGTGGTGGTGGTGGTGGTGGTAGTAGTAGTTGTTGTAGTAGTACAGCATTAGTATTAGTGTTAATAGTAGTGATGGTGGTGGTAGTAATAGTAGTAGTATAGAAATAGTAATAGTATTGGTGTTAGTAGTAGTGGGGGTGGTGGTACAAGTAGTAGTAGTAGTAGTATTAGAGGTGGTAGTAGTGAAAGTAGTGGTGTTGGTAGTAATAGTAGTATTAATTATGGTGGTAGTAATAGTAGTAGTGGTGGTGATAGTAGCGATAGTGGTGGTGTTGGTGGTGGTGGTAGTAGTAGTAGTAGCAGTAGTAGTAGTAGTGGTAATGATGGTGGTGGTATTAGTAGTAGTGGTGATATTAGCGATGGTGGTGTTGGTGGTAGTAGCATTAGTAGTAGCTATAGTAGTAGTAGCAGTCGTAGTAGTAGCTATAGTGGCGGTGGTGGTGGTGGTGGTGGTGGTGGTAGTAGTAGTAGTAGTAGTAGTAAAGAAAAGTGTGTGGTTCCATTATGGACCCTAACAAGTCTTGTCAGTCTCATGTTTTCTAGAGTCTTGTGTATCAACAATACAAGACGCACAGTTCTGTATCTTCTGCCTGCCAGCGCCGGACATGACACACAATACTGTCGTCTCTTCAATCCGCACGCAGTCGCCAATTCTGCTGCTGTGTGGGGCCGAACTAAACATGTGAGCACCAAGTGTTGTGTGGCCTGCTAATTGTCATACGCTAAATACTGTCTGCATGTATTGTGTTACTTGTGCAGCCCAGCCCAGCCCACACACTTCTGCACCAAATCATGCTACATATGTTGATACCAAGGTGCAATGTCTAAGGTTTTATCAATAGACAAGTCGGTTATTTATGTTCTCTATTTCCTAAACCTTAGCGGTAGAACAGTGGTTAAGGAGCTGTGCTACAAATCGAGAAGGTCGCTGGTTCGATCCCAGATGGTGTCATTGGAATTTTTTCATTGACATAAAATCCTTCCGATCGCACTATGGTCCTGGGGTCGACTCAGCCTCTAACAGAAATGAGTACCAGGAGCATTTCCTGGGGGTAAAGGCGGCCGGTGATTAAGGCTGACAACCTTACCACCATCCTGTGCCGTTGTCACGAAATCTGGGAACCTTAATTTCCTGGAAGCCTCCAGGCCTGTAACAGGACTGCTTTACCTTTTGTGTATCCTAACCGTTAGCGCTATGTCACTCTTTCCCTCACAGACCGAGTTTGCAACCCTGTCATCATCACGTTTCATAATTAAACGCCCAAGGATAAGAACTTTCTAGATTCTAATGTAATGCGTCATTCTACAATTCTCCGTTCTTTACATTTTCGGTCTCCCTTTCTTCACCTTTCTTCTTTACATCATTCTTCTCCCTTTACGAAAATGCTGTCTTAGCCTTCCTTAATTTCCTTACTTTTTTTAATCTTTGAGTTTCAAAGACAAAAACCAAGTGAAAAGTTTGTTTTAGATACGATTCCTAAAGCACGGGGCAAACTAAAGTAGACCAGAAGACTCCTCTTGCATTACTAAAATATCTGCCGTCAAAAGCAACATATTTGTTCGGAATTAGCACAGGAATCTACCCACATTTCCTTGGTCAATATTACTAGTTTTTGTTATCACGATGCGTCTACATCAATTCCCAGGCAAGTAAGGATTGAAAATTACGTAATAGTAAAGCAATCAATCTGTAAAATAAATTAATATAATATTCTTAAAAAGTTACATATTTCGGCTTACGAGACAGACATCATCATCAGGCTTCACTTTTCAGAAATATAATATACAGGTTGTTTCAGGAGGAATAGTAAATATTTTAGGAGTTGTTAGTATGGATTATTCCGAGTAAATAAGTTCATATAAACTTGTGTCCAATTTTCAATGGGTGTGATTATACAGCTGTTTGAAGTTGGCGCGTACAGATGCGATTTTACTCTGTGAGGATGGATGAAAAGCGAAGTCTACAAAGAAAAAGTAAACACAAGAGACGAATTGGTCGCTCGCATTATGAATAGTGCTGCCCTCATAAAGCAAGAACTGCAAGATGACATCAGGAGAGCTACACGTACTGTTGCCAAGAGGGTTGAAAAGTACATTGAAGTCGATGGTGGGATTTTTGAAAACTTACTTTGAACTGTTGCAATTTATTGAGATCATTTACATAACCAATAAATGCAATCAATACGTCATTTGTCTTTCCTTCATACATTTGTAAGGATTTTTATGCGTAACATTTAAACAGCTGTATCTCCACATCCATTGAAATTTGGACACATGTTTATATGAACTTATTTACTCGGAATAGTCCATACTACCACTTCCTAAAATATTTAATATTCCTCCTGAAACACCCTGTACATATCATATTTCTGAAAATTGAAGCCTGGTGATAGCTGTCTCATACAGCCGAAACATGTAGTTGTTTATGTTATAATAATAGAGTATCGTGTATAGATTTATTATTTTGTTGCTACGTATTGTACAGGGTGAGCATAAAGTCTTTCCCTGATTACATACATTTATTACAAGAAAACTACTGTGCAAGGAATACAATCTTTTTTTTTAAATGTAACTCAAGAATTTTTTTTTTTACACACATACTTCAACATGTGCTCCTTTTGTTGCACGGAGAACGTCTAATCGATAATCAATTTCTGTCCACGTGTTCTCCATCATGTCTTCAGTTACTGTAGCAAAAGAGTCTTATATTTTTGTTTTGCCACTAGCAGGTAATGCAACTGTAACATAACAATAAATACACGATATAAAAGTTTAGAAACTAACTTATGTAATGTTAAAAAAATGTTTGTGTTCCACGTAGTTTTCCTGTAATAAATATTTGTAATCAGGAAAAGACTTCATGCTCACCCTGTATTAACATAACGGAGTTAACACGCATTACGGCTGAAGATTCCTGTAGCCAAATGTGACATGGCATTGCTCTACGTAAAGATTCGCAACATCTAGAACCCTATACAGAACATTTACGTGATACATCTTCTTAAATAAATACCATGCAAGACTTCACCCACGGAACTTTTCGTCCTTCCAGCCTCTCGAATTGTATTATTACAAGAAAGGAAATTCGTTTATATAGAAAACAAGACGGACAACGAAACAGCGCAACTAAAGTTCTGAAGTACTTTAAAGTAGGCATTACCGCAAGCAGCAACATCTGTTATGACAGAACATGGTTTTTCTGCTACTGCTTCTTGCGTTTTCAGCGAGCAGATTCTAGTAGGTTTGTACATGAATTGTTTCAACATCTTTTAACAACGGTTCAAGGTCCTTTATTTATCCAAGAGTTTAAGTCATTTGCATTTCAGAAAATGGTCCTCTTTCCTCTCTGTCTCTCTGGCTTTTTTTTAAGTTCAATATTCCCAGTAAAAGCCAAGTCTTTCCTTTACATGTCACAACTTCTAACACTTATACTCGTATATTCTACATTCTGCCCACAACGTGCATATCAGATTGGTTTTTATAACTGACAATGAATGTGTTTACTGGGCGGTAAGATCTAAATCTTTAAACACAACTTAGTCGCCGACCACACCGCGAGAACACGGGTTCGTTGACAGATCGTTCTGTGTGAGATCTGTAGTGGATGAAGTGTTACTGGAACAGGTTTCTCTGAGAGAACTTCGCTTTTCCTCCGTCTATATCAGTGTTTCTCAACCTTTGTGAGACCGCGGACCGGTAAATTCTTTCTTCACAAGATGAGGGCCCGGTCCCAACAAATTTACTCGTAAATACCTTTCCATTTTTTAAATTTCATACATTAAACTAACATAAGTATTAATAATTAATTATGGCATAATCATAAAGATTATTAGTACACTTATGTATACAGTGTGTCATGTTGAAAAATATAAAATTACATTTAAATTAGTTATCAGTAACTGGACTAATGAAATCTTGTAGCATATTGTAGTTTCCTCAGGCCAGAATCTGGTTCCGAGTTTTTCGACACATTCACGAATATTTTTCTCCTCAGAATATTTCCACTATAGAACATTTATTCAAGAAAATTGCTTAGAAAACTAAAATGACAAATTCCGGGAGAACCTCTCGCGGCCCGGCGGTTGAGAAACACTCGCCTACATCATTCCACCAGTGCTCCATCGTCTTCACCTCTATGTCCCTCTTATCAGGGGTACAAATTGGAGAATCCTGAGAACTTACGGAGAAGAAATGCTCTTTTGTAAATCGGAGAGCATTCGATAAAAATGTACTTTCAGCCCATCTTTAAAAGACTCAATAAATTGAGGTGAAGAGAGAGAACCAACAAGGTGCAACTAATTCGATGTTTATTATCGAAGTTTCGGTCTCAACATGTTCCGGGCATCATTATGCCCATCATCAGGAGAATAAGACCGTGTGCACACACCTCACGAGGCAGATCCACACGACCACAGCCAACCACAGCCCACACACCCAGGCAGAACACCGCATGCAGTAGGAAACGGTCTTATTCTCCTGATGATGGGCATAATGATGCCCGAAACATGTTGAGACAGAAAATTTGATAATAAACATCGAATTAGTTACATCTTGTTGGTTCCCTCTCTTCACCTTATATTCACGATGCACGGTCACAAGAAGCTAAAAGTCAATAAATTGATGCCAATATTCAACATCTGCCCTACAGCCCTCTCCAACCCCTTGATTGTCAATTGCAAAACAAATTTCAGGGTTGGAGCTAAAAGCTCTTACTCCCTTCAATTTACTTCCATCTGGTACATGGAAATTGAATGAGCGTAAGTTTAAGGGAGTGAAGCCATCCAAATACTAACGCAAAAAAATATTTGAGTTTCTGGGAAAACATACCACTTTTTTATGTTTCCTGAGTTAATTAATTAGCCTGCATCAATTAATCCTTTGGTATGAGGTAATTTGATTATTGTTTATGGTGAACTGGAAAAAAAGAGGGAGAAGAGACCGCAATTATTCGGAAGTTCCGCTTGGATGGACGTAGAATAACACTAAAGATATCAGGATAGCAACCAACTTCCGGTGGACACAAGAATCTGCGAACTCGCTGAACTGAAGCAGAAGTGTTCACAATCAAGTGCCACTGGTGGCAGGAAAGTGTGTTCCTGTTCGGTGCACAGAACTTGTTTCGTGATTGTGCAGTTGGTTGAGGCACTGCGCTACAAGCCTGAAGGTCGCGGGTTCGAATCCCGATAGTGTCATTAGAATTTTTTTATTGATTTAATCCTTCCGGCCGCACTATAGCCCTGGGGTCGACTCAGCCTCTAACAGAAACGAATACCAGCAATATTTTCTGGGGAGTAAAGGCGGCCGGTGCGTAGGGCTGACAAATTTACCACTTTCATATGACGATTTTTGTGAAATCTGGAAGCCTCAAATTTCTGAAAATTTCAGGGCCCGTCCAGGCCTGTACATCGTTTCCCTTACCTTGCCTGGGGTAAAGTAATCCGTTCTTGACCCAGTGATGACGTACATAAAAATCCTCCGCCTGCTGGCAATGGAATAGTAATCATCTGTCCAGTAAAGAGGCACCTTCTGACTGACGCTATCCACATTTCCGAAATACTGATGCATAATATTCACAAAAATTGTACACAAGAATTTACGCGTGTTAGCTAGTTTGTAGTTGTGTCACGTGTGAATTTTCTTTGTTAGATACGTCAAACGGCGAAATGCTAAATTTCAGAGCATCTGTGAACGAACATGTTTAGTTGGTAGATCTTCTTAGTGACTGTGATTACGTAGCATCCGTGACGGAACGAATATGGACAATTTATAAACTAATCCTGAGAGAAGAAGACCAAATATTCAGAGTAAGACGTACTACAGGGCCACTTTTTTTTCCCCACCGCGTCACAGTTGGATGGAAATGGGGCCCCCATAGTGACAGTCCGCCTGGTAATCGCCTAAAACACGACACGATCCCATAAATTTATGTGTTAATTTTTATTTACTTTATTCAACACCAAGGTGCGCAGAATATATAACGGAATGGAGGAAGGGCTCCACCGATATTGACGTGGGTACTAGACTGGGGTTCATGTAAGCTTCGCGTTCCAGCCGCCCTGTTTCAAGTAATGTAAAGATAATTGTCGCCACTGAAGGCACACAAAGGATTAGAGGCATAGCTCTACTATTTCTTTAACCTCGGCGCTAGATGGCAGTGGCTGGCAAAGCCACGCGTCGATCACTTTACTTCCTGGAAATATTTCGGGTTTCCATTTTAGAGGAGACTGATTTGGTCCGAGGGGCAATCAGGACGGGTATAAAAAAACTCCTTGTTCCACGGGTGTTCGAACATCTAAGCATCCAGCCCATAGCGAGTGGATATACCGTCTGCTTTATCCCGCTCTCTCTTTACTGGGTAAGACACCCCATGGGATTCACGGTCGATATCGATGCGACAGCGAAAATCGCAACCTTATCGCCTGCTAGATATCGAATTGCAATACGCCGGCCATTAGAACTTTAATGATGGTTTAAGTGGACTGAAAAAAATTTCGCTTTTGCCCTTTCCTTAAATGAGACCTTTGGGACAGCAACAAGGAAATGTGACTAGGAGTCTGGAGCTAGTGGAATGTCTCTCAACTCTATCTTGCTTTAAATGGGCTATCCCGGTTGTGCTAGATATAATCTTAACCTTTAGACGCCTAATGTCAACTATAGTGGTCGTACCGCACCGCTAACCCCTAAAGTTGCATTTTATATATTTATTCAACAAGTGTAGGCACTGAATATTTTAAACATGGTATATACTCTCCGTTTTCTTCTCTTCAAAATGCAGTTTGTTTCATAATTCTAACGCATTTGGTTCCTGTATTATTCACATTTTATATACAGGTTGTGCTAAAATTAAAAAAATAATTCCGGCGTCAAAACGTTAAATGAATATAAGTAAGTCAGACACAACTATAACATGCATTATTTATTTTACAAGGCTTAGTTTCAGTTACTACATGTTTCGGCTCTTTTCACTAGACCATCATCAGGTCGTAAGTCTTTATTGAGGAAACTATATAATATATGATATGATACAATATGTGGAGTTACTCAATTATTATACCAACTACTGCACATATATAAAGTTTATAAAATTTACACATTAAAATATTAAAATGCTCCGACATGTTTCGGTCCCAAGACCATCATCAGGGAGCTATATATTCCTTGCTGAAGTCACACTAGAAATAGTCACAGATTAGTTTTGCTGTACCAGTTGGGTATTGTGGCAGCATGCCATGTAGTGTAATGTTATGTTGCGAAGAGTGCCCTGCTACGGATGTGCATTCTGTGCTTCGTTGCAACGAAGCAGGGCACTCTTCGCAACATAACATTACACAACACGGCTCGCTGCCATAACACTCAACTTGTGCAGCAAAACTAATCTGTGACTATTTCTAGTGTGACTTCAGCAAGGAATATATAGCTCCCTGATGATGGTCTTAGGATCGAAATATATCGGAGCGTTTTAATCTTTTAATCTTTTAATGTTTAAATTTTATATGTGTGCAGTAGTTGGTACAATAATTGAGTAACTCGACAACATGTACGGTGTAACAACGAAAATACAATATGTGGAGTTTAGTAATATTCAAAGAGATCTCACTTTTGTCTATAAAAGCTTTTATAGACAAAAACGAGATATCTTTGAATAATAATCAACTCCACATATTGTATCATATCATATATTGTATAGTTTCCTCAATAAAGGCTTACGACCTGATGATGGCCTAGTGAAAAGAGCCGAAACATGTAGTAACTTAAACTACGCCTTGTAAAAATAAATAATGCATGTTATAGTTGTGTCTGACTTACTTATATTCATTTAAAAAAAATACTACATATCTTCCTACGAAAATTTAGTAACCTTATAACAGTACAAATGGAGTGAAAGGGGTGAGAGTTTTAGCGTTGGTCGGCACCACAATGTCAAAGAAATTTTGGGACACTGGGGTCCTGTAAGTCATAAAAGGGGAAGAGATATACCAGTTCGAAGAGAACACCATATTGTAGTGAGTTGTGTTTAGACTAGGAAAAGGTATGTAGCCAAACAGCACTTAATCACTGAGGTGTATTTAAAGACTATGATGGAAACAACTACATGTTTCGGCCTGTATTGGCCATCATCGAGTTGTCTAGGGAACTTAAGGGCTAGCTATATGCGTGCATTGTGTTTAGACCTCTACCGAGTGAGGGATCAAAGAAACTTCTGTATGTGCCGCTATATGTATGTGTAAAGGCAATGTACTGGTGATGCTTTATGAAAAATAATTAACTTGTGCAAGGATCAGAAGAACATAACAGAAGTAGATTAATAAGTGACAGCATCTTCATTAATGGCAAACCCCATTAATACCTCACCACATACCGTTATGCTAGTCCCTGGCTACTTTGAACCTACCACGTATGTTCCTTGAGATAAGACATGCTCACCGCTGAACAGACTAGCAGGCCGATCCTCATACTTCACGTAACCTACATTACGAACCAGGTGCGGAGCCGAATAATCTAGCCAAGAAAGAAATCAAGGATCGGTTATAACCTGCCTTGAAATATTTCCCTGTTGTCATAAACGATTCCACTGCAACTATAGTTCCCTTTTCCCCGCACTTGACATGAGCACTTCGCGATGTGTCAAGCAGAATCCTCTCAGATTTCTTTGACATTAAGAAAAGTTGTTACATTATATAAGTCGTTGGTTCTCTGAAAAACAAGGAGTTTTGCATCGCTTCCTCTGGTTAATTGATGTCTGAGACATTTATGATCTGTCACGTAATCAGGAAAAAGGTTATATAGCTGTACCATGTACCTTTATCACACGATGCAATAAGCAAACACAGAAAGAAGGCGAATTTTCCATACGCATTGCTTTTACTTTGCATGCCAGTTGGCTAACCAGGTTTTATTTCGGTACAGGTAAAGGATAGTAACGGAACAATATCCACTGTTTGAAAGCGAATAAGAATAGAGATTAACAACGCACAAAATCCGAAACTGGATCAGTTTGAATTTATTAAATATTCAAAGCGCCGGAAATTAACATGATATTTGTATCAAATATTAGTTGGACATAGGAGGACCGCGGTAGCGTAGTGGTTAAGGTGCTCTGCTACAAATCGGAAGGTCGCTGGTTCGATTCCAGATGGTGTCATTGGAATTTATTATTGACGTAATCCTTCCGATCGCTCTATGACCCTGGAGTCGACTCAGCCTCTAACGGAAATGAGTACCAGGAATATTTACTGGGGGTAAAGGCGGCCGGTGCGTAAGGCTGACAACCTTACCACCATCCTAGGTCTTTGTCACGTAATCTGGGAACCTTAACTTCCTGGAACCTTTCTGGGCACCTCGAGCTTGTAATGGGATTTATTTACCTTTTTGTATTAGTTGACTTATGTGCAGATTATTCATTGATGTATAGCGGGAAAATGTTTGGGTCATTAGAACTCGGACCTCACGAAAAGTGGAAATTGTAGGACATAAGAAGATCAATTAATTTTTAAACGACAAAACTTAAGGTAGGTATAAATGAGAGAGATGTCAGGTGTACAGGGTGAGCAGAAAGGGGAAGATAATGTAGAAGACAGAGAGAGAGAGAGAGAGAGAGACTTCAATTTGGAGGGAAAAGAAGCAGAATTTTTCTAAAAGGTTCCTACATTTCGCCCGCTTTGCCGTCTGATGAGATAAACCGCTAGAATGTTGAAAGTAGTGGCTTGGAAAAAAAGGGCCACGAAATTTTTGTTTGTGGTTAATATTAAAGAGCAAAATTTGGAAAGGTAATTTAGTTGATTTTAAAGCAAAGTACCCCCACAGTAAGGCTTTGACTAGAGGTCGACTAGAGTAAGGGCGTGGGTTGGAAATCACAAATACCATTCAGTAATGTAGATATACTTAATGCTAAAGAGCAAATTTGGAAAAGTAATATAGTTGATTTTAAAGCAAAGTACCTTTCAGTAAGGCTTTGATTACAGGACGAGTAGGGTAACGACGTGGGTGAGAATACAACATAAGATTTGCCTGTTTTATAGGAGCTCTTTCTTTAGCCTAAGCGCTAACTTAACAGACGATAAGCAATCGTAACCATGTTAACCTAAAACTGTCTTTACCGGTCAAAATGTAAATTTGGGAATGACCCACTCAGTCACTCAGACACACTGGGCGTATAATGCAAAAAGAAAATCACGTATTTTTGCTGCGTGTGACTGAATGTATTGCAAAAATATTTTTTTTGAGTTTGGTGGGATGAAGAGAGTGGAGAGCAATTTGAGACAGGGAGCATGCGGTTGGAAAAGTCTCTTTCCTACCGAGATCGGTGCCAGAACATGGCGCGTCCCTGGAAAACCTGCAACTGGCGAGCACAAATTCAACCAAATCTTTTAAACTAATTCAAAATAATTCAAAAATTTTACAGCCAACAGACATTTATGGAAAGGAAGGAAGCATTAAAAGAACACAACGTTACCCTCTCCAAAACTGCCCTTTTGTCCTTCCTACGACCCTGAAAGTTTGTAAAATATACCCTGTTACACCCTGTACATTCGAGTTCCATGTAAACTGCCGATGGGAAAAGGAGCCTGAGTTTTTACCAAATTCATAGACAAATGTGAGTGTTTAGGCCACTTAGGAACTTGCTTATATAGGAAGGTTCGAGTGCAGTCATTACTGCAAGGTTGCACTGTCACGCTGCTGTGTTTACTTGGCTTCATGATTCTTTTTACATATCACGATTAGCGATGTAGTTAGAAAAAAACATATTTTCCCCAGATATTTTGTTACATTTGATGTAATTATAATAAAAGACACTGTATTATTATGGACGTTGAAAGCTTTTTTTTATAAGAAGTCGGATAAAAATGAATTATATCGAGGAAAAGACTAAAAGATCTGAACTTACAGACAGAGGGAGTAAAGGAGACCCAAATCTTATTTGGAGCACAGAATTTGTTGGCAAATTTCCAGCTCTGTTCCGGCTCATACACAAAACCAACAAACCCACCAGACGTGTAATTAACCAGACTGTAATTTTCTAAGCTGTGACATCCGGTAATCTTGTGGGTGTACACTAATGTCTGTACGCTGCCTTCTTCTTTATGGTTGACGTGAGTTCATGGTTACTTTATGCTACGAGGTTTACCATTCAAAATTCCACTGCCTTGCACCAGAACATATTTCTGTGGTTTAAATTCTCTTTTTTTTTCAGAACGAAGAAAGATTATATCGCATTATAGCATTAAACGGATGATTTTCTTAACAGAAGCGCTGTGTGCTTACTGTGCGGTACGAACTGAATCTTTAAATAATACATGGAACGAGTCACAGGAATTAAAAGCAAATTTCAGGCACCCAATCTCCGGGCTCACAACGCGGGATTCCAGTTCATTCGTCGGGAAAATCCCATGTAAGTTTTGTGGTAGACAATATGTGACTGGGACGGGTTTATATCGAAGTACTTGGAGGTTCCCCCGTCAGTACCATTCCACCAATGCTCCATACTCACTGTATCTTAATGCTGTTCTTATCAGAAGGACAAGCGAACGAAGAATGGGAAACGTAAAAGAAAGCAAAGATAATCTCTCGCAATCAGATGGAAGGAATAACTGATTTTTAAGATTCTTACAACGCTGTTTCAACTGGTGAAGATATATTTGTATTTGTTTATGTATTTAAGGTAATGTTGACACTACCCTGTACTTAATGGGGGGTGGTAGGATGACAGTAAGTAATTATTTGGAAAGGAGTTGGAAGGAAACAATCGTGGTCTATTGTGGTATTCTGTCTTGGAGAAACTGAGAGAAGATATAAAAATTTATTAATAATTTTCCATATCCACGCCGATAGTCGAAATCGGCACTTCTTAAAATATAATTATGAAACTTTAAATTTGAGATGAATTTCTTTATGTTTGTTGAAATTAGATGGTCGCTAATGCAAACGTTTGAGGTGGAAGTGATATTAATGCCATGTAATGCCAGTGATACATGAAATATTATTACAAATTTGTCCGTATTATTTCTATTTGTTTGTAATTTAAAATGCAAGCATGCAGGACCTACAAAACTTTAATTCAGCCTAATGTGTAGTGGCAGTAATAATTAGCTAAGAACATCGCATTAGTTACGCAGGTAGATCTTACGTATGGAGAGAGGCAAGGTTTACGAATTTCTGATCTTCCTAAACATTACAAACATCGAAATTTATCTAAACTTTCACACTTCAATTGCACAGTTATTTCTAACTAATTACATTAGACTGGGGACCGCGGTAGCACAGTGGTTAAGGCGCTGTGCTGCAAACCGAAAGGTCGCTGTTTCGATCCTAGCTGGTGTCACTGGAATTTTTCATTGAAAAAACCTTTCCGATCGCACTAAGGCCCTGGGGTCGACTCAGCCTCTAACAGAAATGAGTACCAGGAATATTTCCTGGGGGTAAAAGCGGCCGATACGTAAGGCTGACAAGCTTACCACCATCCTGTGCCGTTGTCATTGGAATTTTTCATTAACATAAAATCCTTCAGATCACACTATGACCCTGGGATCGACTCAGCCTCTAACAGAAATGAGTATCAGGAACATTCCCTGGGGAGCATTTCCTGGGGTTAAAGGCGGCCGTCGCATAAGGCTAACAAAATTACCACAATCCTGTGCCGTTGTTATTGGAATTTTTCATTGAAATAATCCTTCAGATCACACTATGACCCTGGGGTCGACTCAGCCTCTAACAGAAATGAGTATCAGGAACATTTCCTGGGGAGCATTTCCTGGGGGTAAAGGCGGCCGGTGCGTAAGGCTGACAACCTTACCACCATCCTGTGCCGTTGTCATTGGAATTTTTCATTGAAATAATCCTTGCAATCGCACTAAGGCCCTGGGGTCGACTCAGCCTCTAACAGAAATAAGTACCAGGAGTATTTCCTGGGGGTAAAAGCGGCCGATGCGTAAGGCTGACAAGCTTACCATCATCCTGTGCCGTTGTCATTGGAATTTTTCCTTGAAATAATCCTTCCGATCGCACTATGACCTTGGGGGTCGACTCAGCCTCTAACAGAAATGAGTATCAGGAATATTTCCTGGGGGTAAAGGCGGCCGGTGCGTAAGGCTAACAACCTTACACCATCCTGTGCCATTGTCACGTAATCAGACGACCTTAACATCCTGGAACCCTCTGGGCCTGTCCAGGCCTCTAATGGGACTGCTTTGTCTTTCTAATTACATCAGACACAACAAATTTGTCATTTTTTATAAGACGCTTTTTGTAAGAAAACGTCAACTGCTTTATAAAATTATAAAAAAAATTGAATTACCGCAAGTAAGATTAATTTGCAGAAACCTTTTATTTTAAAAATAGAATATAGAACAATAAAGAACTATTGTCAACACTGTATTATCTACAATGATTTTTAACAAATTAATTATAGCCTGACTTACTTTTAATTATTTCTACAGTCCAGAATTCTAATCCTAAGGTTTTCGCAAAAAACGTTTGGGCCACCAACAGATAGATCTCTGTTGAAAACAAAAGGAGGTACTATCCATTACAATTTACAAAGACTTGGAATTCTAAAAGAACAAGGACCAATATAATATGTCGTTACAATAGTTGTCTGCACGATGTCTAAATGAAAGGAACTTTGTGTGATAACAGAACAAAAGATTTCCGTCTCTCTAATATCCATTTAAAAAGCCTGGGGAAGGAAATACAATTAGGGATTTTAATGTAAAGGCTTCACGTTACATCTTACAACCGCTCTGGAATGCCGAACAGGAAAGCAAATTTTGTGTCTTTAACAGCTCCAATGGAAAGAAAGATTCATAAGATTTAAAATTCTATCAAGAATTTGTATCTTTTTTTCCGCTACACGTCACAAGTCTCAAAAATAAAGAAGGATGGTCACGTGACCCTCTGAAGGAAGCCGAACTAGAAATTTAAGATTTCAGGTAACAGATTTAATTTAAAGATGCTGAAACCGACACCACATTTTTCAGCAATTCAGTTCGGTGGCTTTTCATCTTGGTGTAGGTGTAAAATATTCTCCATGTCCCCAAATAATTAATACATATTGTACACAAATCTAGAGCTTATATGACAAAATGTATTAATTATGAGTTCTTGATCTCCCCAATTTTAAACAACTAAAGGTAACGATGGGCTAGGCATGTGGCGCGTATTGGTGGGGCGAGGGTGGTGTATAGGGTCTTGGTGGGGAAACCGGAGGGAAGGAGACCACTGGGGATACCTAGGCGTAGATGGGTGGATAATATTAGGACGGATCTCCAGGAGGTGGGATGTGGGTATATGGACTGGATTGGGCTGGCCCAGGATAGAGACAGGTGGCGGACGCT